>TARA_R110000850_G_scaffold182360_1_pt1 | contig 98027 bp, 85 predicted proteins | sample TARA_R110000850 | Tara Oceans TARA_R110000850 (sample SAMEA4397586) | marine metagenome | biome: Polar Biome; feature: [SRF] surface water layer (ENVO:00010504); material: water (ENVO:00002006), including particulate matter (ENVO:01000060) such as... | depth 5 m | reverse complement strand
TAATGATGCTTCCACTTCGTTTGATGTTGTTGTGGAAGATACAACGGCTCCTCTGCTTGAAGAAATAGAAGACAGGATTATAGCAAGCAATAGCAATTGTGAAGCAAGTTTACCGGATTACTCTTCTCTCGCCATTGTTACAGACAATTGTGACCTGGACCCTGTAATTTCACAATCTCCGGCTATTGGAACTGTTTTCGCAGGATCTATAGAGGTGATAATAACAGCTACAGATGCTTCCGGAAACAGTAGTTCTACAATGTTTAACGTTACGGTAATTGACACTTTAGATCCTGTTATTGAATGCCCAGATGATATGGTGGTAATACCCGATGAAGACGGCAACTATATACTACCTGATCTTACATTTGAAGCAATAGCTTTTGACAATTGCACCTTGAGTCCTGAAATTACACAGCTTCCTGCAGCGGGAACAGTATTTACGGAAGGCAGCTTGAACACAGTCACCTTTATAGCTACTGATGATGCAGGAAATAGCAGTGAATGTTCCTTTATACTTGAAGTAGATGAAAATCTTTCAGACATTGGTACTGTTTTGTATAATAATGACATTGTTTTATACCCCAGTCCTGCTGATAATTTCTTTATGATACAAAACAAAGGAAATATCATTTTAACCAAAATGGATGTTTTTGACATCAAAGGCAGACTCGTTGCTTCCCATTTCATTAACAGTGAAGGAAATAACTTACAATTTGACGTGTCAAAATTGGCCGGTGGTGTCTATTGGATTTCGATTTTTTCTGAAAATGGAAAGATTATCAAAAGGTTGATTGTAGAATAACCTTTATATATTAAATATCCAATAAAATCAGGTGTTCCAAACGAGCACCTGATTTTTTTTATCACAAAACCCTTACTTTAAGACTACAAAAAAATTACACTTTATCGAATATTTTTACATTTTATCTATTTTTTTCTTGGTGGAAGTTATTGAATATCATACATTAGTGGTCCCTAAATCAAAAAACTATGAACTCAAAGACTACTATAAGAGTTGTACTTGGTATGCTCTTAACTTTCCTTGCAACTACACATTTTCATGCCCAGGTGGGTATTGGAACTACAAACCCCGCATCTGGATCTATGCTGGATATTGAAAGTACCGATAAAGGTATTTTAATACCACGCGTTACTTTAACCGGCACAAATGATGTTACCACAGTAACACCTGCTGCTTCCTATGGACTCTTGGTATTTAACACAGCTACTGCCGGGGCAGGAACCACCGCTGTTACTGAAGGATTTTATTACTGGGATGGTACTCAATGGGTGCGCATTCAGGGAGAGGAAGTAAATTGGAAAATTGATGGTAATGAAGATATCATTAATGGCACTAATTTTTTAGGAACACTGAATAACCGCCAAATTGAATTCAGAACCAACAATACCCCAAGATTTAAAGTTCCCGGAAATCAAAATCAAGTGTATGCACTTGCTGACGGCTCAAGGGCAAGGCCCTTTTATTCTTGGGAAGACGACGACAGTATGGGCTTCTGGAGAGCCGGTAATCGCCAGATGACCCTATCAGTAGATGCTACAGATTTTTTTAATGTAAATGCAAATGGACCTATCAGGGAGTTTAGTATTAATCCTACATCTGACGTCATGCATTTCCGTATAGAGACAGACAATGAGCCCAACACGTTGTTTGTAAATGGTATAACAGACAATGTGGGGCTTGGCACAAATGCACCTAACCCGAGTGCGTCTCTTGAACTAATTACAGATAATCGCGGATTGCTTATCAACAGGGTGTTACTTACAAGCAGGGATAATGCAGCACCCATTACGGCTCCTGCAACCGGATTGTTAGTGTATAATACAAACACTGCAGGAACGGCACCCAACAATGTTTCACCGGGCTTTTACTATTGGAACGGAAGCCAGTGGATTGCCATGGATGGTACCGGCGGTAGAGACTGGTCGTTATTAGGAAATGCGGGCACAAATCCTTCTCAAAATTTTATAGGAACTACTGATGCTACAGACTTTGTTTTAAGAACCAATAATTCTGAGAGATTGAGAGCTTCTGCAGCAGGAATGTTGGGTATAGCTACCACACCCTATGCAAATATCAGATTAGCTGTTGATGCTACCTCTCAGCCATATGCTATATTAGGGACTTCTACAGATGGTATAGCATCCATAATCGGATCAGATGTAGGTTCCGGTGACGGAGTGCGTGGAGAGTCAAACACCGGTTCTGGTGTGAGAGGATTTTCTGATGCATATCACAGTGTATATGCTTTATCACCTTATTCAGGTCCTTCAGGTCTTGTTGCTGCCTCATTAGGTATAGCAACCGGCACAAATCTTTCATCCGGTGTAATTGGAGCAGCAATAAACAGCGGGAGCCCAAATGGTAATATAGGAATAAGGGCTATGTCTGGAAGTGGACAATCTATATCGCCTTCGGGCTACTCTACTATCGGTTTCAATACAAATGCTATTGACCTGGGTTTATATGCTTTAACGCAAAGGGCTATTAGTTTAAATACTTCCATCTCCACAGAAGCAGCCCAGTTTAAGGCAAATTATGAGGGTGATGCTTTGGGTGGAGATGCAAGGGATCCTCAGGCAAGACTTGCAGGTTATGAGCCAGGGGTTACGATTCCAAGTGGTTCCCACTCCACATATTATGGAGGGTATTTTTACAGTGGAGGTTCCACATCAAATTCAACTTATAGTTATGTGGGTGCACGAAGAAACGGAACAAATTATAAAGTTTTGGGCACAGGCACAGTTTCAACTATTGTAGATGGTATAAACCCCAACGAAAAGAAAACCATGTTTGCTGCAGAAGCCCCCGAAGTACTCTTTGAAGACTACGGTACCGGGCAACTGGTAAACGGAACAGCAACCATTCAAATAGACCCCATTTTTTCAAGAAACATTCATGTTTCAAATGAAAAACCCTTAAAAGTTTTTATTCAACTGGAGGGTGATTGCAATGGCGTATATGTTACTAACAAATCTGCAAACGGCTTTACCGTTAAAGAATTACAGGGAGGCACCTCAAACGTTTCCTTCTCATGGCACATTGTTGCTAACAGGGCTGATGAAGTTGTGAATGGAGAGAAAACAGTTTACCAATCCTTGCGTTTTCCAGATGCGCCTCTAAAAATAGAGGAAACAACCGAACTATCACATAGTTTAAAAGAAGATCAAAAGCCCAGAAAAGCAACTTTTGAAGCATCTCAAAAATAGTACATTCATTTAGTACCCATAGTTTTAAAGCCCGGATCCATGTATATGGATTTGGGCTTTATTTTCTTACATAAATATATCCCCTTATATAGAATATTAAACACTTAGTCGGTACAACTTGAGAGTTTAACGAAATATTAAGGATTTGATTTCATTGTATCTCTTTTTAATGTTCTTTTACAGTCCCTGTATTCAAAAAAAACCTCACAAGATGTATAAAAAAATTACCCTTGGTGTCTTTTTATTTTGCACCACGCTATTCTATGCCCAAGTGGGCATTGGAACCACAAGCCCCGCCGGGGGTGCAATGCTCGATATTGACAGTGATAACAGTGGTATAATTATACCACGTGTGGCATTAACAGTAACTACAGATCAAGCACCTATAACTGACCCTACTCCGGTAATTGGCTTAATGGTTTTTAATACTGCAACTGTAAACGATGTAACCCCAGGGTTTTATTTTTGGGAGGGACTGCCGACAGGTTGGGTTAGAATTACCTCAGGAGCTTCAACAGACTGGTCACGTAGCGGAAATGCAGGAACCATATCAGGGACTAATTTTATTGGAACCACTGATAATCAAGCTCTAAGAATTAGAACAAACAATTCAGAACAAGTTGAAATTTCAACTGACGGGAGGATAAGAACGAACAATAGTGGTTCACAAGCCTTACCAACATATTCTTTTGCTGAAAATACAAATATGGGTATGTATCGTGCTGGAAATAATGACTTAAGACTTGCGACGGGAGGAAATGGAAGATTACAAATAACCAATACTTTTTTAAGATCTTTTCAAAACCATAGGTTTGCAAATGGAACAGCTGCTGCACCTAGTATCAGTTTCAATGCAAGTCAGGGCACAGGAATATTTCGGCCTAATGCAGATCCTGACAACTTAGCATTTTCAACAAGTGGCGCAGAGAGAATGAGATTTATAGAGAATGGTGGAGTTGTAATAAACACAACTGCCCCACTATTTGCAGGTGATCGATTTACTGTTTTAGGAAATGCCGGTGAATATGCTATAAATGGTTACTCTACAGGTATGGGTGGAGGTGTTTATGGTGAAGGGTTTGATGGGGTTATTGGTGTAACAACAGACGTTATAAATGGTTGGGCTGGGTTTTTCGTTGGAGATGTAGGGGCGACAGAAGATTTTTACGCTAATGGTGTTCTTCTTACTTCTGATAAAAGAGTAAAAAGAAATTTTAGAGCAATAGATAATGCTATACTTACTATAATTTCTCTAAAACCAACTTTATATGAGAAGAATATTAGTTTAGTAAAAAATAAGGCAACCCATCAAAGTATTTCTAATACTAACAGATCAAGTGATCAAACTGAATATGGACTTATTGCTCAAGAGGTAGAGTTAATATTACCAGACTTGGTCAAAGAAAAGAAAATGAATATAGAAGGTTTGGGAGAAATTGATTTGAAATCTGTAAACTATATCGGTCTCATTCCAATTATAATTCAAAGCATCCAAGAACAGCAAGAAATTATTGATAATCAGGAGAGTCGTATAGCAAAACTGGAAGCAATAGTCAATCAGTTGATGAACAAAAATTAATTGCCATTTTAAATAACATTTCCTAAAAGCTTAATTCTGGTGGGTTAAGCTTTTATTTTTTGCACCACACCCCATATAATTCCATTCAATTCTAAGCACTTTTTTACTATTCACGCATAACAATTTAGCGACATGATGTGCAATTTAACCGTTAAATATGGTTAAACTTTTTCATCATGTTAAAATATTGCCCTATATTGCCCCCGGTAATTAGAAATTTAGAATTGGTTAATAAATAGCTATTACTACTCACCGCCCGCTGCTACGGGCGGTTTTTCTTTTTTAGATACCCCAAAAACTGCCATAATTTTCTTGTTTTTAAATAGTTGAAATCTTTTTCATGGTTATAAGCTTCCAGTTCAAAACTTATATTTCGGTATGCCAGATAGCGGTTTTTTAAACAGAGAAGGCGCAGAAGGTATTCAATTCCATACCATAAATAAAATGGCAGTACAAGCAATTCAAGCTGCTGCCGCAAATGAATGCGCTCGTGGTTTAGAAATACCGCATCCTCTTTATACGCTTTACTTTTGACAACTATAAACGGCCATAGCGCGATCCCGGCAAAACGTTTTGAAAATAAAAAGGGGATTACAACAATCATTGGTTTACACTTGATAAAGTATTTAGTATTTTTGCAACGTGAATCTATTCGGAAAAAAGGACCCAAAAAAAACAGATTCTGAAGGCGAAATTAATAAAAACAAGTCTTCAGAAAGAAATACACCCAAGCTATTGGGTGACGGCGACTATTACCTCACGCCTGAGGGTTACAAATGCTTTACCGAGCAATACCATTTAAAGCGGGGGTATTGTTGTCAAAGTGGTTGCCGTCACTGCCCTTACGGCTATGACAAAAAAAAAAACACTATCGGAAATTAGTATTCGTCTTATCCTTTTTCAAATGTTCGCTGTCCCAGGCGTGGTCATTTCCTTGCTCCTGTGCATAGAGGTCCCGTTTTAATAACTCTTCCTGAAGTTCCACCTCCTCCTGTACTGTTACCAGGTAAGCCATTTTATCGTGGCGCTTTTCAGCAAGTTTTAATGTGGTTTCTTCATCATATTTTATAAACTGCTGTCCCTGCCTGTTTGCGGTATATTTCCTGAAGCCCAATTGCACCAAGGCATCAACACCCATATGTACAGCTGTGTACAAGGTTTCCCGGTAGAAATTTTCCACCCCGTGATCAATTAACTCGTAAGCATCCACCCTGTTGCGGGCACGAGCGAGTATTTTTAGGTTGGGGAAGTGTTTCCGCACAAGTTCCACTAGTTTCAGATTAGTTGCCGGGTTATCTATGGCTGCAATAAAAAGTTTGGCTTTATCTGCTCCTGCGGCTTTCAGCAACTCCAGTCGGGTAGCATCACCGTAATATACTTTGAAGCCCATTTTTCGCAACACCTCCACCCTGTTTGAATCGTGGTCCAATACAGTTATATCCAGCTTATTTGCCCGCAACAAACGACCTATGGTACTTCCAAAATGTCCAAAACCGGCAATAATCACCTCATTTTCTTCATCAATGACGGGATCTTCAGGGTCATCCCCTTTTCGTTTTACACCCACATTGGGTAAAACCAAGCGTTCATTAAACAATGTCAAAAATGGTGTTAACAACATACTCAGGGCAATAATGGCGAGTATAATGTTTGCAAGGTCATTTGGAACAATATTCAGGAGCATAGAAAAGCTCATAATCACAAAACCAAATTCACCTGCCTGACTCAAACCTATTGAAAACTGAAGGTTCTGATCTACATTTTTCCTGTATAGGATCCCTACTCCATACAGCACTAAAAACTTTATTACTGTTAGAGCCAGTACAAAAAGTATTATAAAAGCGGGATTTTCCCAAATCAGTAGAAAGTTTATGGAAGCACCCACCCCAATGAAGAACAACCCCAGAAGTAAATCTTTAAATGGTGCAATATCACCCTCCAATTCATGCCTAAATTCAGAATTTGCCAATACCACCCCTGCCATAAACGCACCCAGTGCAGGGCTCAAACCAACCAACTCCATTAAGTAGGAAACACCAACGACAACCAGCAAGGCAGATGCCGTAAAAAGTTCCTGTAATCGTGTCCGGGCAACAATGCGAAGCAAAGGCACCAAAATGTATTTTCCTATAAAATAAATAGCTGCAATGGTACCTACCACTACAAGGGTTTGAATCCAGCCCGCAAACTCTGAAATCACCGAGTGGTTTAACTCATCAACTTGCGCCGAAGCAAAATCTGATGCCAATAGCGGAATTATTGCCAATATGGGTATCACCGCAATATCCTGAAACAAAAGAACCGCAAAAGAGGAACGACCCACCTTCGTATTTGAGTTTCCTTTTTCTTTTAAAGTTTGTAGTACGATAGCCGTGGAAGAAAGTGCCAAAGCCAGTGCAATGGTCAGACTTGTTTGCCAGTTCCAATCCAAAATAAGCTGGGCACCAAAAAACAATATCACGGCGGTACCTATCACTTGTAAAGACCCCATTCCCAGGATAAACTTTCGCATTTTCCAAAACTTATGTGGGTCTAATTCCAATCCAATGAGGAACAACATCATCACCACGCCAAATTCTGCAAAGTGCATGATATCCTGTCCTTTTTCTCCAATAAGTCCTAAGAGTGAGGGCCCAATGACAATCCCAGCAAAGAGGTAGCCCAGAATAGAACTCAGCCCAAAACGCTTTGCAATAGGCACACAAATAACAGCTGCCGAAAGGTAAATAATGGCTTCAAGTAAAAAATTTGTCTCCATGTTTATATTTGTTTTTGCCTTTGAAACCAGTCATTCAGGTATTTTTCTTCTAAAACACCTTTGAAATTTAACTCGTTATTGATTAAATAATTTAAAAGTGTATTGTATTCTTTTGCAGCATTTAGATAATCGGCTGCTTTCATCTCGTGTGTTCCGTGAACCACGTAAGGTGGCAAATATATCATCTTACAAACCTGAGCGGTTTGATTAAACGGTTCCAATAATTCATAGATTGTAAAACGGTCTTTTCCCAGCGAACTGTAATTTTCTTTTTTACCCCCGGTTGTAATAACCTGAAAGAGAAATTTCCCTTCAAGATAAGTACCTTTTGCCCCATATGCCCAGTTGTATTCAAGCACCAGGTCGATCCATTGTTTGATAAGAGGCGGACAACTATACCAATACATGGGATGCTGTAAAATAATAATATCGTGTTGCGCCAATATTTCCTGTTCTTTTCTGATGTCAATATTGAAATCAGGATAAAGCTCATATAAATCATGAAAAGTTATCTGTTCAGAATCCGGTATATGATCAACCATCGCTTTGTGTGCATGTGACTTTTCAAATAAGGGATGCGCAAAAAGGATTAATATTTTATTCTTTGGCATAAAGGATTTTTAAGGTTATAAGATACACCATTTCGCACAAAAATAACAAAAGCATTTCAGAAAAAACCTAAACCCTTCGCCGTCAATTTTTCGTAACTTTGTTGTGAAAGGATCATTACGCAATTTTATTTTATGAACACGTCAACACACACAGATATAGACTTTAAAAAAAGTATTTTACAAGGCATTCCTCAAGAATTGCCTTCGCCAAAACCCTATGACCCCAACATAAACCACGCCCCCAAACGCAAGGAAATCCTCTCAGAAGAAGAAAAAAAACTGGCGTTACGTAACGCTTTGCGCTATTTTGAACCCAAACACCACGCCACTCTCCTACCCGAATTCAAAGAAGAACTGGAAAAATATGGCCGCATTTATATGTACCGTTTTCGTCCGGAATATAAAATGTATGCCCGCCCCATTTCAGATTATCCCGGAAAAAGTGAGCAGGCAAAAGCCATTATGCTGATGATCCAAAACAATCTGGACTATGCCGTTGCTCAGCACCCTCACGAGCTCATCACCTATGGCGGCAACGGGGCTGTTTTCCAAAACTGGGCGCAGTATCTGTTGACGATGCAATACCTCGCCGAAATGACCGATGAACAAACCCTGGTTATGTACAGCGGTCACCCCATGGGATTGTTCCCATCTCATAAAGAGGCGCCACGTGTCGTAGTGACAAACGGAATGGTCATCCCCAATTATTCAAAACCCGATGATTGGGAAAAGATGAATGCACTGGGCGTTTCACAATATGGTCAAATGACCGCCGGAAGTTATATGTACATCGGTCCGCAAGGCATTGTTCACGGTACCACCATAACAGTTTTAAATGGTTTCAGGAAAATTAAAAAATCACCCAAAGGCGGTTTGTTTGTCACTTCAGGATTGGGTGGAATGAGCGGTGCACAACCCAAAGCCGGAAACATTGCCGGCTGCATCACAGTTTGTGCAGAAATCAACCCAAAAGCCACTCACACACGCCATTCACAAGGCTGGGTGGATGAGGTTATTTCAGATTTGAATCAATTAGTTCAGCGGGTAAAAGAAGCTAAAGCGAAAGAGGAAGTCGTTTCTATTGCTTACGATGGAAACGTGGTTGATGTCTGGGAAACTTTCGACCAGGAAAATATTCACATTGACCTGGGAAGTGACCAAACTTCGCTTCACAATCCCTGGGCTGGCGGATATTATCCTGCCGGACTTTCCTATGAAGAGTCTAACGATATGATGGCAAACAACCCAACACTTTTTAAGGAAAAAGTTCAGGCAAGTTTACGCCGTCAGGCAGCTGCTATTAACAAGCACGCCGCAAAAGGGACTTACTTTTTTGATTATGGAAACGCCTTTTTACTGGAAGCTTCCCGAGCAGGTGCAGACGTGATGAGCACAGAAAATCTAAACCCACTCAAACCACAGGAATTCAAATATCCTTCCTATGTTCAGGATATTATGGGACCGATGTGTTTTGATTTTGGTTTTGGGCCTTTCAGATGGGTTTGCGCTTCGGGAAAACCCGAAGACCTTGAAAAAACAGATGCAATTGCTTGTCAAGTTTTGGAGGGTCTGATGAAAAATTCGCCTGAAGAAATCAAACAACAAATGCAGGACAACATCACATGGATCAAAGGCGCACAACTAAACAAACTCGTTGTGGGTTCACAGGCAAGAATTCTCTATGCAGACAGTGACGGACGCATCAAAATTGCCGAAGCATTCAACAAGGCCATCGCTCAAGGCGAAATTGGTCCTGTAATCCTGGGGCGTGACCACCACGATGTTTCCGGAACCGATTCTCCTTATCGCGAGACCTCAAACATCTATGACGGCAGCCGATTTACAGCAGATATGGCCATCCACAACGTGATTGGTGACAGCTTCAGGGGCGCTACATGGGTAAGCATTCACAATGGCGGTGGTGTGGGTTGGGGAGAGGTTATAAACGGAGGCTTTGGTATGGTTCTTGATGGTTCTAAAGAAGCTGAACGACGTTTAAAATCAATGCTTTTCTGGGATGTCAATAACGGAATTGCCAGACGCAGTTGGGCACGAAATGATGAGGCTATTTTCGCAATAAAAAGAGCCATGAAAGAAAATCCTGAATTAAAGGTGACATTGCCAAATGTGGTTGATGAAACCTTATTTTAATAAGATTCTAAATACTTAATATCATGAAAACACTACTTATTCCCATTTTTGCCCTTTTACTGTTTGCTTCCTGCAGCAGTGTGCGCGTGGCATCAGACTATGATACCAAAGCAAATTTCAATAATTATACAACCTATGCATTTTTCAAACCCGGCATAGACAAAGCTGAAATTTCTGATTTGGATAAAAAGAGAATTTTAAGGGCTATTGATACTGAATTGAGTGCAAAAGGACTTCAAAAATCTGAAAATCCCACTATGCTCATTAGTATATTCACAAAAGCTAAAGAGCGTGTAGATGTTTATCAGAACCATTACGGCTGGGGTGGCTACTGGGGCTGGGGCTGGGGTCACCCGTGGGGTGGCGCTTCCGTTTCAAGGACTACAGAGGGCACACTTTATATAGACATTATTGACGCCAAAACAAATGAACTGGTTTGGCAGGGAATGGGTACTGCACCCCTAGCAAGGGATATGGAGAAAAAAGATGCGAGGATCAAGGAAATTGTACAAAAGATTTTAGAAAAATATCCTCCCCAATAAATAGGAAGAATTATAAACCATTTAAGAATCCCACGTCTGTGACTGGGATTTTTTTTATTCCTTAAACTCAAGCACGTCTTTTGAGTTAAACCCAATAGTGATGCGTTCATCAACATGATTGTGCTTAGTAATCACAGTGAGGTGCTCACCATTATCAAGCTTAATGTAAAGCTGGGTATCAGAACCCATGAAGGTTTTCTTCAGTACAGTAGCATTGGTCACATATTCACATTCATCATTGATGGCAATGTTTTCATTCCTGATGGCGTGACAACAATCTGCTTTAAGAGGACACTCAAAAGCTGATTGAATTTCTTTGCTGAGTTGTATGGTATTCCCAAAAAGGGAAGCCACGTAAACAGAGCTGGGTTTGGTATACAAATTTGCCGCAGCGTCTTTTTGAACGAGTTTTCCGTTTTGAAGGATTAAGATTTCATCAGCCACCGCAAGGGCATCCTGTGTATCGTGGGTTACAAAAATAGCGGTCACCCCCGATTTTTTCACAATATCAAAAACCTCATTACGTAGTTGAGCACGCAGCATAGCATCCAGATTACTGAAAGGCTCATCAAGAATTAGTAAAGATGGGTTTGGAGCAAGCGCTCTTGCCAGAGCTACTCGCTGTTGCTGTCCCCCCGAAAGTTGATGGGGATAGCGGTCCTTCATTTCAGAAAGACCCACTAAATCAAGTACTTCCTTAGCACGTTGTTTTTTGTTTTTTAACTTTGAAATGCCATAAAGTATGTTCTCTTCCAGTTTTAAATGCGGGAAAAGAGCATATTCCTGAAATACAAAGCCAATGTTGCGTTTTTCAGGAGCCACATTTTTTTTGATTGAGGAAACCAGTTTCTCGTTAATTTCAATCGTTCCGGTATCAGGGGTTTCCAGTCCTGCGATAAGACGAATCAATGTTGTTTTCCCGCTTCCGCTTTCGCCTACAATGGCATAGACATCGCCTTCATTAAGATGAAAACTCACGTCTTTAAGGGCAAAGGATTTTCCTTTGTCAAAGCTTTTGGAAAGGGATTCTACTTTTAACATAGTTATTTGCTTACCAGTAATTTGTTTAAAAATATCACAGGAACAGCGGCCGTAAAGATAATAAATAACGACGGAATAGCCGCCTCCATCACACGTTCATCGCTGGCATATTCAAAAGCCTTTACTGCCAGTGTGTTTATCTGAAAAGGCTTAAGGATTAAAGTAAGCGGCAATTCTTTTAAAACATCAACAAACACGAGAATAAATGCACTTAACATCCCTGTTTTAATCAAGGGATATTCAATTTTAAAAAAAGTTCTAAAGTTGCCAACTCCCAGTGTTTTGGATGCATCAGGGATGGCGTTACTCACTTTTAATGTGGTTGATTCTATAGGGTTATAAGCGACTGCGAGAAACCTTACGGCATAAGCATATACTAATGCAAACAAGGTTCCATGGATAATAAAACCCGTTGTGCTGCCTGAAAGGGATGCTACCACACCCATCAACCATTTATCAATTGCCAATGTGGGAATCATAACCCCTATGGCTACAACCGCTCCGGGAATGGCATAACCCAACACGCCAAGTTTGGATAAGCTTTTTATAAACCCTATGCGGTTCCATTTAGCTGAAAAAATAAGCAGTGTAGCAAAAATTACCGTTACTAAAGCCGTAAGGATTGCGATGCCAAACGTTTGCAGCGAAAGCAATAAAAAAGAATAATCAAATACCGAACTATATGTTAAAAAAGCCCAGTAAATCAGTTGTGCCACAGGAATAAAAAACCCGAATAAAACCGGTGTAATCACAATACAAAAAATCAGGAGTTGTTTTCTTTTGGTTGTTTCTTTTCTGTAAATGCTTTGATTGTTGGTTTTTCCACTGGAATATTGGATTTTTCTGCGTTGCCATTTTTCGAAAAGAATTAACGCAAATACCAAAAGTAATAATAAGGCAGAAAGATATATAGCGGTTTCAGGTTCTTCAAGAGAAAACCACGACCTGAAAATTCCTGTAGTAAAGGTGTTTACACCAAAATATTGTGCAGCACCATAATCGTTAAGCACTTCCATTAATACCAAAATAAGACCTGCTATAATGGCCGGTCGGGCCAATGGCAATATAAGTTTAAAAAAGGAGCGTAATTCACCCACCCCGAGCAAGCGCGATGCCTCGAGTAAATTATTCGCCTGATTCAGGAAAAAGGCACGTGTACTTACATACACATAAGGAAAAAGAGAAATGCTTAGCACAAATGCCAAACCAAAACGGTTCATCACATCGACACGGGTAAAGTCCATCCCAAAAAAACGCTGTATCAACTCAAGGCTGCCACCATAATCAAAAACGCCCGCATAAGCATAAGCCACTATGTATGAAGGAATAGCAAGTGGTAAAATTAACAGCCATTCCAGTTGTTTCCGGAAAGGAAATTCATAACGTGCTACCAGCCAGGAAGTAATTACCCCAAAAAGCAACACAAAAATACTACAGACAATGAGCAAATAAAAAGAATTGGACACATAGTCGCCCAAAAGATTTTTGGCAATATGTGCCCAGGATTCACCGGGTCCGTCAAAAAGTTCAAATGCAATCGTCAAAACAGGAAGCGCGATTAAAAACACCACAAATAGCGTGATGATTGACCACCTGTTACTGTCGCGTTTTAAACGAAGGAGCCTGTTTTGTATGGAAAAGATGTCACTACTTCCAGCTTGCTTCATCAAATAGGATTACTGCTTTCTTATTGTTTTCACCCAGTAGTGAAAGATTGATATTGTCTTCTTTAAATTCGCCCCAGTTTTTCAATGTTTCTGAAACCTCAACATTTGTATTTACAGGGTACTCATAATTTGTGGAAGCAAATACTTTTTGTGCTTCTTCAGAAACCAAAAATTCGATGAATTTTATAGCGTTTTCTTTGTTGGGAGCATATTGAGCAACACCGGCACCACTTACATTAACGTGGGTCCCGGTTGTTTCCTGATTGGGGAAAAAGATTCCTACGGCCTCTGCTGCTTTTCGCTCTTCGGGATTATCAGAATTTGTAAGCATTCCAATATAATATGTATTTACAATAGCCAAATCACCTTCACCGGCTGCAACGGCTTTTACCTGGTCACGGTCATTGCCTTTGGGTGAACGTGCCATATTTTCCACAATGCCTTCGGCCCATGCCTTAGCGTTCTCTTCACTTTGATGAGCTATAAGGGAAGCTAACAGTGACTGATTATAAATATTGCTGGAAGAACGGATAAGGAGTTTATTTTTCCATTTTGCGTCAGTTAAGTTTTCATAAGAGGATAGCTCTTCAGGGTTAACCCTGTCTTTCGCGTAAGCGATAACACGTGCCCTTTTGGTTAATGCGAACCATTGATTGTCAACATCTTTAAGGTTTGAGGGAATTATTGAATCTAACACATCTGAAGAAATGCTTTGTAACAAACCTGAAGTCTTAGCACGGTGCAACCTTCCTGCATCAACAGTAATTAATACATCAGCTGGTGAATTTTGACCTTCCAAAGTCATTTTTTGTATCAACTCATCAGCACTGGCATTGATGACATTAACCTTTATACCGGTTTGCTCTTCAAACTTTTGAAAGAGTTGCTGGTCTGCTTCATAATGGCGGTGGGTGTAAACATTAACTTCTTGTGTGGTTTGAGTATCTTGCTCTTTTTTGGTATCATTCTTACACGAAAAAAGTACAAGAGCTGTAAGTGCTAATACTATATTTTTCATATGCTTAATATTTTTTTAATGCGAATGCAAATATAGTTATTTAGAATTGTTTTAAATAGTATTATCGTTAAATATTCTAAATTTATTGTGCACTTATTTCAGCCTTTTTAGAGCTTCCAAAAGTTCTTTTTCTTTTTCACCTGCTATAGTACCCCGGTTTGTATAGACAATTTCACCACTCTTGTCAATAACATAATAAGAAGGAAAAGAACGGATGTCATAATCTTTATCAAACTGGGAATTGCCAAGCAACACTGTGTAGTCTATGTGATGATTTGTGATGGCTTGTTTTGTTTCCTCCAAATCATAATCAAAATTGATGGTAATGACTTTTAGTTTGTCTCCAAACTCATTTTCAATCTGCTTTACTTTTGGAATCGAGGCAATACAATGATCACAGCTGGAGACCCAGGCCTCAATAAACATATTTTGTCCTTTAAAGTCAGAAAGGGATATTTGTTTTCCATCCAAATCCTGAAGTGTCCAGTCTTTTGCCTGGGAATTTAAAAGCGGTTCTGCTTTAACACCAAAAACAGAAGAGACATAGCCTTCTTTGTCCTGATGGGTAAAGGTTTCTTCTGTAAGTTTGATGTCAAAATCGATATTGCTGTAGGTAAAAAGTCTGGTGTGTCCTGTAAGGTTTCTGGTGTCGTCAAATGTGGGATTGAGAGCAAGCTTTACAGGCATTTTATCTTTAACATCTATCCAGATTGCCCTGTTTCCAATTTCATAGCTATACACTTTTTTATCCTGAAACTGGCTTTCGCCTAAAAAGGTAAAGGAACCCTTATACTCTTCAAGTAATTTGCCCACCGTCACCAGATTATCTTCATCCTGAGTGTATGCTTCAAGATATCGGGGAATGGAGCGGTCATTACCATAATCAAAAATTGTTATGCGCTCTTTGTGATCCTCAACCACGACCAGCGATGCCAGTTTGTAATAAATTTGAGTCACCTCATCCATTTCCTTGTAAAAAAAATAATTGAGGTGTGGTTCATAACCGGCTCTTTGTATTTTATATACATGATTCGTTATGCGTTGATTGCCAAAAGCGATTTGAGCATCAAAACGAAGGGTCTCTGCTTCATTGATAATTTCAAGTGTTTGAGAGTACACTTCTTCAGGTGAATCGGATTTTTTAGATTCAGCGCAGGATAATGAAAAGAGAATTAATATAAAATATTGGAACAAAATTTTCATAACAGCAATTTTTTACAAAGATACCATTCTAATAATTTACTCCTCTATTTATGAATCAATTCATCATTACATTTTTAATAACATCGCAGGAAAAATAAAGATTGGAGTTGGCAGTGTTTAATTTGTGAAAATAAAAAAAGGGCATAAATGCCCCTTTTTTATTTATAAGTAATCTTTTTTATTTTGATTCCATATCCTTTTCCCTGACGGCTCTAAACTCAGAGTTTTCACTCCACTGTGGCCAGTCTTGGCTGTTGGCTATTTTAGCACCCAGTCTGTAATAAAACTCAGCATCCTGGGCAATACTACCCATGTTCCAGGTTTCCGGATCATATTCATCTCCTTGCTTGTGGTAGTATTTTTGGTTGTATTCTGTGCGAAGTCTTTTACCTTCTTCTTTCCCACCCTCTCTTAAGTCTGTACCTCCACTTGCATACATTGCAGGAATACCCACTTTAGCTAGATTGAAATGGTCTGATCTGTAATAGAAACCTTTTTCAGCTTCCTGGTCTGGCAAGATGTATCTGTCTTGACCGGCGACAATATCTTCAGCCCAGTCAGCCAAATCATTTTGATGGTGACCCACCACTAATACATCATTTGTCGGACCATAAGGAAATACAGCATCGACATTCATGTTTGCTACCGTTTTGTTTGTTGGAAAAACAGGGTTTGTAGCATAATATTCTGAACCTAATAGTCCTTGCTCTTCAGCAGTAACAAACAAGAATACCATTGATCTTTTAAGGGGTTCTTCACGTTCTTTTACAGCTCTTGCAATTTCGAGTAGCATGGCTGTACCTGTTGCGTTATCAACAGCGCCATTGTAAATTGTACTACTGTCATTGGGATCTTCACCTCCAAGGTGATCCCAATGAGCCGTGTAAATGATATACTCATCAGGTCTTTCTGAACCTTCAATAATACCTATAACGTTAGGGGAAGTGCCGCGCTCAAAGGTGTTATTCATTGTGATACTAGTTTTTATTCCCAATGGTGTTGGCGTAAAATCAGCACTTTTAGCACTTTCAAAAAGTTCCTCCTGATTTTTACCGGCTTGGTCAAAAAGTTGTTGTGAAACACTAGATGTTATCCATCCTTGCATTGGTGCAAATTTCACAAAACCTTCAGGCAAATCTAATTGCATTTTTGCACCAGACCACGAGCCTTGTACAACGCCCCAAGGATAACCTGCTGCGGCATCCTCATGAATAATAACAATTCCAGCTGCACCTTGTCTGGCAGCTTCTTCATATTTGTAGGTCCAACGCCCATAGTAAGTCATAGCGTTCCCGGTAAACATATTTTCGTCTTGAAGGTAATAACCCGGATCATTTACCATAACAACAGCGATTTTTCCTGTCATATCAATACCTTCATAGTCATTCCAGCCATATTCCGGAGCAACAATACCAAAACCACAAAATACAAACTCGGCATCTTCAACTTTTATTTCATCTTGAATGAGTTGTGAATAGGCTACAAAATCTTCTCCTTTTTTCAATGTAAGAGAACTGTCGCCACCTGTTACAGTTATTTCGTCATCAGCAACAGAATTTACTGTAATTAACGAAACATCTTGAAGGTAAGAACCATTATTAGCAGGAGCAACTCCAATTTCTTTCATTTCTTTTTCTAGGTAAGCTAATGTTAGTTCCTCACCCACAGTCATAGGCATTCTACCCATAAAAGCGTTTGATGACAGTTCCTTAATGTGTCTTTCAAGATGTTCAACACTTACGTCCCATTCTTGTGACACTTCTTCTTGTTTGTTTTCTCCACAAGAAATTAGACCTACAAGTAAAACAAATGCAATTAAATTTTTCATCATAATAGTTGATTAAATTATTTTTTTGGTAAATATAAATAAAAAAAAAACGGCCCATTCCCGGACCGTTTTTCATTTTTAACGTTTACAGTTTTACTAATTATCGTCAGAGGTTTCTTTAACTTTTACTTTGGTGGTATTTCCGTCTTCATCTGTCTTGATTTTGACTTTTTTATCGTCAGTCTCCATCTTTATTTTGGTACCATCTTCAGTTTCTTTGTACTTAACTTCTGCTCCTTCTCTATTCATTTCGTCGATTAACTCTTCCGTTTCTGTCTTGTCTTCGTTTTTCTCTCTGCAAGAGGTAACAGAAACTGCTAGGAAAATTCCTGTTAACATTATAAAAATTGTTTTTTTCATGGTGTTGTTTTTTAATTTATTTGGTGAAGGTAAGTTAAAAAAAGAGTGATTTGTTAAAATTTATCATTTTATTCACTAATAATTCAACAATGTTTCTAATTTTATTTTGACTTTTTCAGTGCTTGGAATCATCGTTTGTTCTAAAGTAGAATTTAACGGAATAGCAGGCAGATTTTCGGAACCAATGGTCATTACCGGTGCATCAAGGTACTGAAAACATTCCTCCTGAATCTTTCCGGCAAGTGCCCTTGCAAAACTGTTGTTTGAAGGTTCTTCAGTCACCACCAAACATTTTCCGGTTTTCTTGACAGATTTCATGATTGTTTCTTCATCCAGCGGAAAAAGTGTACGCAAGTCAATAACTTCGACACGGTCACGAAGGCCTTGAGTAGCGTTCATCGCCCAATGCACGCCCATACCGTATGAAATGATGGTTGCGGTTTCCACATCTTCCTGTTTCCAGATTTCCTGCAACAACCAGGCTTTTCCGAAAGGCAATACATAGTCTTCTGCCGGTTCTACAGAAGTAGCTCCTTTTGTTCCCGGAACTTTACTCCAGTACAATCCTTTATGTTCCAAAATCACCACCGGATTGGGGTCATAATAAGCTGCTTTTATTAACCCTTTTAAATCGGCACCATTGCTTGGGTATGCAATTTTTAACCCACGAATATTTGTCACAATGCTTTCTACCGAAGATGAATGATAAGGTCCGCCACTTCCATAGGCACCAATAGGCACGCGAAGCATCATCGATACCGGCCATTTGCCATTGGAAAGGTAGCAACTACGGCTCACCTCAGTAAATAATTGATTGAGCCCCGGCCAGATATAGTCGGCAAACTGAACCTCAACGATGGGTTTTAATCCCACGGCACTCATTCCTACGGTGCTTCCAACGATGAAAGCTTCCTGAATGGGGGTATTAAACACGCGGTTATCGCCAAATTTTTGCGCCAAAGTTGCCGCTTCGCGAAAAACACCGCCCAAACGTCCGCCAACATCCTGACCGTAAAGTAGGCATTCTTTATGCTTTTTCATTAATTCTTCAATACCGAAAAGGGCACAATCTACCATCACTACTTTTTCAGCTCCTTCAGGAATTCTAGTGCCGGTTTCTTCAGTGATGGGGGTGGGCGCAAAATCGTGTGTGAACAAATCTTCCGGTTTTGGGTCTTCAGCTTTGAGGGCTTCTTCGTAGTCTTTTTTCACTTCCGCGGAGGCGGAAGTCTCAATCTCTTTCAGTTCTTTTTCAGTAAACCCATTATCCAATAATTGTTTTCTAATCTTTGGATAAGGATCACGCGAACGTGCCTCCTCTAAATCATCACGATACCATTCCATCCTAACCCCCGAAGTATGGTGATTCAACAATGGTACTTTAGCATGTACCAAAAAAGGCCGACGTTCTTTTCTTATGGTTTCTATGACTTTCTGTACCTGCGTATAGCTTTCAATAAAATCGGTTCCGTCAATTGAAATGGCTTCGAGTCCGTGGAATCCTTTAGCATATTCAAACGCATCCTGAGCACGAGTTTCTGCAGCATTCGCTGAAATGTCCCAGCCATTGTCTTGCACTAAATATAAAATGGGCAACTGTTTTAATGCTGCCATTTGAAAGGCTTCAGCAATTTCACCTTCTGTGACTGAGGCGTCGCCTAGGGAACAAACAACAATCGGCAAATTCCCGCGAAGGCGGGAATCTTGGTCTTCAGATTCCGGATACAAAAACCCATATCTGTCCTCATCATTGAAAAGATTACCGCCTTCGCGGTAATGGAATCCCATTGCAGCACCGGTGGCAGGTATTGCCTGCATTCCTGTAGCGCTACTTTGATGTGGCACTTTGGGTTTGTCATCATCCCGCAAACTAGGGTGCGAATAATAAGTCCTTCCTCCCGAAAACGGGTCGTCTTTCTTGGCCAACAATTGTAACATTAAATCTTTCGGCGTGCAGCCAAAACTTAACAACATCGAGTCGTCCCGGTAGTAAGGATATGCGTAATCTTGTGGCAACAATTGCATTCCCACAGCGGTTTGAATCACTTCGTGACCACGGGAAGTGGCGTGTACATATTTGGAAACGACTTTAAAATTTTCTTCGTACAACTCAGCCATAGCTTTGGCGGTGCAGACGTTTTTGAATGCTTTTTTGAAGGTTTGTTTGTGAATGTTATGAGTCATTAAATCTTATTTTATGCTCGCAAAGGCACAAAGACGCTAAGAAATTCTCTGCGACTTTGCGTCTCTGCGTGAAACAATTAAATTTTTCTATTTATATCAAAATTCTCAAAATAATCAGCAATTCTTCTCAGGAAACTGCCCCCCAAATATCCATCCACAATGCGATGATCAAAGGACAAAGATAAATACATCATTTGCCTAATTTCAATGGTATCGCCTTCGGGTTTTTCGATAACTTCTGCTCTTTTCTTGATGATTCCCGTTGCCAAAATCGCTGCTTCAGGTTGATTGATGATTGGCGTTCCCATCAGGCTGCCAAAGGTTCCCACATTACTGATGGTAAATGTACTACCTTTAGTATCATCGGCTTTTAGTTTATTCGTGCGGGCTTTTTCTGCCAGTTCGTTGATTTCTTTTGCCAGGGTTGGCAAATCCTTTTTATCGGCATCTTTTACAACAGGAACTATCAGGTTCCCGCTGGGCAATGCAGTTGCCATCCCGATGTTAATGTGTTCTTTTACAATGATATTACTGCCATCCACCGAAACATTGATCATTGGGAAATCTTTTATGGCCTTTGCCACAGCTTCTACAAACAAGGGTGTAAAGGTCAGTTTCTCTCCATGTTTTTTCTGAAAAGCTTCCTTATTAGCGTTGCGCCAAGTGACTATATTTGTCATATCAGCTTCCACATAGGCAGTAACGTGCGGCGAAGTATGCTTGCTATAGACCATATGATCAGCAATCATTTGGCGCATACGGTCCATCTCCACGATTTTTCCTTTGCCTTTGTCCAGGTTTAATTGGGGGATGCTATAACCGGCTTCTGCCACAGGTTGTGCAAACTGTGCCGGGCGACCTTCTTCAATATATTTAAACACATCGCTTTTTTGCAAACGACCCTCTTTGCCTGTTGCAGGGATGCGCGCCAACTCTTCATAACTGATATGCTGCTCTCTGGCAATTTTTTCGACCAACGGTGAATAAAATTTGTTTGTGCGGTTCACGGGTAAATGATAAGTAGATGAAACTGCTCCGGACTGCTTGGGAGCAATTTTATTCGCTTTTTTTGGTGTGGGAGCCATTTTAACTTCATCTTCTTGGTCGTTTTTAATCGCTCGTTTGGAAGTGCCTTCTGAAACCTGCAAAATTGCAATCACCTCCCCGATTTTCACAACATCTTTCGCATTGTATTTGGTTTCGATGAGCGTGCCCGAAAAAGGGGCGGGCACTTCGTTATCAACTTTATCGGTACCCACTTCCACAATGATATCTCCTTCTTCAAATGACTCGCCAGGCTGAACCATCCAATTGATGATGGTCCCTTCTGTGATGCTTTCTCCCATTCTGGGCAATTTAAATTCTGTCTGTGACATCTCTATTCTATATTCTTTTTTCTTTATTCTTTGTTCCCTTTTCTAAATTCCTCCAAAGTCTTATAAAAATCCTCTTGCTTCGGACGATTTTTTGGTATCTCCCGCAAAGGTTCCACCTCCCGTAAATTCTCGTGACAGTCGGCTGGCAATTGTTGATAGAATCGAGTTCCTGCGGTCTTCCAGGCAATCATGTCATCACTGACTTCTTTAATGACTTTTGCCGGGTTGCCCACCACCAAACTGCGCTTAGGAATCACCGTTTCTGCTTTTACAAAAGCCATCGCACCGATGATGCTTTCATCACCAATTTCAGCATCGTCCATAATCACGGTGTTCATTCCTACCAAAACATTCCGGCCGATGTTGGCGCCATGAATGATGGCTCCGTGACCAATGTGTGCGCTTTCTCTCAACACAATCGATTTTCCCGGAAACATATGCACTGTACAATTTTCCTGCACATTGACGCCGTCTTCCAGAATAATTTCACCCCAATCACCACGTATAGCCGCTCCCGGTCCGATATAGCAGTTTTTACCAATAATAACATTGCCTGTAACAGCCGCTAAAGGGTGTACAAAGCTGCTTTCGTGAATTACGGGAATATGTCCTTTGAAACTATAAATCATAAGCCCAATTCCCGCAAAGGCGGGAAGCTCTGTATTAAATTTGATTAAATTTACTTATAACTCTCCAACTTCTTCTTCGTAAACGCACTTAACACTAATCGCCCACTAATCTTCGCACGTTCTTTCAGTAATTCATCCCAGTTTTCAGTGCCGGTCCAGAATACTTTTTTCATTTCTGTCATGGCTTCGGGGTTGTAAGTGCAAAGGTTTTCGGCGAAAGCCTGAACAGCTTTATCAAGACTTTCTAGATCTTCAAATATCTTCATATAAAGTCCTTTACTTCGTGCCCATTCAGCATCGTAAAAGGAATTGGCATCAATGGCGATTTGTGAAAATCCGCTGAGGTCGAGTTTGCGCTCCACCGCCGGACCCACCACAAACGGCCCGATACCTATATTGAGTTCGCTGAGTTTGATGGAAGCATATTTAGTAGCCATACAATAATCCACTGCTGAAGCAAGGCCAACGCCTCCGCCTACGGTTTTACCTTGAATGCGGCCGATAATAAATTTAGGACACTTGCGCATCGCATTAATCACATTGGCAAAGCCACTGAAAAAGATTTCACCGGTTTTATCATCATTGATGGAAATGAGTTCTGTAAAGCTGGCTCCTGCACAAAAAGTACGGTCACCACCGCTTTGCATTATGATGACTTTTATTTCATCGTTTTCGCCTGCTTTGGTAATGGTTTCGGCCAGTTGAGCCAGCAAATCACCCGGCAGGCTGTTATGTGCCGGATGGAAAAATTCGATCGTGGCGATATGGTTGTTGATTGTTTGTTTTACGTAAGGTTGTTCAGACATTTTGTAATTAAAATTAAATTAAACCAAATTGATTAAAGTGGTGGTTAAGGTGTTTCCTCTCCAACAAATACCATTCATAACGATTTAAATATCCAAACACGGCATTTTTTTGAAGCGAATCGGGGTTTTCTTTGAAATATTCCAGGTATTCCTCACGGGCTTCCAGCATTTTTTGTTTTGCAGTTTCTAAATCGGGATGGTTCAGGTCTTCCAATTCATTGTCATTCATCAATGGCATTTTGTATCCCTGTGGCATTGGGTTGAAATCCCACAAGGTAGCTTGCACTTTTTCAATGTATTCCTCTGGTGTTGCTATGTCAAAATCTTGCATTTCGCCCGAGGCGATTCGATAAGTGAATTCCAAATGTTCCACCATATGCTGTGGTGTCATTGTTCCCCATTTTGGCTTCGTCTTTTCTGAAAGTTTACTCAAGTAAAAAGGCATTGTTTCTGAAGTCATTTCGACGAAAGTCGTTTGCTTTTTCTGAACCATCGTTAAAATAGTCGCAAAAGCAACCATTTCATCCTCAATATCAAACACCTCAACATACCATTTTACAATGCCTGAAGGATGTTCTTTTGCATTGCTGTCGCGATCTACTTTTTGTTTGCACGTAAGGCGAACATAAATCGTGTCGTTGTGGTATAACGGGCGCAAAAACCGAATGTCTTCAAGTCCGTAGTTTGCCGCTACCGGTCCTTTATTGGGATACACAAACAAGCCCGCCGCCGCGGAAATGATAAAATAACCGTGAGCGGTGCGTTGTTCAAAAATACTTCCGTCAAGTGAAGTGATATCTGTATGGGCATAAAAATGATCCCAGGTGAGGTTGGCAAAATTGACGATGTCACCATCGGTTAATGTGCGTTTATGGGTTTTGAGCGACATTCCGGGTTGGATGTCTTCCCAGTGATAAGTAAAAGGATGCTTTTCAGCTTCTTTGTAATCAGATTTGGGTTGGTAAATACCGGTGATTTCTGTTAAGGTTGTAGGCGACCCTTGAATAGCAGTTCGCTGCATATAATGTTTAATGCCTCTCATTCCGCCCATTTCTTCACCTCCTCCTGCTCGACCGGGACCGCCGTGAACAAGCAATGGCAATGGCGAACCGTGTCCGGTGCTTTGCTTGGCACTTTCGCGGTTAATGGTGAGTATGCGTCCGTGATGGGAAGCAGCACCTATTGTAAATTCTTTTGCTACGGAATTGTCATTCGTGAAAATGGAACTCACAAGGGAGCCTTTACCAAGCTTGGATATTTTTATTGCTTCTTCAATACTGTTATAAGGCATCAGTGTGCTCACAGGACCAAAGGCTTCGGTCACATGAGAAGCTTCATTTTGTAGAGGATGGTCTTCACGTAATAATATTGGTCGGAGGAAAGAACCCTTTTTCGAATCTGCCCCGACAGCTTCAAAATCGTCAAAGCTGCCATACACTATTTGAGCGGTTTCGGCGATTTTCTGTACCTGACTTTTAACAGATTCGCGTTGCGCGTGACTTACCAGAGCACCCATTCTTACTTCTTTTAAACGCGGGTCGCCCACAGTGACCTTATCGAGTGCTTTCCCGATTGCAATTTGCACATCTTCCATATACTTTTCAGGAACAAGAATACGACGAATGGCGGTACATTTTTGTCCGCATTTTACGGTCATTTCGTTGCGCACTTCTTTGATGAACAAATCAAATTCAGGGGTGCCGGGAGCGGCGTCTTCACCCAAAACAGAAGCGTTCAGGGAATCTGCTTCCATCGTAAAGGGCACAGATTCTTCAATGAGTTGCGGGTGTGCTTTTAACATTCTTCCCACTTTTGCCGAACCGGTAAAAGTCACGACATCCTGTGACTGGACTGTATCGAGTATGGTTTTAGCTGTTCCGGAAATGAGTTGCAAACTGCCTTCAGGTAAAATTCCGGAAGCTATAATTTCTTTCACAACGGCTTCAGTCAAATAAGCCGATTGCGGTGCAGGAAGTACCACTGCCGGCATTCCTGCCATCCAGTTGACGGCACATTTTTCCAGCATTCCCCACACAGGGAAATTAAACGCGTTAATGTGCACGGCCACTCCTTCTTTGGGAACCAAAATGTGATGTGCCATAAAGCGACCACCACGGGAAAGATCGATGGGTTCTCCCTCGACGTGATAGGACTGATTGGGGAATAATTTACGCAAAGAAGCATTGGCAAACAGGTTTCCAAAACCACCTTCAATGTCTATCCAGCTGTCTATTTTTGTCGCGCCGGTGCGGTAGCTTATTTCATAAAACGCAGCTTTCTTTTTGGTAAGGTAAAGGGCTAGTTTTTTGATCATATTACCACGCTCCTGGAAGGTCATCTTACGAAGTGTATCGCCTTTTTCACGACCGTATTGAAGTATGGAGGGAACGTCAAGTCCCTCTGTGGTGACGCTGGTAAAAACTTCACCGGTAACAGAGTCCTGAATGGGTGTTCCTTCGCCTTGGCCTTGTGTCCAATTGCCTAAGATGTAGTGTTGTGTTTTGTTCATAATATTTGCCCGCGAAGGCGGGTAACTTGGTTTAATATTTTTAGTTTGATTAACGAGATTTCCGCCTTCACGGAAATTTTAGGCTCTTTCAATCACTGCAGCATATCCTTGTCCAACTCCAATACACATCGTCACCAAAGCATATTTCTTCCCTGTCAAAGATAACTCTAATGCGGCGGAGTAACAAATGCGGGCGCCGGTTACTCCCAGTGGGTGACCAATAGCAATCGCACCACCATTGGGGTTGATTCTTGGGTCGTCATCAGCTAAACCCCATTCTCGGATACACGCCAATGATTGTGCAGCAAAGGCTTCATTTAACTCGATGATGTCCATATCGTCCATCGTTAAGCCAGCTTTTTGAAGTGCTTTGTTTGATGCTTCCACAGGGCCAATACCCATTATTCTTGGTTCTACTCCAACTACTGCTGAGCTTACAATTTTTGCCAAGGGCTTTAAATTGTATTTTTTTACCGCAGTCTCAGAAGCGATGATTGTTGCTGCTGCACCATCATTTAATCCGGATGAATTTCCTGCGGAAACACTGCCGTCTTTTTTAAATGCACCACGCAGTTTGGCAAGCACTTCTTTTGAAGTAGCAGGCTTTATAAATTCGTCTTCTGAAAAAAGTATCGGGTCTTTTTTCCTTTGCGGAATTTCTACAGTTACAATTTCTTTTGCCAGGCGTCCGTTTTGTTGGGCTTTTGTGGCTTTCATTTGTGAATTGTAAGCGAAAGCATCCTGATCTTCACGTGAAATGTTGTATTTCTCCACTAGATTTTCTGCGGTGACACCCATGCCGTCTGTACCATACATTTCGTGCATTTTGGGGTTAATAAAGCGCCATCCAAAACTGGAATCATACATTTTAGCATCGGTTCCAAAAGCTTTTGAGGGTTTTGCCACCACATAGGGGCCACGGGTCATATGTTCCACGCCGCCTGCGATAAATACATCGCCATCCCCGGCTTTGATGGCTCGATGGGCGTGAATCATAGCTGAAAGTCCGCTACTGCAAAGTCGGTTTACGGTTTCTCCGGGAACTGAATAGGGCAGTCCGGCCAGTAATGAAGCCATTCGAGCAACGTTTCGGTTGTCTTCGCCTGCTTGATTGGCACAGCCTAGGATGACATCGTCATAAGCTTCTTTTGGGATATTGGGATTTCGTTTTACGATTTCGGCAATGACAAGAGCTGCCAAATCATCGGTGCGAACCGGTGAAAGTGTGCCCTGATAACTGCCTATGGGTGTTCTTATTCCGTCGATTATGTACATAATTATTTTTTCCGCGAACCTGCCTGCCGGCAGGCAGGAGCGGAAGTCTCGTGATTTTAAGTTACTATTTTAATTATTCAATTTCATTAGTTGGTTCATTTAATCCAAAATTTCTGAAAAGGTATCATGCTGACTAAATTCGCCGCTTCTAAAACCTCTCAAAAACCATTCTTTGCGTTGTGCTGAAGTTCCATGAGTAAAGGAGTCTGGAACAACCTGTCCTTGAACTCTTTTTTGTATGGCATCATCGCCCACGGCCTGAGCGGCACTTATAGCTACTTCAATATCATTTTCAGTTAAATACTTCTGCACGTGGTGTGCCCAAAGGCCGGCGTAAAAATCGGCTTGTAATTCTAATGCCACAGAGAGTTGATTAGCTTCGGTTTTGCTGACTCTGCTTTGAAGCTGGCGGACTTTTTGTGAGGTACCTAATAAGGTTTGAACATGGTGCCCTATCTCGTGAGCGGTTACATAAGCAATCGCAAAGTCTCCTCTTTTTGCTCCAAAACGGTTGTGAAGCTCGTTAAAGAAAACAAGGTCCATATAAGCGTTTTGATCTGCCGGACAATAAAATGGACCCATTGCTGAAGAGGCTTTACCACAAGCTGATGTAACTTGATCATTGAAGAGTATGAGCCTGGGTTCTTTGTATTGACCCAGGTTATTTTCTCTAAAAATATGATGCCAGGCATCTTCTGTATCTGCTAAAATGGTAGCTACAAAGTCACCTATTTCTATTTCTTCAGGGGTGAGTTCACGGTTTTGAACTTGTTGTGTGGTTTGTTGTTGCTGGTTGAGTTGTTCAAGGAATGGAGCAATGGTTTGCCCTGTTTCACCTCCAAAAAGCTGTAATAATATCACTACAACGGCAATGATACCACCACCGGCAACTACTTTGCCCTTGTTGCTCATTCCCCGTCGGTCATCGAGGTTGCCACTTTTTCTTCTACCTTTCCATTTCATAAATTTTAAGGATTAACGGATTTACATTGATTTATTCCCAATCTTTAGTGGTTCTGTAAACAACCCCTTTAAACAAAGCTACCAATTTTTCCCCTTTTTTCACCTCGATGATATGAAAACCAAGTTTGTTTCGGGTTTCGTCGATGATGGATTCTGCTATGATGTAATCACCTTCTTCAAGTGCCTCAATATGATTGATTGAGGTTTCTATCGAAACGGCAAATTTTCCATAGGTATTGGCCGAAAAACCAAAAGCGGTGTCTGCCAGTGAGTAGGTAATACCGCCATGGGCTTTGTCCATGGAATTCAGCATGTCTTTGCGAACAGTCATTCCAACTTTACAACGCCCTATTTCACATTCCAAAACTTCGATACCCAGCCATTGGCTGAAAGCATCAAGGGAGAGCATCTTTTCGGGTATTTTACTTCCTTCAATCATGCTTCTAAAATATTTTACTTTCTCTTCTCATCTTACGTAACAACGGACTGCATCGATATCTGTCTTCACGGTATTCATCATAAAGCGCGTCCATCTTTTCAACACACCATTCGGTGCCTTTTTCATTCGCCCAGGCGAGCAATCCTTGAGGGTAATTGACTCCTTTTGTCATTGCCAAATCAATGTCTTTCGCGGAAGCGATGTTTAAAAACAAGGCGTCAGCGGCTTCGTTAATGAGCATCACCAGAATGCGCTCAACTATTTCTTGTCCTAATTTTTGATCTCTATTGGGTTCTGGATTGGTAGCGTTTTCAGCATAGTTGTAATAACCTCTACCCGACTTTCTTCCCAAATATCCAGCTTCCGAAAAACGTTTTTGGGTAAATGCCGGCTTGTATCTTGGGTCGAAATAAAATGCGGTAAAAACAGTTTCGGTAACGGTATAATTGACGTCGTTTCCGATAAAATCCATCAGCTCAAAAGGCCCCATACGGAAACCACCAATTTCTTTCATAGCCCAGTCAATGGTTGCAAAATCAGCTAATCCCTCTTCATAAATGCGAAGTGCTTCGCCATAAAAAGGCCGTGCCACGCGGTTAACGATAAAGCCCGGAGTGTCTTTGGCCAGAACGCCAATTTTTTTCCAGTCTTCAATGATTTGCACCACTTTATTTTTTACCTCTTCGGAAGTTTGAATCGCCGGAATGATCTCAACCAAAGGCATTAAAGGCGCGGGATTGAAAAAATGGATTCCGATAAAGCGCTCCGGTTTTTTGAGTGATGCAGCCAGTGAAGCGATGGAAAGTGACGATGTGTTTGAAGCGATGATAGCTTCATCAGATTGATAACTTTCCAGTTCTGCAAAGACTTTTTGTTTGATTTCGGCATTTTCAATGATGGCTTCGATGGTCAAATCGGCATCAGAAAGTTCTTTTAGGTTTTCCACATACGAAATACTGTTTTGAATGCGGTTTTTTTCTGCGTCATCGATTCTTCCTTTTTCTACCAGCCGACCGAGCACTTTTTCCAAAGCAACTTTGCTCTTTTCCAACGCTGGCTGGCTAGTGTCATATACTTTTACTGAACACCCGGCTGTGGCTGCTACTTGTGCGATGCCACTTCCCATTGTTCCAGATCCTATTATTGCTATGTTCATTTTTTCTTTTTTTGATTTGTATCGGCGTAAAATCTTACGCCGTTACTTTTTGGTTGAGGCGTAATATATTACGCCTTTACTTCCCAATAAAGTTGGGTTTTCTTTTTTCCATAAAGGCTTTGACACCTTCGCTATAGTCTTCCGTTTGTGCGGCTTCTATTTGATATTTTGACTCTAATTTGAGTTGTTCTTCCAGATTATTTTGCATGGATGCGTTCAACGCTTTTTTTGTTAATGCGATACCGTGTGTAGGCATTTGCGAAAGAGTTTCGGCTATTTTTTGGGCTTCCTCCATAAAGGTTTCAGCGGAAAAGACTTTATACACCATCCCAAGTTTTTCAGCTTCTTCCGCTGAAATTTTATCACCCAGCATCATTAAGGCTGAAGCTTTTTGAAAACCAATTAACCTGGGTAAAAAGAACGTTCCGGCACTATCAGGTATCAACCCAATTTTACTGAACGCCTGAATAAAACTTGCGTGACCGGATGCCACAACCACATCACAGGCCAGTGCTATATTGGCCCCGGCACCTGCAGCTACACCGTTTACGGCAGCTACAACCGGTTTTTCTATCTTTCGAATTTTGGAAATGATGGGGTTGTAATGTTCCTCCAGAATGGCTTTAAACCCGGGATTCAATGCCGGGCTGGTAACTTCCTTTAAATCCTGACCGGCACAGAATGCTTTGCCGTTTCCGGTAAGGAGAATGGCGCGAACTTGTTCGTTTGCTGCATAATCATCCAAAGCCTTTTGTAATGCCCGCGCCATTTCACGGTTGAAGCTGTTAAACACCTCGGGCCGGTTAAAGGTGATGATGGCCAGATTGTTTTTTATTTGTGTTGTTATTGAATTCATAAATTAAATCATTTGAATTACGTGATCCTTTCTTGAGGAGGATTGATTTTTATTTTAAGCATTTAAAATAATCAAACGGTTCCAGACAATCATTACATTTAAACTGTGCTTTGCAAGCCGTGGAGCCAAACTGACTGACTAATTCTGTATTTTTTGAGCCGCATTGCGGGCATTTTACCAATCTCTTATTTCCTAAAAGAGCTTCCTTGTCTGCTGTGGCATCTAGCGGAGCGGCAATACCATATTTTTCAAGAGCTTTCTTGCCTTCTTCCGAAATCATATCGGTACTCCAGGCCGGTGATAGAACGAGTTTGACTTTGGCTTTCATTCCTGCTTTCGCGAAAGCGGTTACTATATCATCGCCAATCACATCCATTGCAGGACAACCGCTGTATGTGGGTGTGATTTTTACCTCAATCGTCCCGTCATCCATAACCTCAGCCTCACGTACTACGCCCAAGTCTACAATCGTCAAGACCGGAATTTCCGGATCCGGAACCGACTTGAGGATGTCGAGAAGTTTTGGGTTTATATGTGTTTGGGTTTCGTTCAAGGTTTTATGTTTTTGTCATTTGAATGACGAGACTCCCGCCTGCGCGGGAGTTGGTTACCATTTCATTCCCGGATAGGTGCGTTGCATAAATTGCATATCTGCAAGGATATAGCCCATATGCTCAGTGTGAACGCCGTGTTTTCCTCCTTTGTGGAAGTATTTGCTTTCAGGGATCTCGAGTGTGGCTTCTTTTAAGAGTTCGCTTATTTCTTTGTAATAAGCATCCTTCAACTTACTCGTGTCAACACCCATTCCGGCTTCAACAGCTTTTTTTGCCGCTTCGGTCATTTCAAAAAGTTCGTTGGTGTAAGGCCACAAATCATTAACCGCTTGCTGAACCCGCTCGTGGCTTTCTTCAGTCCCATCGCCAAGGCGTTTTATCCAGTCACCTGAAAAGCGTTTGTGGTAACTCACTTCCTTGATTCCCTTTTTGGCGATTGCAGAAAGGGTTTCATCCTTGCTATGCTCTAATTGTTGCATCAAGAGCAGGTGAAAAACATCAAAGAAATATTGTCTTGTGATGACATATCCAAAATCTGTATTGGGTTGTTCTACCAATAATACGTTTTTATAATCACGTTCCAAACGCAAGAAAGCGATATCATCTTCGGTTTTATCTACTCCTGAAAGCTGGGCGAGGTATTGGTAATAACTACGCACCTGACCAAAGAGATCGAGTGACATATTGGTGAGGGCAATATCTGTTTCTAAACTGGGTCCGTGACCGCAGAGTTCACCAAGGCGTTGACCGAGGATTAGAGAGTTGTCGGCGATTTCTAGTATATACTGGGTCCTCCCCCCAGCCCCCTCCGAAGGAGGGGGAGTTGGATTGGTACTATTGTTTGTTTGTGTATTCAAACTCATAATTTTATAAATTTAAAAAAGCTGTTCCCTCCCCTTGGGGGAGGGTTAGGGTGGGGAATTACATATGCTTCAACTCATCCGGCAACTCATAAAACGTGGGGTGACGGTACACCTTATCTGCGGCGGGTTCAAAGAATTCGCCGTTTTCTTCGGGGTTGGAGGCAGTGATGTGTTTGGACTCCACGACCCAGATGCTTACGCCTTCATTGCGGCGAGTATAGACATCGCGGGCGTTTTCCATAGCCATATCTGCATCGGCGGCGTGCAGGCTACCAAAGTGGCGGTGCTCCAAACCATTTTTGCTTCTTACGAAAATTTCCCAGAGGGGCCAGTTTTTCTTTTCACTCATAATTATATGTTTTGAGTATTTTATTTTAAATAATTAGCTTGCTTTTTCAACCTTCTTTGCTTCCTGCTTTTCGGCGTAAGCCATTGCAGCATCGCGCACCCACTCTCCATTGTTCCAAGCGTTTACTCTTGCTGAAATACGCTCTTTGTTACACGGACCGTGGCCTTTTACCACTTGCCAGAACTCATCCCAGTCGATTGGTCCAAAATCATAGTGGCCGGTTTCTTCGTTCCATTTTAAATCGGGATCCGGGATTGTGATTCCCAGAATATCTGCTTGTGGCACTGTCTGGTCAATGAATTGCTGACGGAGTTCGTCGTTTGTTTTTCGTTTCAATTTCCATTTCATGGATTGCGCCGTGTGGACAGACTCATCATCTGTGGGACCGAGCATCATTAGTGATGGCCACCACCACCGGTTCAAGGCGTCTTGTGCCATTTCCTTTTGCTCGGGTGTGCCATTGCAAAGGGTGAGCATAATTTCGTAACCCTGGCGTTGATGAAAACTTTCTTCCTTACAGACACGCACCATCGCACGGGCATAGGGTCCAAATGAAGTGTTGCACAACGGTACCTGATTTATGATTGCGGCACCGTCTACCAGCCACCCTATAGCTCCCATATCTGCCCAGGTTAATGTGGGGTAATTGAAAATACTGGAGTATTTGGCTTTTCCGCTGTGGAGTTGCTCATAAAGTTCATCTCTGGAAATACCTAAGGTCTCACAAGCACTGTAAAGATAAAGTCCGTGTCCGGCTTCGTCTTGTACTTTGGCAAGCAAGGCTACTTTTCTGCGTAAGGAAGGTGCACGAGTAATCCAGTTGCCTTCGGGCAGCATTCCTACAATTTCAGAATGGGCGTGCTGTGAGATTTGCCTGATGTGCGTTTGACGGTATTTTTCGGGCATCCAGTCTTTGGGTTCGATTTTTTCGTCGCGCGCTATTTTGGCTTCGAAAATTTGTTCCAGGTTTTTTATTTCTTTTTCGCTCATAGCTTTTTAGTATTGAGTAGTAAGTATTGAGTCCTCATTTTATGAATTAAAATTTCGTCTATTTACAGACGAGGTTCCCGCCTAAGCGGGAATTGGTTATACATCAAAATCCAATACAATTTTATCTGAAGTCGGCACCGCCTGGCAGCTTAATATCAGGTTTTGGGCGACTTCTTTTTCATCCAATGCATAGTTGACTTTCATCGCTACAGAGCCGTCTTTGATTTCACATTTACATGTGCTGCATACACCGCCTTTACAGGCGAAAGGTAAATCAGCTCCGGCAGCGAGGGCTCCGTCTAGGAGATTGTCATATTCATCACTCATCACAAAGTGAAATTCTTTTCCGCCGTCCACTATCGTGACTTGTGTTCCCTGTACCCGGCTTTCCATTGCCTTTTGGGCGCGTTCTTTGTCGGCTTCAGTAAGACCTGTAACAAAAAGTTCATAATGGATTTTGCTCTTATCCAATCCGGCGTTTTGTAATTCATCACGGATAAGGAAAATCATTTCCTCTGGTCCGCAGATAAAACAATGTGCCGTGTCTTTTATGTCGATGAACGTTTTAGTGAGTACGTCCATTTTTTGTTTGTCAAAGCGACCGTTTAAAAACTCGATATCACGCTTTTCCTTTGTCAGGAAATAGAATATATGAAAACGGTCAAAGTATTTATTTTTAAGCTGTTCGATTTCCTCTTTAAAGATAATGGATTTTGAATTACGATTCAAATAAAAGAGCTTGAATGTACTTTCCGGCTCCTGGCTTAAGTGTGCTTTAATCATTGAAAGCACGGGTGTGATTCCACTTCCGGCTGCAAAGGCGATATAATTTTTTGGCGTTGATGGGTCACAAGCTACACCAAACTCCCCACTGGGTGCCATCACTTCCAGTTCATCACCAGCTTTAAGTTCCTTATTTACAAAAGTGGAGAATTTGCCTTCAAAAATTTGTTTTACGGCTACTTTCCATTCATTTTCTGAAGGGTTTGAGCATAGCGAATAGGTGCGGCGCACGTCTTCGCCGCCAATCATTTTGCGCAGTGTGAGGTGCTGTCCTTGCCGGAATTGGAATTCCTGATGCAATTCTTGAGGTACATCAAAAGTGATGACTGAACAGTCTTTGGTTTCTTTATAAACGTCTTTAACGCGAATGTCGTGGAATTTTGCCATAAGAATAATTCTCAGCTAATTGCTGAAGTTTTACAAAACTAACGATTGTTAGTTTAATATGCAAATCCTCACCCCCGGCCTCTCTCCCTGAGAGAGGGGAGTTTCTATTTAAGAAGAAAACTTAATCCCTACTCATAAATATCTGTAGGATATACCAGAACAGCAGCATTAAAGATGCGAAAAGGCCCAGTGATGCCCCCACATATTGAGTGGTTTCATATTCATATTTCAGTTTGGAAGTCTGGTATAATATAGCGGCTCCTGCGAGCAACACCATACCAAAAGAAAACCAAAGACCCAGGTCAAATCCAAATACAATACCTGCAACAATAAGTCCCATCGCAATGAATACACCAACAGTTATGGCGGTTCTGAGAAACGAAAAGTCTGTTTTCGTCATAAAGACAACTGCCGAAAGACCCAAAAAAAGACCCAAAGTTACAACGGCCGCCTGATTGATCATCGTCAAGCCGCCTTCTGTATAATACATCGCAATGTAAAGCAGGGGTATAAAAATGAGGGCATAAAAAACAACATAAACTCCTAAGCCAAGATATTGTTTGGTTTGGCTGGGGTCATGGGCTAACTTGTCTGCCATGCTCGTAGCCAACCAAAAAGCCCCCAACAATGCCAGCCATAAGTAGCCTTGTGTAAGGGAGAGCATAAATTCGACAAGAGGCTCAATTTTTAAAAATATCATTTCGACCAGAATGAAGGATAAGACAGATAAAGCGACGTGCTGATATGTCTTTCTGTAAAACCCGGCTCTTTCGGCCTGATCTGCCTGAGCTACTAATACCCTGGATTGCTGGTGTTGTTCAAAATTGTTTTCCATTTGCTATCTTATTATTTCGTTTAAAATGTGGTTAAAAATATAAAAAAAATATTTAGTTTCTGATACCATTCAGAAGTGTGGCAGGCATTTGTTCTTTTAGGGTTTTGGCATCGACACCGTCCTTTTTTGTGTACCAAATATAAAGGGTTCTTAGTGTTGAAAGCATCGAAAAAAGCATAATCTCAGGATCCCTGTTTGCGATTTCGCCTTGAGCGACTCCCTCTTTTAAAATAATGCGAAAATTTTCTTCATAATCCTCCCGCATTTTGACAAAATAGGGCAATTTTTCTTCTAAGTGCATCCAGTCGTTATTGAGGCAGGCCATAGAGTCTGGGTTTTTGACTGTAAGGTCAATATGCAACTCTATAATTTTTTTTAGTTTTTCTTGGGTGGAAACCGGTGAGTTTTTGATTTGCTCCATTCCGTTTGTAAAAGCCTCGGCTATACCGATAATGATTGTAGCGAGTATTTCCTGTTTGGAATTGATGTGGTTGTATAAACTGGCCGCTTTGATATTTAAGGCATCTGCCAGGTCTCTCATAGTTACTGCACTGTATCCACGTTTTTTAAAGAGTTTTCCAGCTTTGGAAATAATTTCATTTTTTCTTGTGTTGTTATTCATTCTCTGTGTATTGTTACTTCTTTAATTTGATAAATTCATTTCTGTAAACACTTCCGGTGAACGGACTTCTTCACTGTTGAACCTCAACGTCCAACCCATAGTATTTGTCAAAATATATATTTTCTGAAGCTCAGAAACAAGCCTGTTTTGTGCATTTGCTTTTAAGCCTGAATTTTCAATTTTTTCCTGTATGAGTTGATCGACTTTGCCTTTTACAATATTAAAATCCCTTGCTTCAAACTGGTTGAGATAATCCTGGGTTACATCATAATATTCAATAGTGGGGTGAATATTAATTTCTTCTTCAGGAATGTATATTATACTAACGATTTTATTTTCTTCATCAATATATGTTTCAATTTGACTCAGGTCATATGCAACGGTCACTTTTGCGTTGACAATCACAATGGCTTTTTTTCTTGCCGACACAGCATCAAAGAAGTATTTTTTTGAATCTTCATAAGTAAAAACCTGAGAGAAATGGCCTTCTGTCACAATTAATTTGCCGACATTCTGAAGTTGAAGCTGAATGAGTTCACTGCGTTCTGAAAGCTGTTCCCTGTCTTCTTTTTTGTTTTCGCAGTAGTGGAATGCAAAAACAAAAATAAGGGTAAGTAGTACACCAACGATTATTTTGCGCATAGCATCTTTTTTGTAAAAATAATCAAAATCTGTACCCTTATTCCTAAAAGCGGAAGTAATTGGGAAAGGTTTTAGATGATATTGTGTCGCTTTGCTTTTTGAACGGCTTCCAGTTTGCTGTGCACTTGTAGTTTTTTGTAGATGTTTTCTATATGTTTTCTTACTGTGCTGGGCGAAAGAAAGAGGTTATCTGCGATGGCGGTATAACTAAGTCCTTTACTGAGTTGTTCCAGAACTTCCACCTCTCGTGTGGTTAGCGAAATGTCCTCTTTCTCCCTTGGGTTTTCTATATCGATAGGATTTCTTAGCAGTTTCAACGTTTTCAATGCTATGGATGGGTTCATAGCAGCACCGCCGTTTAAGGTTTCCACAATACCTTTGTGCAATTGTTCAGGATTGACTTCTTTGAGCAGATAGCCGTCTGCCCCAGCTTTGATAGCATTAAAAATATTTTCATCATTATCAAAAACCGTAAGCATGATGATTTTGATTTGCGGGTATTTTTGTTTGACAATTTGGGTGGTTTCAATGCCATTGAGTACCGGCATTTCAATATCCATTAAAATGACATCAATATTGTGGTTGTCTTCCAGTTTAGTGAGCAGTTCAGAACCATTCAGGGAGGTGTGTTTTAGAGTAATATCATCAAAAAAGGATAGCTTTTCTTTAATACTGTGTATCAAAAATGTATTATCATCAACAATGGCTATTTTTAATGACATGGACTTGAAGGTTTTAGAAATCTAAATTTACAATTTATAATCTTTATTTGGATAGGGCAATTGCCTTATTTAAGATGCTTTTTTGAGTTTGTCCGGAATTGCTTTTTTAAGTTTTAAATGTATTGTCGTGCCAGAGTCCAAGAGACTGTTCATGGAAATCCGGGCCTTGATTTCTTTTGCCCTTTTTTTCATGTTGTTGATTCCATTGCCCATATCAACGGTTTCCATATTATATCCACTACCATCATCCTTTATTATAATATCAATAATGCTTTCTAATTGATTTATCTCAACAGTAATGTTTCTTGCATTGGCATATTTTAACGCATTGTGTACTGCTTCCTGAATAATGCGATAGACATTCATGCCTTCTACTGAGGAAAATGAAGTTTCATCGGGAATATTCTTATCTATTGTAAAATTGAACTGTATGTTTTCTGAGCTCTCCCGTGCTTTGTCCATAAAATTTGTGATACGTACTTTCAGGTCTTCAAGTGAAATTTCCGGTCTGTTCATTGCCCAGATGGTATCCCTGAGTTCAAAAATGGTGTTTGAGGTAAAGTCACTTATTGTTTTTATTTTATCCCCCAGTTTGTCATTTTGCAATTTGAATCCGTATTTGATGTTATCCAGTGCCGAAATGATAAAAGTGAGTTGAGAGCCTATATTATCGTGAAGGTCCCGGGAAATGCGCAAACGTTGTTCCTGCAGCTTGTTTTGGGTTGCAATTTGATTAAGTGCTTCCTTTAGCTCGCTCTCTTTTTGGAATTGCCGGTTTTTCAGTTTTTGTTGGTTATACAATAAATAACCCAGTATTGCCAACAGAAATGCCAGTGCTGAAGTGCCATAAATGAGAAGGTTTTTCCGGCCTATCTTCAGTTCATTTTCTGCAATAATGGCTCTTGATTCCAAAAGGTCTTTTTCTTTCTTTTCAGTTTGGTATTTGGTTTCGACTTCAGCTAAAATTTCACTGTTTTCCCTGTTAAGTATAGAATCTTTGACTGCGATGAATTTGTATAGATATTCATTGGCGAGTTCAAAGTTATTCTGTTGTTCATACATTGCTGAAAATGCTGCATAGATTTGCTGTTTTACTTTTAACAACTCGTTTTCTTCAGCAATTTGAAGTCCGTTTTCATAATAAGCTTTGGCTTCGTGTAACCTGTCATTTTTTCTGAGGAGTTCGCCATAATTAAAGTATGCCAAGGCTATTCCGTTAATATCACCTATTTCTTCCCTGATATCGAGTGACCGGTTGTGGTATTCTTCAGCATTTAAAAAATCACCTTGATTATATAAAGCTACGGCAATATTGTGAAGATTGGTTGCCATTTCGCGCTTGTCATTTTGGATTGAATTTAAATCAAATGCTTTTTGATATAGTTCAATGGCCTTGGGATAGTTTTTCAGGTAATCGTAAATGGCCCCCAGGTTGTTTACAGCTTGCTTGATTGCAGTTGAATCGCCAATTTTTTCTTCCATCGCCAACGACTTTTCAAAGTATTCTGTGGCTCTGTCAAAATTTTGCTGGTAAAAATAGATAACCCCTATGTTATTGTAGGACTGTGAAATGCCCTTTTGATTTCCAAGTTGTTCTTCGGCTTTAAGTGCATCAAACATCAAAGGAAGTGCTTTATCATATTTTCCTTGCCGTATGTGCACCATGCCAATGTTATTGTATAACATTGCAAAACCTTCAGTACTGTTTATTTCTTTGGCTATAATCAGGGCATTCTCATAATTTTCAAGGGCTTTGAAGTATTCTGTTTTGTTTTCGTAATAATTCCCCAGTACATTTAGGTTCATCATTTCACCCTTTCTGTAACCTAATTTTTGAGCTAGCGCAATCCCATTTTGAGAGAAATAAATGGATGTGTCAATATCAGTTAAGATAAAGTGTTTTGAAACATCGTGAAACAGGTTGACTTTAAGTGTATCTTCCCTGGCGCGGTTAAGTTCCACAAGTAAGCTGTCAATATTTTTGGATTGCTCCTGAGCGATACTAAAGCCAAACGGCAAAGTTATAACAAGAACTGAAACTAGAATCTTTTTCATTTTAAGAAGCTTCTTTAATTGTACTTGTAGTATTGGCCGGAACTACTGCAAGTATAGTTGTCCCTTTTTTTATTGCTGTGGTTATCATAAACTTTCCTTTAAGTTCGCTTGCTCTTTTCTTCATATTGTTCAAGCCGTTACCGAATGATATCGTATTTTGATCGAAACCACTACCATCATCAGAAACGGAGACCAGTAACCGTTTTCCTTTGAGGCTGATATTGACCTCAATGCTTGTAGCTTCAGCATACTTTAATGCATTGTGTACCGCTTCCTGAATAATGCGATAGATATTCATGCCTTCCACTGAGGAGAATGATGTATTATCGGGTATGCCATTATCAATTTTAAAATTGAAATGAATGTTTCCTGAACTCTCTCTTGCTTTATCAATAAAATTCGTAATACGTACTTTCAGGTCCTCAAGTGAAATTTCAGGTCTGTTCATTGCCCAAATGGTATCCCTGAGTTCAAAAATGGTGTTTGAGGTAAAGTCACTTATTGTTTTTATTTTATCGCCCAGTTTGTCATTTTGCAATTTAAATCCGTATTTGATATTATCCAATGCCGAAATGATAAAAGTGAGCTGAGAGCCTATATTATCGTGAAGGTCCCGGGAAATGCGCAGACGTTGTTCCTGCAGTTTGTTTTGGGTTGCAATTTGATTAAGTGCTTCCTTTAGCTCGCTCTCTTTTTGCAATTGCCGGTTTTTCAGTTTTTGCTGTTTGTATAACAAATACCCCAAAATGGCCAGCAAAAATGCAAGCGTTGAAGTGCCATAAATGAGTAGGTTTTTCCTACCCATTTTCAGTTCATTTTCTGCAAGTGCTGCCCTGGTTTCAGCTAGTTGGATGTCTTTTTCCTGGGTTTTGAATTTAACTTCCAAATCTGCTATGGCGTCAGCGTTGTTTTTTGAAAAAATACTGTCATTGATTGAAATATAAGTTGATAAATAATCACTTCCTTTTTTGGTGTTGCCCAGCAAGTAATTGCTTTCAGCAGCATGCTTATAAAGTGTGCCTGCAAAATTTTTAAGAAGGGGATCTTTATCAATTATTTCAAATCCTTTTTCTGCATACGTTAGTGCAAGTTGTGGCCGGTTTAACAGTGTGTAAGCGGCTGTTAAATTGCTGTATATGCTTAAATCTGACTTTGGGTTTTCACCAAGAGTAACAGGTCTATCAAGTGCATTTTTATAGTTGACAATTGCTTTTTCATAATTTCCCATCTCCTGATATACATTGGCCAGGTTATTATGAAAAGAATAATAGTTTCTCATACTATTTGCACTTTTTGCCAGTGCTATCGCTTTTTTATATGATTGAACGGCTTCTTTATACCGGGAGAGGCTTTTAAAGCAAACGCCAATGTTTGCCTGCGAAATGGCCTGTTCTGATTCCAGCTTGATATCTTCCCTTATTTTGAGGGCTTTGTGATGATATTCTAGGGCTTTATTGTATTGCTTAAGTTCCTGATAGATGAGCCCTATATTGTTTAAATAAACCGATTCTCCTTGAATATTTTCTGGGGTGTTGATTTGGTTCATTTCCAGTGCCTGATAAAAGTAATCTAGCGCTTCCTGAAATTTTCCATTATTCCAATTGAACATTCCCAGGTTGTTCAATGACATTTGCTCAATGTTTTTATAGCCATATTCCCGGCTTAAATCGAGTCCTTTCCCAAAATAATGTATGGCTGAGTCTTTTTGACCTGAAACATCAAAATAGATTCCTTTTGTATTTGTAAGTTCATTGTAGCTGAAAAGTAATTCCTTTTCTTTTGCATCCATTATCCCTTCATCAAGCATTTTACCGGCTCTTTCAATATCATTAAAAATAAAATAAAAAGAAACCTGATTTGTTAACCGCAATTTGATTGAATCGTTAGATGTGGTTTGGATTACCTGAAGGAGACTGTCAATAGATTTGGGTTGTTGTGCATGTCCGGCAAAGAAAAAAAACATAATTACAAAAGTGTAGTATCGTTTTTTTATCATCATTAAAACATTAGAGGAGAGTTAGTTTGATATAAATTTAGTAAAAAAAACCATTGGTTTACATTGATAAATAATTTTATTAAATATTGATTTGCTTTGTTAAATGGAAACATTTCACTTTTATAATATCTATTTTATAGAAGAATTCTTTTTGCCTTTTTATGGATTGTTGCTCAATAATTTTATTTTCCTGAAAATGATTTTGTAGTGCACTTATTTTAACAAGGATTTCCTGCATCCGATTTTCATGCCCTTGCTTTTGAGAAGTTATTTGCTGCCTTATAAAAATATTTATACCAAACGTAATAACGCAGAAAAGCAAAACAAGACTGAAGACAATAACTTCTATTGAAATGTTATTTAAAAAATGCACAAGAAGTATTTTTTTAGATAAAATAAACAAGCGTCACTATTTATACTGATAGAATTAAAACCCCGAACTAAATTTCGGGGTTTTTCTTTCCCTAAAATCATCCCCATAATTTCAGGTACTCACAATCAAACAACTTATTTTTTTAAATCATAAACATAAATCGTACTGTTGTTTGCCTGGTAATACAACACACCGCCAATTTCATCCACTATGTATTCCGGTTTTTTATCTTTCAGGACAATTTCTTTTGTAACAAGGCCAGCGTCCTTATTCACTTTTACAAGACCCACACCATCGTCGAGTTTAGTAAGTATAAACCTGTCATCTTTTGTGGCAGAAGTAGCTGTAAACCTTTTTAACATTTCTGCAACCGAAGCTCCTGAAACTGCCGCCATACTATCTCCAAAATCAGCATAATTTTGACCACGGGATGTGTAATTTCCAAGTCTGTTTCTGTTTTGATTTGCGGCGTCATAAGATGCCATAGCAGTAGTTGCAGCAGCCACGGCACTAACCCCTGCAATTATGGCTCCAAAAGCACTCTTGCCGGGAGCGCGGTAATAACTGTGAAAAACCTGATTCCCTTCCCAGTCAAGCATCGTTATGTTTTGATCTGAAGTTAGCACTATTCCCTTCTCCCTTACCTCAACCCCAGTAGGTGCCTCCTTGCCTTCAAACTTGGAATTTGCAAGAACACTTGATTCACCGGTAGTTGCATCAATAGTATGTAACTCACCATCTGCACTTATCAAATACCGGTTGTTTTTTACATCAAAATCTGAGCTCACAGCATCTGCACGTTTGTATTTTAATGGTTTTTCCCATACCTGATCACCCGTTTGAAGGTTTACAATGTTTGCATCGCTGTCTGTAATATAAATCAACCCTTGAGGTGTTTCTGCCATCACCTGTATGTTTTCACCGGTTTTTAACGGTTTCTTAAAAAGGGTGTTACCATCAAAAGATATTTTATTAATTCCACCTTCATAAATTCCGAAGAGAATACCATCATCCATAATATAAAAATGTTGCACATAACCTTTGGTTTTGGGGGCTTTATCCCAGAGGTCTTCACCGTTTGCAGCGCTCAAAAAAGCTATTCTGGATTCTGATCGTGCAGAAGCAAGTTTAGCCAAACCTCTTTTATCGCTGTTGTCAACATCACTTACTATAGCTAGGCCCTGGGGCAGTATTTCAAAACGACTCACGCCACCTTTGATGCGTTGTTCCTTAGGCCAGAGAATACTGCCGGTAGTACTTATTTTTGAAATTTTAGTGTCGCCGTTGTTTGTTCCTTCAAAAGTGTAAACTTCCTTGCCTGCGGTGTCTGCCTGCATCCATTTAACACCTCCAAGGGATGCTTCCCAAGTAGTATTTCCGGAGTTCATATCAATATTGATAATTTCCTTGGTTGTTGGCAGCAAGATGTTGTTTTTTAATAATAAGGGTCTGCCGCTTACGATGCGGTTTCCTTTTAAAGTGAAATAACTTTCCTGATTACCGGTGTTTAAATCATAAACCGCCACGGCGTTTGCATATTTTTCTTTTGAAGTGCGCTGCCCGCTCACCACCAGTTTGTTTTCCGGCATCATAACGTCACAGGAATTGACTGTTTTCCATCCGTTTTTTTCAGTACTGAAAAGTACTTTCCCTGACATATAGTCGATAACAGCTTTTTTTGAAGACATTCCGCCAAAACCGCTTTGGTCTACCATCACATAAGGTGCATTGGGAACAAAAAACAATTCTTCGGGCTTTACCCTGCCGTAATCCGTAAAATTAAAGATAGGAGCGGTGACTCCGGGTTTGATTCCTGCAAGTCCGTCGTTAGTTGCAACTACGAGGGTTCCTCCTTGTGTAAGGGTAGTTTCATTGATTTTTGCGCCTAAATCAAACGTAAAATCGGGTTGTTCTGCCTTCTGACTATACAGTTGCCCGGCACAAACAAGCAGTAGTGCGGGTAATAATGACTTGATAATATTGATTTGTAATTTCATCGCAATAGGGTTTAAGGGTTGATGTATTCAAATATCATTTATCGTTAATGACATTACAATAAGGCAGTTGCCGTATTCGTACAAACAAAAAAAACCGAAAACGTTATTTGTTTTCGGTTTTAAAATACAAACTGATTTTTTCTAAAGATTTACATTAAAAGAACCTTCAGTAATTTCTTTGAAAGTACCATCATCATTTTTACCTGTAAATTCAAAAGTTCCTTTGATTTTAGTATCTGTAGATTCAGAGATGTTAATTTCTCCGGCTACAGTATCATCATAAGGTGCTGTCCAGATTTTTGTTGCTGCAGGGTTAGATGCATTTCCCTCAATATAATTGGCAACAACGAATACGTTAGCACCCCCGCCAATATTATAAGATCCTACACCTTCAAACCCATTTATTGTAAAGTTGAAACCTTTACCATCCATATTGGTTCCTTGAATACTTACTGTAGAAGTTCCTCCAGCATTGATTACTGTCGCAGTTGTTAATTGCTCTGTTGAAGTTACCAAAACGCCATCAGCTTTACCTTTTACAATACCGGCCGCAGCATCACCGCCATCACCGCCGTCATCGTCCTTACTACAAGATGTAGTTGTAATTATTACTGCTAATGCCATTAACAGTATATACATTGTTTTTTTCATGGTTTTCATAATTAATTGGTTTTAGTTTATAATTGTTATTCTTTAAATTGTCCTAAAAATTGAAAGTCAAGGGTGCCCACATTGATTTCATTAAAATCACCATTAGCATTGTCTGATGCCCCGAAGAGTACATTGAACACACAGTTGTCCCTAAAGTTTGATTCAGTTGTTCCCTCAGCAAAGAGTATCGGGTTGGAAATGGTAACACATTGTGAGCCGAAAGTCACTACCAGTTTATTGTCTGATGTCAATTCAAATTCTGCAGTATCACCATCAGAGAATGGACCGCCGGCGTTGATTTCGATATAGGTTAACGTGTAAGTTCCAACAATACCTGCAGGTACCGTTGCGGGAAATTCATCTGAAGCAACAGGAAGAGCACAGGTAGTATCACAGGAAGTGTTTTGTTCCTCATTGTTATCATCATCACTACTGCAACTCATCATCAAAAAGGCTGTAGCTAAAACTATTAAAGTAAATAAAGGTTTCATCTTTGGTTTATTTAGGATTTATAAACACAAAGATGCATATTGGCCTTTAGCCTTTCAATAAGGCAGTTGCCCTATTTATAAAAATCTATATGGGAAAAGCGTTTTTGGAGGGATTGAATTTTTTCCTGAAGGTCATTTAAAAAACTGATGTGACTTTCACTGTCCGGATTGAACGGTTTATGTGCCATACCTTTTTGAATCCCACCCACCTCTTTCATCACCAGGAATGCCTCTTCTGATATACAATATTCAGAAAAACGATTCCAGATATAATCGATGGCTGTTGGGTTGGGATGGATCATATCAGGTGCATAAAACCGGTAATCGCGCAACTCATCCATCACGATTTCATATGAAGGAAAATAGTATAAATCCTGCTTAAATTCTTCAGCGTTTCGGGTTTTATAGAGAGCACTAATCAAATGGGATTTGCTAACCTGGTTTTCCGTAAAGCCGTCTTTGAGGTGACGCACGGGTGAAATGGTGAAAATCAAGGAGCAATCCGGATTCAATTTTCTCACGCTTCCAATGATATTTTTCAAGCTCTTTTCAATCTCGTCAACCGTAAGCAATCGTTTTTCAAATTCCTTTTGTGGTACTTTATGACAATTGGCCACAAGTTCACCGCTTGTTTTATGTTGATAGACCCAGGCTGTCCCAAGCGTAATAATACAATGTGTGGCTTGTTTAAGGTTTTGTGAAGTAAGTTGTAGCACATTGTTCAGGTTTTTCAACAAAACTTCCTTTTGGGGATGGCTCAGAGCCGAATGCGCGTCAAAACAATGCCAGCGCTCATTGTGAAAGAAAACGTCATTTGTTGTAAACTCTTTTTCACTTATAGCGAAGGCAATCAGCTTCTCAATAGCCAAGGGTTGAAAAAGAATCCCGAAAGGATTTGTGATATTTTGAAACTTATAATACTCAAATTTCCCTCCCATATTCTCGACAAAACAAGAGCCAAAAGACACGATTCTTGAATTGTAATCAAGTGGATGATTACTTTTTGATATAGGTATTTTTGTTATCAGTTCCATTTTTTTCTCACAAAGACGCAGACGCAAAGGTTTTTATATTACTATTTTTCCGCAGGCATTCTCACTTAACCCATTCAGGGTTTCTCTATTTAATATAGGCTTTAGCTTTCTCAAGAGCTTCAGCAATCCCTGCGGAATTCTTTCCTCCTGCAGTAGCAAAAAACGGTTGTCCACCACCGCCGCCCTGAATGTATTTGCCCAATTCACGTACCACCTGGCCCGCGTTGAGGTTCCTTTCAGCGACGAGTTCTTTGGAGATATAGCATGTTAGCATTGGCTTTTCATTTTGAACTGTTGCCAGTAACAAGAACAGGTTATTTGAATGCGCACCAAGATCATATGCTAAATCCTTTAAACTACTGGCATCCAAATCCACTTGCCTGGCCAAAAACTGCACGCCATTGATTTCCTGAAGTTTAGTCTGTAGTTCGCCTTTAAGGGCTTTGGCTTTGTCTTTCAGCAACTGCTCAATTTGTTTCTTCAAATCACTGTTTTCTTCCTGAAGCGAATTAACTGCTTTTATCACATCCTGCGGATTCTTCAATATTTCACTGATTTCAGTGATTTTGGTTACCTGATCTGCAAAATAATCTTTGACAGCTTCACCGGTAATGGCCTCTATCCTGCGAATGCCTGATGCAACCGCTCCTTCTGATGTAATTTTAAAATGCCAGATATTAGCTGTATTTTTTACATGAATGCCTCCACACAATTCCATACTATCACCAAATTTAACAGCACGCACCGTGTCGCCATATTTTTCGCCAAAGAGCGCAATAGCACCTTCTTCGAGTGCTTGATTGTATGAGATATTTCTTTTTTCTTCGAGGGGTAGCTGCTCTTCTATGCGTTCATTGACAAAAGCTTCTACCCGCTGCAATTCTTCCTGCGTGAGTTTTGAAAAATGAGAAAAGTCAAAGCGCAAATAACGCGGACCTACCAAAGAGCCTTTTTGCTCGACGTGTGTTCCCAGAATACTGCGCAATGCCTGATGTAATAAATGAGTTGCCGTATGGTTTTTGGAAGTCTTTTTCTGTAAAGTGGTATCAACTTCTGCCGTGAAAGTTGCCTGAACATCTTTCGGCATTTTCTTGGTAAAATGTAGAATAAGGTTGTTTTCTTTTTTGGTATCCAGTATGGCAATACTCTCATTCTCAGAAATGAGTTTTCCCTGATCACCCACCTGACCACCGCCTTCAGGGTAAAAAGGGGTGCTGTCAAGGACAATTTGATAAAGCTGGCCTTCTTTTTTGGAATCAACTTTCCGGTAACGGGTTATTTTTACTTCGTTTTCGGTTTTGTCATAGCCCACAAAAGGCTCTTTGTCAGAATCTTTCAAAATTGTCCAGTCATCAGTTGCTACTTCCGAAGCAGCACGCGAGCGGTCTTTTTGTTTTTGCAACTCCGCGTTAAAACCTGTTTCATCAAGTGTATAACCCCGTTCACTTAAAATAAGGGCGGTTAAATCTATGGGAAAACCAAAGGTGTCATAGAGCTCAAAAGCTTTTTCACCCGAAACGGTCTTATCTTTTGATTGTGCAATCACGTCTTCCAGCAATTGCAAACCCTGATCCAGCGTGCGTAAAAAAGAAGCTTCTTCTTCTTTAATGACATTGGCAACCAATGCTTTTTGGGAAACAAGTTCGGGAAAAGCATCGCCCATTTGTTTGCTTAAGGTCTCGGCAAGTTGGTAAATAAAAGGTTCTTTGGCATTCAAGAATGTAAAACCATACCTGATGGCACGTCGTAAAATCCTTCTGATAACATATCCTGCACCGTTATTGCCCGGTAACTGACCATCGGTTATGGCAAAAGCCACTGCCCTGACGTGGTCAGCAATCACACGAATGGCAATATCAGTTTCTTCATTTTTTCCATAAACAGAACCGGTAACCGTTTCAATTCTTTGAATGAGGGGCGTAAAAACATCGGTGTCATAATTTGATTTAACCCCTTGCAAAACCATACACAGACGTTCAAAGCCCATACCGGTATCCACATGTTTTGCCGGAAGTTTTTCAAGGGAGCCGTTTGCTTTCCTGTTGTACTGCATAAAGACCAGGTTCCAGATTTCTATCACATGAGGGTGGTCATTATTCACGAGATCCCTTCCGGGGATTTTTGCTTTTTCTTCTGCGGAGCGAATGTCCACATGTATTTCAGAGCACGGCCCGCAGGGTCCCTGATCTCCCATTTCCCAAAAGTTGTCTTTTTTGTTTCCGTAAATGATGCGCTCTTCCGGGACAATAGCTTTCCATAGATCCAAGGCTTCAGTGTCCAACTCGAGTTTATCATCATCCTGACTACCTTCAAAAACGGACACATAGAGGCTGTCTTTATCAATTTTGTAGACTTCAGTAAGCAGCTCCCAAGCCCACTGTATGGCTTCTTTCTTAAAGTAATCGCCAAAGCTCCAGTTGCCCAGCATTTCAAACATAGTGTGATGATAGGTATCTTTCCCCACTTCTTCCAGATCGTTGTGTTTCCCGGAAACGCGAAGGCATTTTTGTGTGTCGGTAATACGATTGTTTTTAGGAACTGAATTCCCCAAAAAATACTCCTTGAACTGATTCATGCCCGCATTGGTAAACATCAAGGTGGGATCATCTTTGATGACCATGGGAGCAGAGGGCACGATGGTGTGTTGTTTTGATTTAAAGAATTCTAAAAATTGTGATCGTATCTCTTGTGACTTCATAAATTGCTAAAGGAAAATTAATATATAAGCGGGTGTAAAACTTTTTTTATCTTTGTTCGTTAAGGATAGTGAAATTTATACACTATTCATCTGTATTAAGATGCAAAAATAGAACATTTTAACTTATGTCAAAGGTTAAATATTATTACGATAGCGAGACGCTTTCATACAGAAGAATTGAAAGAAAAAAAGGCAGACGACTTGGCCTGATTGCGGTTTATATATTGGGTATGGTTTTAAGCGGTTTTATCTTATTGCTTATTTACCTGAGCATCCCTGCCCTTGAAACTCCCCGGGAAAAAGTCCTGAGCAGGGAACTTGCCAATATGGAACTTCAATTTGAACTTTTAAACCGAAAAATGAGTGAGGTGGAAGAAGTTCTTGGCGATATCGCCGAAAGGGATGACAATATTTACCGCTTGTATTTTGAGGCAGAACCCATTCCTGAAGAACAACGCACAGCAGGATTTGGTGGTGTAAACCGGTATAAGGATTTTGAAGGCTTTGATAATTCACGACTCATTGTATCTACAAACCGACGTATGGATATCTTGACAAAACAGCTTGCAGTCCAATCACGGTCACTTGATGAAATTACGGTTTTGGCGGGAGAAAAGGAAAATCTACTGGCCTCCATCCCGGCCATACAACCTGTGGCAAATGAAGATCTTTCAAGAATGGCATCCGGTTATGGATGGCGCACAGACCCTTTTACAAAAGCACGAAAATTTCATTATGGAATGGATTTTACAGCACCGCGGGGCACGCCCGTTTACGCTACAGGTGACGGAAAAGTTAGAAGAGCAGACAATACTGCAACCGGCTATGGAAACCATATCGTTATTGATCATGGTTTTGGCTATGAAACGCTTTATGCACATTTACATAAATATAACATTAGGGTTGGACAGCAAGTGAAACGTGGTGACATTATTGGTTTTGTGGGAAGCACAGGGCGATCACAGGCACCGCACTTACACTATGAAGTTTTTAAGGATGGAGAACGCATAAACCCCATCAATTTCTACTATGGCAACTTAACTGCAGAGGAGTTTGAGATATTATTGAGAAAATCACAACAGGAAAACCAGTCTCTGGATTAATGATTTGATATTTTCAATTTATTAAGGATTACAAATACCTATTAAAAAAACTTCCGCTTTGACGGAAGCTGACTATGAAAGTTACACTTCCTGAAAAGCGGTATTACAGCATTGGCGAAGTAGCCCGTGCATTTGATGTGAATACTTCCCTCATTCGGTTTTGGGAAAAGGAATTTGATGTGCTTAAGCCAAAAAAAAATGCAAAAGGCAACCGAAAATTCACTCCTGATGATATCAAAAACCTGGAGCTCATCTTTTATCTTGTCAAGGAACGTTGTTTCACCCTTGAAGGTGCAAAAGTGCATCTAAAGGAAAACAAGAAAAAAACACTTGATAATTTTGAAATTATCAGAAAGCTGGAAAATGTAAAGGCTGAATTGCTCAAAATAAAAGATGGCCTTTAAAAATCATTTCTAGAAAGTCCGCTTCTGTTTACATTCCTTTTTTTAGTACCTTGTTAGCAATTAAACCAATCATTTTTTCACATCATGAAAGCACTTTTTACAAAATGCATGGGATTGATTTGTATTATTTTTTTAAGCAGTTTTACCCTCTCTTCCCAAAACAAAACACCTTTTGACTATCTGGACGTTTTTGAAATGCAATATGCCGCCCAACCGGAAATTTCACCGGACGGCAGCCAAATTGTATATCTCAGAAACCAATTTGATATCAAAACCGATAAAAAATTCACAAACCTGTGGTTGATTGATTTTGAGGGAACATCAGAAATGCCACTCACCTCCGGAAAACAAAATTACAGCAATGCAAAATGGTCTCCTGATGGAAAAAAAATAGCCTATGTGAGTGCTGAAGAAGGAAGTTCACAAATTTTTGTGCGATGGATGGAAACCGGTCAAACGGCATCCATAACCAATCTGACAAAATCACCCGGAAACCTCAACTGGTCACCAGATGGAAACCAGATCGCGTTTACGATGTTTGTTCCTTCAGAAGAACCCAAAATTGGCAAATTTCCAGCCCCACCTCAAGGCGCTGAATGGGCAAAGCCGGCTAAAGTTATCGACAAAGTAAACTACAGGTCTGACGGGAATTTTGGTTTTGTGGAAGCAGGTTTCAGGCATCTTTTTGTGGTAAGTGCCAATGGAGGTGCTGCCAGGCAAATTACCTTTGGAGACTTCAACCATTCCGCTTTCAGCTGGATGCCTGATGGGAAAACCATCATTGTTTCGGCCAACCGCGAAGAAAATGCTGAGCTCAAGCCAAACAATTCACACCTTTATAAGGTAAATACGCTCACAAACAGTATTGCTAAAATAACCACGGGCAAAGGGCCCTATCAAAACCCCAAAGTTTCACCAGACGGCAAAAAGGTTCTTTTCTCACACTATGAGGATAAGTTTGTGGGCTATCAATTATCAAAAATATTCCATATGAACCCTGACGGGTCTCAAATTACCGAAATCAAACACACACTCGATCTGCATTTGGATGACTATGAGTGGGCAATGGACAGCAAGAGCCTTTTTGTGAAATACAACAAGCATGGTAAAGGGGTTTTAGCTTCCATGAAACTTAACGGAACCATCACCAACATAACATCAGACATAGGTAGCGAAAGCTATGGGAGACCCTACAGTTCAGGTTCATTTTCAATAGCAGAAAATGGGAATTATGTGTTTACACAAGCAAGCACTTCCCGTCCTGCAGAACTAGCCGTGGGAAAATATCCTTCCAAAACAGAAGCGAAAAGAATCACTACATTAAATGACAACTTTTTAATCAGCAAGAAAATAGGTGAAGTAGAAGAAATCTGGTTTAAATCTTCTTATGATAACAAACAGGTTCAGGGCTGGATTATCTACCCCCCCGATTTTGATGCCTCAAAAAAATATCCTTTAATCCTTGAGATACACGGTGGCCCGTATCTTAGTTATGGTCCGCATTTCACCCCGGAGCTCCAGCTAATGGCCACACAGGGCTATGTGGTTTTATATACCAATCCGCGTGGAAGCACCAGTTATGGAGAAGAATTTGCCGCTTATATCAACAACAATTACCCCAGTGAAGATTATGACGATTTGATGAGTGGTATTGACGCCGTCATTGCAAAAGGTTTTATCAACACAGACAGGCTGTACATCACCGGGGGCAGTGGTGGCGGTGTGCTCACCAGCTGGAGCATAGGAAAAACAGACCGGTTTGCCGCAGCCGTGGTCAGCAAACCCGTAATCAACTGGTATAGTTTTGCTTTGACGTCAGACGGTGGATCCATATACTATCAATACTGGTTCAACAAAAAACCCTGGGAAGATCCTGATCAGTATTTGGATCATTCGCCCATTTCTCTGGTTGGAAACGTAAATACCCCGGCAATGATTATTTGCGGGGAAAATGATTACAGAACCCCCATGAGCGAATCTGAACAATACTACAATGCGTTGAAGATACAGGGCAAAGAAGCCATGTTGGTACGCATCCCTGAGGCAAGTCACGGTATCACGGCCAGGCCCTCAAATTTAATCAGGCAGGTGGGTTATATTGTGGGATGGTTTGACAAGCATCAATAAATTTGGTGACACCTCATCTTTTAAGTTTCTGAAGGAGTTTTTTCAAATGGTTTTCTGCTAGAAAAAGAAGAAAGGATTACCACTTTGGGTTTCGCCTTTCTTGCCCAATGTATTGAATTTCCAGCTAAAGCTTACCATAAAATACTGTTGAAGCACGGTGCTTTGGACGTCTTGTATATAATTTTGGCTAACAGAACGCCTGGCATTTGTATTTTGGTTTAAGATATCGTAGGCTTTGACTGTAATGATGCCCCGGTCATTTAATATGGTATATGCCAGCGTACTGTTCCAGAACCACGAACTTCTCTGAAAACCGACTGCCACGTTTGGGTTGTAATTGTAATTTATGTCGTTGCGCCACTCCAGATTTTTGGGTAAAAAAGTAGCTGTTTGCAACCTTAGGTTATGGCTTATAAATTCTTCTTCTTCAAAAATATCAATATCATATTCGTTTCTGTTAAAGCTAAGTCCATATCTCGGCCTTATTTCCAAAACGTCTTTCCATGTGTATGTAAACCCTATACTGGGTGTAAGGCTAATGAATCTGGATGCAAACTTCTCATCATTGTTGAAATTAATCGCATTTGTTAAATTACCCCACATACCTCCATCAACCTTAAGGGTATGGATGGTATCGAGCTTAATTGATTTGCTGTAATTTCCTCCTAAATACCCGTTATAATTGCCGTTAACATTCGTATATGTCGTGGTTCTTTTTAAATTTTCATCAAAGAAGATAATGGGTGTTACTTGATTTTTTACGATAGAAAAGTTAGAGTAAAAATTCACACCCGTCCCCTTTTGGAAATCATAGTTATTGTAGCTTACATAAGCCCTGTGCGTATTGATAGGTTCCAAATCAGGATTACCTAAGATTGTATTAAGCGGATCAGAAACATCTTCAAAAGGCTGAAGCTGTTCTAAAGTAGGGGGTGAATTATTGAGGCTGTAATTAAAGTAAACCGACTTTTGAGGTGAAAATCTGTAGTTGAAAAATGTGTTGTATTCCAGCGCTTCAAACTCTTGTTTGGCACTCAACCCGGGTCGCAGTTTATCGGTGGTTTCCAGAACCCTGCTCATATAGGAGCTGCTCACACTAAAGGTGTAAGCTTCTTTTCTTAACGTAAGGCCAATTGCGGGGGTACTACGGTTGTTCTTAAAAATAAAGTCTGTGCTCAATGAAGCATTAAAGTCATCATATTCCTGAGTGTTTTCATTGAAGTCAAAGGTGCTGCGCAAACTTTTTCGCGTGTCGGCGCGATAACTGTACCTCAAATCAATAAAGACTTCTTTTGACACTATCGGGATGTTGTACCTAACAGAACCAAAAAAGCTGTTGAAAGTCTGGTTCCTGTCTGTTAACTGATTTCTGATTTCGTCATTTAAAGGATCTCCCGTAAAAAACGTTTCTGAATTAAGGAAATCATTTCCCTCCAGGTCATTCCATTCATTATTTATATTGATAGCTAAAGAAGCTCCTCTGTCCCCAAAACGTTTTGTAACATCCAGCGCATTTTTGAAAACTTTGGAAGTTGAATTGGTTCTGTTATCCAGCGTGCTTTGGTTGGTTATTTCTCCATTTTCAGTAAGAGTGACTTCGTCCCGCATTCTAAAACTTTCTGTTGTTGCGTAGCTTATAGAAGGCTTTATATTTATTAAAAAGGTTGAGTCTATTTTCACATCAAACTTTAAATTGGAACTGTGCAAATCGTTATTTTGCCTTGTGGATGCAGTAGAGTTTGTAAAGAAGCGCGTGTCAGGAAAGATATTTTCCCTCTCTATAATCTCATCATCTGTTGAATTTGCTTCAGAATAAAAATAATCTGCAGAAAGGTCCATTTTTTCTCCATAGGCATCTGCATAGCTTGCACCGGCATTCCTGGAATTAACGATTCCTTTACCAAACCCAAAGGCCCTATCATCGATTTGAAATCCTCCTGAGGAGTTCATCATAACCATACTTCCGCCACCAAACATTTTTTGTATTTCCCCAAAACTAAATCCCGGCGAATTAGTATTATTCCCGCCACCAAGGACGCTGAGCCGCCTGTCACCGTCAAACCGGTTTACGATTCCAGCATATTCAAAACGCTCATCGGTACCTCCACCGGCTGATACACGACCAAAAGTGCCTTTGTTTTTTTCCTCACTAATGGTCAAGTTGACCGTTTTATTTTCCTGGTCGCCTTCTTCATCTGTAAAGGCTTCTGCATCGGTCTTGGTATCCATCACTTGTACTTTTTCGATCATCTCTTTAGTGAGATTGCGGGTAGCAATAGTTGGGTCATCACCAAAAAAGGGTTTTCCATTGACTAAAAGCTTGTTTACAGGTTTTCCGTTTACCGTGATATTTCCTTCAAGGTCCACGTCAACACCGGGCAGTTCTTTCAACAAGTCTTCAACGGTTGCACCTGCCCTTGTTTTAAAAGAAGCGGCATTAAATTCCAAAGTATCTTTTTTAATGGTTATGGGAGCTACAGAGCGTATAACAATTTCATCAAGCGAATTGGAATCTAATTGCAATGCAACGGGTGCATCGAGTTGTATTTTTTCGGAACTGATGGCAATAACTTCTTTATGCGGAGCATAGCCTACATATGAGACAAACAAACTCAATTCATTTTCATACGTTCTTCCGGAAAGTATAAAATTTCCATTCTTATCAGAAATGGTATAGGTGTTTAAAGTGCTGTCTCTTTCCCTCTCCAGGTAGACCGTGGCAGATTCCAGTGGCTCACCCGTGTCATTGGCAACTATTTGTCCGGTAATTTCAAAGGGTTTTATTTGTGATTGTACAGTAGCTGTGAGTAGTAAAAAAAAAATAAAAAAACCTATTCTCATAAATTGTATGCTATTAACCTATGTCCATTTTTAAATCAGGTTTAAAAATAGTTTAATTAATCAATAGGAATACAATTAAAAGAAAAAATACGTATAAATACGTAGTGTCCATCCGGCTCTTAAATAAGATCCTGAACTTATTTCTTCCTGAAATAAATCGTGATGGGTACCCCGGTAAAGTTAAATTTTTCACGAAGCTGGTTTTCCAGAAAACGTTTATATGGATCTTTGACATACTGCGGCAGATTGCAGAAAAACGCAAATGTGGGATGTGGCGTGGGCAACTGGGTGCAGTATTTTATTTTTACATATTTCCCTTTATATGCCGGCGGTGGTATTGCCTGAACTATGTTCAACATCACCTCATTAAACTTGCTGGTGGGAATGCGTCTGCTTCGGTTTTCATAGACTTCCACGGCTGTTTCAATGGCTTTAAAAATTCTTTGTTTGGTTAGCACCGAAATAAAGACAATGGGCACATCAGTAAAAGGCTCGCATTGCTCCCGGATCATTTTTTCAAACTCTTTAACCGAATGGGTGTCCTTTTCTACCAAATCCCATTTGTTGACCAAAATGACAATCCCTTTATTGTTGCGCTGTGCGAGCCAAAAAATATTCTGGTCTTGTCCTTCAAATCCGCGTGTGGCATCTATAACCAAAATAGCCACATCACAGTGTTCCAGCGCTCGCACACTGCGCATCACTGAGTAAAATTCCAGATCTTCTTTTACTTTAGACTTGCGTCTTATTCCTGCAGTATCCACAAGATTGAATTCAAACCCAAAACGGTTGTACCTGGTGTCAATTGCATCACGGGTTGTTCCTGCAACATCAGTCACAATATATCTATCTTCGCCTATAAGAGCGTTTATAAAGGATGATTTCCCTGCATTAGGTCTTCCCACCACTGCAAAACGTGGCAACTCAGACTCTTCTTTGTATTCTTTATCGGGCAAAGCCAGAACAAGATCATCCAGCAGTTCGCCGGTACCGCTTCCATTGATACTGGCAATGGTATATATTTTCTCAAAACCCAGCGAATAAAATTCCACAGCATTTTCAGCACGCTTGGCATTATCTACTTTGTTCACAGCAAGAAAAACGGGTTTGCTGGTTCGGTGAAGGAGTTTGGCAACCACTTCGTCCATACCGGTTACTCCGTCTTCCACATCCACCATAAAGATGATGGCATCTGCTTCTTCAATGGCAAGTTCTACCTGTTTATCAATTTCGGCTTCAAAAACATCGTCACTTCCTCTTACATAGCCTCCGGTATCAATAAGTGAAAACTCTTTACCGTTCCAGTCGCTTTTTCCGTAATTTCTGTCACGCGTCACACCACTCACCGCATCAACAATAGCCTCGCGACGTTTGATCATCCGGTTAAAAAAGGTGGATTTCCCTACATTTGGTCTTCCGACAACAGCAACTATATTTGACATGACAAGTTTTTAATTTTTTGCAAAGGTACGTGTTTTGTTGTTAGTTTTACAGTAAGTAATTAATTTAGATACATCTATAATTAACCTCATGGAAATTGAAAAACAAATTCAACTAAGGCCGCGTTTTGAGAAAGTTGTGCCCAAATCTGTCACGGCAATCACTGATAAAGCCAAAGGTTTGAAGAATAGCTTAAAACCTGATTATATTATCAATACTCTGGATGAACACATCTGGATTTATATTGGGAAAGCAAACAAAAAAGTCTATTCGCCTCACCTGCATTTGGAGCTGGAAACACTTGAAAATGGTGAGACTAAAGTGAAAGGACTCTATGGGCCTGAACCCGGACTCTGGACGATGTTTATGTTTTTACATTTTGTAGTTGCGGGAATCTTTATCATTTTTGGTCTGTTTGCCTATTCAAACCTGTCACTCGGGCAGCCTTCAGGAATACATATTACCATAATGTTATTGATGATCATTGCCTGGTTCAGTCTCTACTTCACCGCTCGCAGCAACCGAAAAAAGGGAATGCCGCAAGCTCACGAACTGGAGAAAGTGATGGATGAAATGTTGGGGTGATGGGTGAGAGGAAAATTTCAAATAACAAGCACCAAATTCCAAAAAAAAATTAACCAAAATTATACAGAATTTCTAAATCATTTTTTGCCACTAAGACTCAAAGATTCATAAAGAAAAATAAGCTAGCCTTTGGAGTTTGGTATTTGAGTTTTGGTGCTTTTCAATACTAACCTCTACCCACTCACCTCTATTAACTAAGAATCATACCCAAACCTCCTCAACTGTCTTGCATCGCTACGCCAGTTTTTATTGACCTTTACATACAATTCCAGATGGACCTGTTTGCCAAAAAATTTCTCTAGGTCTTTTCGAGCTTCCACTCCCACTCTTTTCAGTGCTTCACCTTTGTGGCCAATAATGATTCCTTTTTGGGTGTCGCGTTCCACCATAATGACGGCGCGCATCCTGATGATATTTTCTTCTTCAAAAAACTCTTCGGTATCCACCTCAACGCTGTAAGGGATTTCCTTTTTGTAGTGCATCAGAATTTTTTCCCTGATGGTTTCGTTAACGAAAAAACGCTCCGGTTTATCAGTAAGCTGGTCTTTGGGGTAAAAAGGGGGTGATTCCGGAAGGAGTTCTATAATCCTGCCAAATACCTCCTTAACCTGAAAACCTTCCAGTGCTGAAATGGCAAAGATCTCTGCATTAGGCACTTTTTGGGCCCAGAGCTGTACTTGCTCCTCCAGTTGCTCCTGATTGGATTTGTCAATCTTGTTAATTAAAAGCAGTACCGGTATTTTTGTGTGGATTATTTTATTGAAAAAGTCCTCATCCTTTAATTCCTTTTCACCGATTTCAACCATATAAATCAGTACATCGGCATCTTCAAAGGCAGATTTCACAAACCCCATCATCGATTCCTGTAACTGATAAGCAGGTTTGATGATTCCGGGCGTGTCGCTTAGGATCATTTGGAAATCATCGCCATTCACAATACCAAGAATACGATGCCTTGTCGTTTGTGCCTTACTTGTAATAATGGACAATTTTTCACCCACAAAGGCATTCATCAGGGTGGATTTTCCCACATTGGGATTGCCAATAATGTTTACGAAACCGGCTTTGTGCTTTTGCATAACAAGAATTTGAACTGCAAAAGTACGGCTATTTTAGTTTCTTAAGTAATTTTTGTGCTTGGGGATATTCCTCTGCCTCTTCGGGGATGAGTCTCAGAATGGCTTCTGTTTCCCCATATTCTTTTTGTTTGAGTTTGCTTAAAGCAGCATACCATCGGGCCTGGTTTAAGTAAGCTGAAGGTTCTTTTAAGAGGGAATCAAACAGGGTGTCTGCTTCCGCGAAAGCGTTTTCTTCTACAAGGGACACAGCCAAGAACAATTGAATCTCCCGGTTTTCGGGCTCACTTTCCAACAGATTTTTAAAGAGCGGAATGGCTTCCCGGTAATTTTGGGAGTTGAAGGCGTTTTCGGCTTGGGCTGTTATTTGGTTTACATCACCCCTTACGGCAAGACTTATCTGGGGATAATCTGCATAATCATTATAAAACGGAGTGGTAAACCACTGCGAATAGAAAAACCCAACTAATACTATTATAGAAGCAGCAACAGCCAATTTCCAGGGGTGTAAAAGTTTTACTTTTTTAGCAGATGGTTTCCTACTGCGTGATTGGGCACTGCTAATTTTTGAAAGATTGGCTTTAAAAGCTTCCCGTTCGGTTTTATCTGAAAATTTATGTTCTAAAAACGCCGAAGTTTCCCTGTAAAGTTCAAAAGCTTCCCGAAAAGGTTTGTCTTCCCTTAATCGCTTCTCAAAGGTTTCGCGTTCACTTTCAGAGAGGGAGTGTGTGATATAATCTTCAAATAAAATGTAGTCACGATCTTCCATCGCATTAATGTTTTAAGTTTTGGTACACAGGAGACTCCTGTATCATTTTGGTTAATTTACCAATGCAGAGCGATTTCTTTTTTCGGGCGTAGCCATAGGTCACATTGAGTGCCTTGGCGACTTCCTCCATAGAATCCAATTCAAAACTTTTGGTCAGCAATTCTTTACAAACATCTCCAATTTTTTGAAACATATGCTCATAAAGGCTTTGCCTAGTTGCAAAGTTCTCGGTTTCCAAAACCGGTTCCTGCACGGGTTCATTAGCAGATACAATTTCTTCATTAATTGTTACCTCCTGTAGTGAAGATTTCTTCAAAATATTAAGCCATTTTCGCTTACACAACAAAAAGAAATAAGCGTCAAAAGGACAAGTGAGTTGTAAATTTTTGGTTATTGCCTGGTCATAAATCACAAGAAGCACTTCCTGAATCAAATCTTCAGCCTGCTCCCTGTCCCCACTGTTATTACATACATACCCGATGACTTTAGGGGCAAATTTGTCATAGATTGCCTTAATGACAAAGGAGTTGTTTTGGGCAAGTCCGTCAATGAATTTTTGGTCTTCGTGAATGTTGGATGCACTCATGGATTTGTGTTTACATAACGAAAGTACTAAAGATTTTTTATTATAGAATAGCTAATCAGCTAATAAAGTAAGCAAACACAAGGCAAAAGATAAAAAATCCAAAAAAAGGGGTAACAAAAAGTAACCAAAATGTATCTAAAGGTGAAAACAAGGTAATGACATAATGAAATCTGCTTTGTTTTGTTTGTTAGTGTCGAAAACCCCGTGCTTTGTTGGTCTGCATCGGGGTTTTCATTTTACAATTCATTTCATTGGTTTTTTGTACATTTGGTAAAGACCGGTATTAAATAGAATTTCAATCATGAAAATAAAGGCTTCCTTTTTTCTCTCCCTGTTTTTTATGTTCACATTACTAAGTTGTGACCGGGAAACCTGTTGTGACGACCCTATCGAAGAAACTACCTTTACGCCCCCTTCTTCGGAAAGTTTTAATGTCTTGAGACAGGCAGCTTTGGAACAAAACATTCAAAATGAAACCTTTATCGCAGAAGAAGGTATTGAGTTCACTTCAGGCAACGGCGCGCAACTGCAAATATTCCCGGGCTGTTTAACCACCCTTGACGGCGAACTCATTCTTGACGAAGTGGAACTGGAATTTATTGAATTTTACAGTCGGGATGAAATGTTGGGCCCCAACAAACCCACCATGGGACGCATGCCAGACGGAAACAAGGCCATGCTGCTCACCGGCGGTGCCTTTTACATCAACATTACACGAAACGGTGAGGAAGTACTTCCAGTTTGTGGTATACAGCTCATTGTGCCCACAGCTTTAACAGGCGGACCGGATGAAGATATGACACTTTGGGCCGGAGTGATTGACGATAATGACAATCTCACCTGGGAGGCCAACCCCAACGGGGAAGCCTTTATAGAAGGCGATAATTATTTTACGTTTTTTCAGGATTTTGGCTGGACAAACATCGATCGTTTCTTTGACGACCCCCGTCCCAAAACCACCCTACAGGTATTGGTCACTGAAGGCTATACCGCTCAAAACGCTTCCATATACCTTTCTTTTGACGGTGAATCAACCGGCCTTGCCCATCTTGATACTTTCAATCCCGAAACGAATATGTTTTCTGAACATTACGGTCAACTGCCTGTGGGACTTGAGGTACATTTAATTTTTGTAACTGCTGAGGAAAACCTGTGGCGCTATACCATCAAACCCATCACCGTTACTGAAAACGGGCTTTTTACCATCGCACACAGCGAAACACAAACGGCGACACTTGAAGAGTTACAAACACTTATCGCTGCATTACCGTAAAGGAAATTCTAAATATTTTTTTATAAACACCAATACCCTGCAAACACTGCAGGGTTTTTTTTGAAAAAAAATAAAATTTAGGGGTAACAAATTTAAAACCCAGTTGATATAAGGATGTAAACAATAAAAATTTAAACCTTTAAAATTTAGAAATCATGAAAAATTTAAGAATCACATTCACACTTTTAGTAGCTACATTATTTTTAATTACAAGTTGTAGTAAAGACGATGACGGCTTTGAGCCCATTGAAGAAAACCCTTTTACGCCACCCACTGCAGCCGCTTTTAAAGGACTACAGGATGAAGCATTCAACAATTTAAAACAAAACGCCACTTTTAATGCAGAAGATGGGATTACTTTTGAATCGGAAGCCGGTGTTACTCTTGCCATTTGGGCGAATTGCCTCACTTTAAATGGTGATCCTGTAACCGGCGAAGTTGATCTGGAATATGTTGAAGTTTTTGACCGTGGCAATATGCTCACTACCAATGCAACTACAGTTGGTAAAGACCAAAGCGATGAAATGGGACAACTCATCTCAGGTGGTGAATTCCACATCAAAGCTTACCAAAACGGTGAAGAACTCACCCTGGACTGTGGTATGATGATTAGCGTGCCTGCTGACCTAACAGGCGGTGAAGTTCCCGGAATGGGACCTTTTGTAGGCGAGATTGATGAAGATGACAATCTGGTATGGTTGCCGCAAAACACTGAATTTTGGATAGACCAGCAAAATGGAACGTCATACAATGCTTTTGTAGAAAACTTTGGATGGTTTAACTGTGATGTTTTTATTGCAGATCCCGATCCTAAAACCGAAATCCAAATCGCAGTACCCCAAGGTTTCGATAACAACAACGCTTCAGTCTATCTGGCAAGGGTGGGTGAAAGCAGCAGCCTGGCATTTCTTTACGGAGAGTTCCCCATAGGACTTGAAGCACACATCATTTTCTTATCAGAACACGAAGGCGATTTCAGATATGCCATTCAAACCATCACCGTTGAGAACGGGCAACAAGTTACCTTTACATTGGAAGAAACTGCCATCGCTACTGTAGAAGAATTGACCCAAATCATCAATAATTTACCTTAATATTCTATTTTAATTAGCCAATAAAAGTGATGGCAACCTGTGTTGTCATCACTTTTTTATATCTTTAATTTATCTAACCAAAAATTCAAAATGAACTGCAAAATCATTTTATTCCTTTTAGGTTTGTGCTCTTTTTCGCTTGTAGCTCAACAAACAACCGTTACAGACACTCTCACACGCACGGCTACATTTGGTTATGACATCCTGGGCAATCAAATTGATTTCTCACCGGAGACACCTCCACTCATTCAAATTGCCGGGGCACCCAAAGCATTTTATTCTTATTACTGGGAATTTGGAGATGGTAATTACAGTAAAGAAAAAAACCCGCAACATGTCTATGAAAAGGAAGGTGACTATGAAGTGCAACTCTGGGCCACCAATCACTATGACAATGGCAAAACACCCGCCACACGACCTCAAAAAGTAAAGGTTGATAAAGTCACTCAAGACTATCAAGAGTCAGCTTCCATGACAGACGATATTGAGCTGCTGCGCAACCGTGAGCCCATCCCTGAAGAAGAAATCGTCGTGGTGATGCGCTATAAAAACCCAAAAGACTATATCACTTCAGGCAAACTCTATCTGTTTTACAACGAAAAACAATACAAAGCCAATAACTTTGAACTCACCGATACCCGAACCTATCACGGCGAAAAACAACGGCAAGACCTCCTTTTTGCTTCCACGGGAAACACCGAAGAACAAGAAACCTTAATCGCTTCTGCGAAAAACGAAATTTTGCACCTCACCAAAAAATGGACAGACACCACCGAAAAAACCAACCTGCCCCTCACCCTGGAGGAATCACAAGAATATTATAAAGAACACACCCTGCTCGAATTTGATGGTATGGAGCCCGGTGAAGAACGCAACATCTTTTTTACCCTGCGCACCACCCCCGAGATGCTCAAAGACACCAGTGCCATTGTTACTGTGAGGAGCATCTATGTGCCCGACGCCAATTTTGACAACCACAAAGTCAAGGAAATGGAAATGGAAATCGTCACTTCACACGATCCCAACAAAATGTCCTCCAATGCCACGGTAATGAACTACCGCCTGGTGCGTTTTAAAACCTTTAAGTTTAAAACCAAGTTCCAGAATAACGGAGAAGGCCCTGCGCGAACGATTAGACTGGAAACCGAAATCCCCGATATGTTTGACAAAAGCACTATTGAAATCACTGATCTTTATCCGGAGTGCCCCATTTGCCCTAAAGAAGAAGTGATTTACAGCTGTATCGACACGACCTTTACTGATACCAAAGCCATCTTTAAGTTTAAAAATATTTACCTGCCCGGCAGTGAACAAAAAAATGTCAAGGAATATGACTCCACCAAAGGTTTTGTCAAATACAACATCAAACTCGCCAAAGACTTTCATAAAAAGAAAACACGCAGCCGCACCGCTATATATTTTGATAAAAACGAACCCATCATCACCAATTATGCCACCACACGCTTTGTGCCCGGCATCTCCATTGGCGCCAAAGCCGGAACTATGATTTCCCCTGATCTTGACAACCACAGGGAATATTTTGTGGGAGCCACTATTTCGCCCTACAAGTCCTATCGCGGTTATTTACAGGCAGAGTTGATGATTTCGGCAAACTCTTTTGATGCGTTGAATACTTTTACGGAAGAAACCACCACAGCCAATGGTTTTGTGGAAACTTATGACATCGAACAGCTCAAAGAGCATCAAAACATTTCGTTGTACCTCGTTCCTGCTTCTTACAGATATAACCTCAACAATTTTCTGGCAGTAGGCACAGGGGTTCAGTTAAAAATCGACCTGAGCAGCGAGGTGTGTGAAAAAAACACGGGCGAGTACAGCTTGTTTATTCCTTCAGAAGGGATTACATTCAGGGATGATACCAAGGATTTTACCACGCTTGAAACCACCAATACAGGTTTTGACAATTTCCAGACCGGGGTATTTGTGGGCTTTAATGCCGGTATTGCCCGCATTGGTCCCAGTGCCGGTGTGCGCTATGTCTATAATTTCAATGCCCCCAACAGCCAGATACAGTTGTATGCCATCTGGAAATTTTAAAATGCAGCCCGGATGAAATTTCCAAAACTTCTTGTTATCCTGTTTATTCTGAGTCTCTCAACGGGCTTTGGTCAATCGCCGGAAGATACTATTTACAATGCCCTGGACGATTTTATCAAAAACCCCACGCCCACTACCCTTCAGCAACTGGAAGAAAAAGAAGTTGCCTTTTCCACGCAAACACAAACAGCTGATGAACATTTAGCATTGGTTATTTTAAATAGCAATATGGGCTATTACCACCGGCAGTTTGGCAACAATCAAAAGGCCATAGGTAATTATGAAAAGGCTTTGAAACGCTTTCGCGAAAAGCAGCTGGAGGGTTATGATATCATTGAATATTGTTTAAAACCTCTGGGCAACCTCTATACCATCATCGGAGATTTCTCCAATGCCGAAAACACCATAGTAAGGTATTTGGGGTTGGCAAAAAAACAAAAAAATACCGCTCAAATCATTGCCGGCATTATCAACCTCTCTGTGGTATATCACAACACCGGAAAGCACAATACGGCGATCGAATTGATTCGTGAGGGTCTTAACGTAAAAGGGATTTCCCCTCAACAGAAAACAGCTTTGGAGAACAATCTTGCCACAAACCTGATGGCCCTTGAAAGGTATGAAGAAGCACAATCCACCCTTGGTGAAAACCTAAACCAACAATATGACCTGCTTAAAGTGCGCAACGCTGCCCAACTGGCCGTGCGAAACAATGACTTTGAAACAGCATTAGCTTTACTGGAAAATGCAGAAAAGCAATTATTTGAAAGCAATCTATTAGCACGCGACATCGCCCGTTTTTATGTTGAAAAAGCAAAAGTGTATGCACTAAAAAAAGAGACTGATAAAGCCGTGGAAAACTATCAGGAAGCCCTGCGATTTTTGATTCCTAATGCCAACTCCTCAGAGATTCCGAGACAAGAGCTTCTTTATGCTGAAAATACTTTCTTAGCCATTTTTGACGGACTGGCGCTATTGCAGGAAAATCGGCTTGAGGCGTTGCGCTATTATGACCTCAGTTTTTATGTTTCCGATTTGTTGCAAGAACAATATACAGCCCAGGAAGTCAAAATCATTCATCAGGCGGCTTTAAAAAGACGCACCGAAGCGTGTATTGAAATCCTTTATGAACATTATCAAAAAACCAAAGAGCGTAGTGTCTTAATCCGGGCATTTGGATACGCCGAAAAAAGCAAAGCAGCAGTCCTGCGCGATATGGTTTCCCAACGATCCCTTTTAGATTCCTATCCTGAGGACACGCTGCTCCAAAAAAGGGAAACGTTTTCCTCCCTTCTGGAACAAAAAATAAATGTGTTAATCAGGGAGCAATTGACTACTGCTGACTCTGAAAAACTTCGGGTGCTCAATGACACTTTAAGCACAATAAATTTGGAACTCAAAAACCTTCAGTCTGCAATTGCACAAAAGTACCCGGGTGCGCTTTCAAAAACTATTTCTCTGAATACATTACAATCCAAAGTAGAAGAAGACAACGCAGTACTGTTCTCATACTTTTTTGGCAAAGAGGGTTTGTACCGCTTTGACATTTCAGATAAAGAGGTGAGCTTCCATAAATCTGTCGTTGATGAAAACCTCAGCCAAGAGATTTCCCAGTTTATCAATTATTTTGAAAACAGTTCTGCCATTACTAATGATGTTCTTGGATTTAAGGAACAGGCGCATTCGTTATACAAAAAAATTCTTCCGAAAAACCTTCCGAAAAACAAAAATCTCATTCTTATCCCTGATGGGTTGTTGCATTTTGTTCCTTTTGAAGCTTTGTTAACCGAACCCTCTCAAAGCACATCGTTTGCAAGCATGCCCTTTCTGGTCAAAAAAAACAGTGTGACTTACAATACCTCGGCTTCCTTGTACCACGACGCTAAAACACCAGATACAAAGAATTCGGTGTTAGGTATTTTTCCGGTATTTGAAGACAGTTCACAACCGTTGACCTATTCACTGGACGAAGCTGAAAACCTGAATTCTTTGATGGACTCCCGGTTGTTGATGCATCAGGAAGCCAGTAAGGAAAATTTTATCGCTTTCGCGAAAGCGCATACCATATTGCATCTTTCCACCCACGCTCACAGTGGCAGTTTCACCATCCCTGCCGCGATGGAGTTTTATGATGACATTATGCTTTTACAGGAATTTTACAGCCTCAATTTGAATCCAAAGCTAGTTGTTTTGAGTGCCTGTGAGACAGGAATCGGTAGAATTCAAAGCGGTGAAGGAGCTATGAGCCTGGCGCGCGGCTTTCAATATGCCGGTGCCCACAACCTGCTCTTCAGCCTTTGGAAAGTCAATGACCTCTCGACTTCGCAACTCATGAACTCCTTTTACGGGCATTACAGCAAACAGCATTCAGCTTTTATGGCCAACCGGCATTCCAAACTGGATTATCTCGAAAACCCTGACATCTCCAATGCCAAAAAATCCCCTTATTACTGGAGCGGATTTGTGTATTATGGCGCTCTCGATCAGGAAGCTGAAAGCAAAGGCATCATTCTGATCCTTGGTGGAATATTTATTCTGCTGGCCATTATTTTTTTCTTTCTCATTAGTAAAAAACGACATTCTGAAATTTAAAATTACACATCATTGTCCAGGGGTTTATCATCTACAGATTTTTTTATGATCCACATCTTATAAATATCTTAACTTTTTGTTTTGGCATTTTTAAACCTGAAAGATTTATCTTTAAAGTGCTAACAACCTAATAATACAATCATGTCAATACTACCCGATACCCTGGAACGTTACAGAAAATTCATTGGTTTTATGCTGAAATACCGCAACAGTGACCTCTTTAATGACACTGCTGACAATGCTATGGATGTGGACGGTAAAGAATCAGATACTGAGCAGGAATACGATCAAAGTCCGGAAGATCTCATCGCCGATTTACAAAAAATGGGCCCCACATACATCAAGCTGGGGCAATTGCTTTCCACCCGCCCCGATTTGCTGCCTGATGTCTACCTGAAAGCACTGGCAACCTTACAGGATGATGTGGAACCCATCACCTATGAGGAAGTGCATCAAATAATTGAAGACGAAATTGGCATTCGTATATCAAAAGCGTTTGAATCACTTGATGAAGTACCTTTGGCAAGTGCTTCCATAGGTCAGGTGCACCGCGCTGTTTTGCGTTCGGGAAAGCAGGTGGCCGTAAAAATTCAACGCCCGGGCATTCGTAAAAAATTCCTGGAAGACCTGGATACCCTTAAGGAGTTGACCGACCTTGCCATGAAACACAGCAATACGGCAAGACGCTATGCTTTTGATGATGTACTGGCAGAATTGAGACACATTCTCTTACAGGAACTTGATTATAACAGGGAAGCACAGAATCTTATTACCCTGGGCGAAAACCTGAAAACTTTTAAAAACTTACAAGTACCACAACCGGTTAGTGATTACTCATCTTCAAAAGTCCTGACGATGGAGTATATTGACGGGAAAAAAATTACTTCCATTTCCCCTTTAAAATTTATGGAAGTTGATCTGGAACCCCTGGTTGACGAACTCGTGGAGGCCTATTTAAAGCAGATTGTAGTTGACGGTTTTGTACACGCAGATCCACATCCCGGGAATATTCATATGACCAGGGACAATAAAATCGCCCTGATAGATCTGGGCATGGTAGCCAAATTCACCTCCAAAATGCAGGACAAACTCTTGCAACTTCTCATTGGTATTAGTCAGAAACAGGGTGACGAAATCACTGATATCCTGCTGGATATTAGCAAAATAGGCGAGGAAGCTACTATTGAACTTTTCAGAAAAACCATCAACACCCTGGTGCTTGACAGTCAGGTTACAAAAGCAAAAGACCTGCAGACAGGCCGCCTCCTGATCCAGATGAACAGGGTTGCCGCAGAGAACGGTATTCACATCGCTGTGGAATTGAATATTCTGGGTAAAATCCTCTTGAACCTCGACCAGATTGTTGCTGTTCTGGCCCCTGAATACAATCTGCGTGAAGCCATTCAAAGACATGTACAAAAAATGATGCAGTCAAAAATGTATCAGGAATTAAAGCCGGAAAATCTTTTTTCTGTGCTGATTGAAACCAAAAAGCTAACAGAAAAACTTCCTGAGCGCCTTAATAAAATTTCTGAAAACCTGGCCAATAATGACTTTAAAATCAAACTCGAGGGCATCGATGAAAAACGGTTTACAGATGGTTTTCAAAAAGTTGCAAACCGCATTACCCTGGGTGTGATCATTGCCGCTATGATTATTGGAGCTGCTATGTTAATGCAAATACCCACCACCTTTACCATTTTTGGTTACCCGGGACTTGCCATTGTTTTGTTTATTGTTGCTGCCATAACAGGAATTGCACTGAGTATAAATATTCTTATGAAGGATGAGGATTTTAAGCTTAAAAAATAAAATGGCCCATTATCCTAAAAAAAGAAGTAGCTTTGCCCCCGATATCATCGTTATTAAACGAAAGCAAAAATAGATATCGCTACTCTTTTTCTTTCCTAAGTTTCGGAAATAACCCTCCAGATTACATTTAAAGTTTAAGCAGTACAAAAAAGAATTCCTGTCACAAAGACCGAGACAGTGAGCCTTTTTCAATTTATTCGGTCTTAAACTATATTACAATGACATTTGAAAATTTAAATTTAATAGCCCCCATCCTCGAGGCTTTAAAAACAGAAGGATACACAACCCCTACACCCATTCAGGCACAAACCATTCCTCTTGCTCTACAAGGTAAAGATGTTTTAGGCTGTGCTCAAACCGGAACCGGAAAAACCGCTGCCTTTGCCATTCCCATCATTCAGTTGATGAATCAGGACCGTGGACACCATAGCGGAAAACGACCCATCAGAGCTTTAATTTTAACCCCCACAAGAGAACTCGCCATACAAATTGCCGAAAGTTTTGAAAACTATGGCGCAAAAACCAACTTAAAATATGAAGTGATTTTTGGAGGCGTAAGTCAAAACAGTCAGGTGAGATCGTTAAAATCAGGCGTTGATGTTTTAATTGCTACACCGGGACGCCTGCTGGATTTGATCAGCCAAAAGTTTGTGCAGTTAAACCAACTGCAGTTTTTCGTTTTAGACGAGGCAGACCGCATGCTTGATATGGGCTTCTTAAACGATGTAAAGAAAATCATCACCAAGATTCCGCAGAAAAGGCAATCATTGTTCTTTTCAGCTACTATGCCGGATCCTATTGTGAAACTGGCCAACACCATTCTTGTGAATCCTTCCAAAGTGGAGGTAACACCGGTTTCCAGCACCGCTAACACCATCAATCAGGCCGTGTATTTTGTGGATAAAGAAAACAAAAAGCATTTGTTAAAAGAAGTGCTTTCAAACAAACAAATTGACAGGGCACTTGTTTTTACGCGCACCAAACACGGTGCAGACAAGGTTGTTAAAGACCTGGTTAAAGCCGGTATAAAATCTCAGGCCATTCACGGAAACAAATCCCAGAACGCCCGTCAGCGTGCCCTGAACAGCTTTAAAACGAAAGAGACCCGTGTCCTTGTCGCAACAGACATTGCTGCAAGAGGAATTGACATTGATGATCTTACACACGTAATCAATTATGAACTTCCCAACATTCCTGAATCTTATGTGCATCGCATTGGAAGAACAGGAAGAGCAGGAACTGACGGAATTGCCATCGCCTTTTGTGATGCTGAAGAAAAAGCTTATTTGAAAGACATTCAAAAACTCATCGGGAAACAGATACCTGTATTGGAAAATGACAACTTCCCTTTGGTCAACCACCACGTGAAAAAAACTCCGCAACGACAGCAACGTTCTTCAAGAGGCTCAGGACGACGCAACAGTTCACGAAGAAGGTAAGTTACACTTAAAACACAGGGAAAATAACCTGATATTTACCTTCACACAAACAGACAAGCCCGGAAAATTCCTGAACCTTCAGGATATTTTCCGGGCTTTTTCTTTTTAGTGCATCTTTTGGTAAAACTGTTTTTAAAAAGCGATACTGTCAAAGATTAAGGCAAAGCCAATTAAGTCGTTCCATTCAAAGCTTTCGCAAGCAGAAAAAAAGACAAAAGGAAGGTCTCTGAAAATTTACTTCTTGATAACCTTATGAGTAGAGAGACTTCCTTCAGCATTAATCTGTACAAAATACACCCCGGCTTTTAAGGAAGTCATATCCAGCGTGGCACTTGTTTTGTTTCCAATGGATTCCATTACCTTACGGCCCCTTACATCATAAAGGGTAATGGCGTCAATTGTTTGTACTGATGAGATAAAAAGTTTCTCTGAGACCGGATTTGGGTAAATCTCAAATATGGGTACATTGATATCTTCTACGCCCAGGTTGGTGCCCACACCAAAAATGGTTTCATATACAGTTCCATCAAAGGTTGTCTGCATGGTATACACTCCTTCAGGCCAGGCTGCGGTCACGTCAAATTCCCAATGAGCATGTGCGGTTGCATAGTCAGCTCCCCAATTCTGTGTCCAGCTCCAGCTGACATACTCTACCCCGTCAGGGTCCAATATCATAAAATCTGTTGTAGCACCTTGCTGGATATCACGGTAAAAAAGGCGGATAATCAAATCATCACCGGGAAAGAAATTCAACTCTTCATAGGTGTTTTCAATTACAGCACACGCATCGTCAAACTGAGCGGTATTATGAGTGGCAATCCTGTTGATCGCAGGCACAAAATAATCGGGTTGGTTTACCCACCAGGTATCAGGGTTCATATCATTACAAGGCCCTTCATATGGATCAATCAGGTCGCCATTGTTATTATAGACTTCAAAATGCAGGTGGGGCCAGTTGCTGCTGCCTGAGCTTCCCGCTGCACCTAGATATTCCCCTGCTACAACTGTATCGCCTATGCCCTTACTTGTAATGGCACCATCCTTAAAATGCCAGTACCAGGTTTGTGAACCGTCTGCGTGTTCCAGCACAATACCGTTCCAGTTAGGGTTTCCATTAATTGCACAGTTAAGGTCAAAATGACCGTCACGTTTGTCAATAATGGTACCGTCTGCAGCAGCAATAATTTCCATGATTTCTTCATCCATGCTTTTCCAGGGATAGGGCCATAGTATATAATCAGTTCCTTCATGGTTTCCGGTACCCCAGTCATAGGTGCGTTGTGCACAGTTATAATCCAGCAGGTTGTTATTGGGTGTAGCATCGTGGTCAACCTGGAAGTTTACGGTATAATAGCCATAATCATCAAAACCGTCTTTGGCCTTGATGGGCAATACAAACAAAGGATGATTGCCGCTCCTGTTAAAAGCATCAGGACGGGTCCTGAGGATTTCCTGCTTGTTTGCTATCAGGGTCTGCTTTACTTCGGTTCTAGTAGCATCAGGTATACATTTTGAAGGTATTAAGGGCACAGGTGAAAAATATCCCGGAGAAGGTATTGCCCCGTTTTGTGATATTACATTGTGGTTTTCGATTTCAATAGTTTCCTGACTTTGCAGGGTTTGCAGGGAAAACAGGAAACAAAAGATGGCCAGAGAAAAAAATAATGATGTTTTCATAAGATGTAATTTTATAAGGTTATATGATTTCATCGAAAAAAAACAGGAATGTCATCACCTGGCCACAAAAAATAAAAAGTAAAAAAACCCCACTTTTATGGGGGTTCATAAAATAATACCGCTACCATTCCGTGTCATTTCAAATTGAAATGTATTTGATTTTATTTGAAAAGGTATTCACTGAACTCAAGAATGAACAACTTTTCAATTAAAACGGAATGATAGCGGCACCCTAAACTTTAAAGTCTATTGTTTCTTGGAATACTTAGCCTTATCAAGAGGGCGGTATTCAAACTTTTGACCACCTACGGAAACCTCAGCCATCAAACCGGCTTTAGGCATCACATATACAGCCATACCTTCAGTAAACTTGGTATTTAATGATGTTCCTTCTTCAACAGCAACGGCAGCTACTTGTGATGTTAACTCCAGTTCGTTGTTCTTAAGCTTTTTAAAGGCTTCATCACTATTGAAAAAAATTACCTCACTGTAAGCCTCACCACCTATCTGTGCTCCAACGTCAAGTTGCTTCATACTGGCCATTCCCACCAGTCTTCCGTCTTTATAGACTGCTCCATTACCCGAAGCGGCTCCAACCACCACGGCTCCTTTACCCACATTGGGAAAGATTACATATGCAGTAGCATCATTAAACTGGCTCTCAAGGGCTTTATTCATGGTGATAAATTCCTTTTTTGCTGTTTCAGCATCGCTGATTACTTTCTTGTCTTTATCCGTTTTTTGTGCAAATGCAGTCATGCTCATAAAAAGCACGGTTGCAAATATTAATTTTGTAAGCTTCATAATATTACGTTTTAATGTTAGATACTATAAATGTAATACATATAAGCACCGCCCTTAGTTAACAGCGTGTTATAAAGTGTAAAGGTTATATTAAAAAAAGTCTTTTTTAAAACCCTGTCACACAATATATTATATTACTTCTATTCGACTTTAGTGAACGTGAGGGTCTTGTTTACATCCACCGTCTCATATACCAGTTGAAGGGTAGTAGAAGACGCTGCCACTATTTCCCAGTTTTCAGTGAGACGGTCAAAAGGTTCCGGCGGATTGCTTCCTGCGAAACTCAATTGAAAGATTTCAGCCGATTCATTCTCATTCAAACCCATGTACTCCCAAGTTCCCGTTGCCGACAACAAATCTGTGCTGGCAATAACAGTACCGTCACCGGAAAAATCAAATACATAACTTTCAAACGTGAAGGTATCGTCTTCTCCTGCATTTATAAAGGCACTGATTTCCCACAAACCCTCCTGAACATCAGCTTCAATGTTCTCGAACTGATTTTGTGTCGGGTCGTTATTATCATCATCTGAGCTACAGCCCAACATAATGAAAGCGGTGAGTATATAGAGATATGTTTTCATGGTAACTTGTTATTAGTTAATGGATTTAAAACTTTTCTACTGCAAACCTTTTTTTACCCAGGAGGCAACCTGAAGGGTGCGTTTGGTCTGATGCGCAATCGCTTTTTGAACCGGGTCAGTAACATTTTCGGGCCCATCAGCGATACTGATACCATAAGGATTACCTCCCGCTTCAAACTGTATTTTATCACTATAACCGGGAGCAGCTACTATGGCACCCCAGTGGCACATAGACTTGTATATGGAAAGCAAGGTAGTTTCCTGTCCGCCATGAGGGTTTGCTGCGCTGGTCATGGCACTCACCACTTTATTGACCAGTTTGCCGTTGGCCCATAAGCCACCGGTGGTATCGATAAAGCTCCCCAACTGTGACGGCATATTTCCATACCGTGTGGGCACACTAAATATGATGGCGTCTGCCCATTCCAGATCATCAAGGGAAGCGGTGGGAATATCTTTGGTTGCATTGTAGTGCTCTTCCCATTTTTCATTTTGGGAAATAGCCTCCTTTGGGGCAGTTTCAGCGACCCGCAGGAACTTAACCTCTGCACCTGCTTCTTTGGCTGCTTTTTCGGCGGTTTGTGCAAGTTTATGGTTTGTTCCGGTAGAACTGTAATAAATAATGGCAAGTTTTACATCTTTCATAGTGTCTCGTTTTTTATAGTTAAAACGATAAGGTACAGTGAAAGGGAAAGAAACTGTAATAAAATCCTTCTAAAATTGTCCTAAAAATAGTTAAAGACTATGAGGCAGAAGCTGTATTTGAGGGCATTTCTTCTTTCCAGGCTTTATACACCAGGATCTCTTTATGAACCAGCTTTAAACAAAATGCCAGCACGGTGGCATCATCCAGATAACCAATAAAGGGAATAAAGTCCGGTATAAGGTCTATGGGCGAAATCACATACAACAAAGCCGCGCCAATAGATGATATGATATACCAGGGCACCTCAGTATACCTTCGGGTTGTATAATCCCGCAGCATGGAGAAAAGCACCTTAAAATCACTGAAATGCACCCTGAGCCGTTCCTGCGTCGTAAATTTATCCTTCAGGGTTTCTTCTTTGGAAACCACGGTCGCAAGGTCTTTTTCAGAAAAACGCTTTTGGCGCTTATCCAGTTCTGAAGCTGCGTCTTTTTTGCTAAATGGTGCCATATAAGGGGGGTATTAATAATTGTTCTTACACAAAGATAGTTTCTAATAGGAGAAATATTTGACAAAGAAGCGTTAAAATAAGATGTGAGACGTGAGACGGTAGACTTGAGACGACTGCACATTATTCACTTCTATTATCTCATCTCTAAAATCTAACATCTAAGACTTTGACATTTATCATTTCTTAACAACTATTGAATGCTTACTTTTGGGAGTATAACCCGAAACAACCGTTTCCATGAACGATTTAGACATTGCCCGAAAAGCCAAACCACTTCATATAAGCCAAATAGCAAAAAAGCTGGGTATAGATCCTGAAAGCATTGAAATGTTTGGCAAACACAAAGCCAAACTTCCGTTAAGCCTTATCAATCCTACTAAAGCTTTACAAAGCAACCTCATCCTGGTCTCTGCCATATCCCCAACGCCGGCGGGTGAAGGGAAAACAACCATCTCCATAGGCCTGACCGAGGGGCTGAACCAAATAGGCAAGAAAACAACAGTTGTATTAAGAGAACCCTCTCTGGGCCCGGTATTTGGAATTAAGGGTGGCGCTACAGGCGGCGGCTATGCACAGGTAATCCCCATGGAGGATATCAACCTGCATTTTACGGGCGACTTTTCAGCTATTGAGAAGGCACACAATTTACTTTCGGCCATTATCGACAACAACATTCAAAGCAAAACAAACAGTTTGGGACTTGATGCGCGCACCGTTGTCTGGAAACGGGTGATGGATGTCAATGACCGCGCCTTGCGAAACATTATTGTCGGTCTGGGCGGCACCGGTTCAGGAGTTCCCCGGGAGTCTGGTTTTGATATTACCGCAGCTTCAGAAATTATGGCCATTCTCTGCCTGTCAAACAATTTGACCGACTTAAAAAAGCGCATGGGCAATATATTTATTGGCTACACCTTTGACAAGAAACCCATCTTTGCCCGTGACCTTAAAGCTGAAGGCGCTATGGCCGTGCTGCTTAAAGACGCCATAAAACCGAACCTCGTACAGACACTGGAGGGGAACCCGGCCATTATTCACGGCGGACCCTTTGCCAATATTGCTCAGGGCACAAACACGGTAATCGCCACACAAATGGGCATGAGCCTGTCTGACTATACCATTACCGAAGCCGGCTTTGGTGCAGATCTGGGAGCTGAAAAGTTTCTGGACATCAAATGTCAAAGTGCCGGTTTAAAGCCAAAAGCAGTGGTGCTCACGGCAACCATCAGGGCTTTGAAATACCATGGCGGTGCATCCCTTGACGATTTAAAGACACCCAATGTGGAAGCCCTTAAAAAAGGCTTGCCCAACCTTGAGAAACATCTTGAAAACATCCTGCAGTTTCAATTGACACCGGTAATAGCCATCAATAAATTTATTACAGACAGTGATGAAGAAATTGAAGCCATCAAAGCCTTTGCAACATCAAAAGGAGTGCGTGTAGCACTGGCAGATGTCTGGTCTAAAGGCGGGGCAGGTGCCCTTGATTTAGCACATGCAGTAGTTGCAGCTGTTGAAGAAGGTTCATCAAGCTTCACTCCTCTTTACCAGTGGGAAACACCTGTACAGTCAAAAATTGAAACCATTGTAAGCCAAATTTATGGTGCAGAAAACGTTGAGTATACCTCACAGGCAACACGTGATTTAAAGAAAATTGCCAATCTAGGTCTCGACCACCTTCCCATTTGTATTGCAAAAACCCAAAAATCCTTATCAGACAATCCCAATTTGTTGGGAAGGCCCACAGGGTTTACCATTACGGTAAGGGAAATCGAGATCGCTGCGGGAGCAGGGTTTTTAATTCCCATAACCGGGGATATGATGCGCATGCCCGGGTTGCCGGCACATCCTGCTTCAGAAAATATTGATATTGATGATGAGGGGAATATATCAGGATTGTTTTAAGACAGTACAAACAGATAACCCGTTTTTAAAATAAAAATAGAGAAAATAAAAAGACTATATCCTCTAGTGTCAAACTTTTAATAACCCCCTTAAATAGCCAATGTTACGCCAAAATAACAAGGAGTATGAGCTTTTTGTGGTATTTTATCGTTATTTCGTCACCCCATTACTACCAAGGGCTCCGGAAAAACAATATTTTAATTTAACTTTTGCAAAAAACCTTTCATCTATGAACCTTAAAAGAATTTTTGGCGCGGTGCTTACCATATTGGGTATTGGTGCTTTAATTTATGCCGCCGTTTTGTTTGTTAATTCGGGTAGCCTTACAGACAACCTCAAATCACTCATCATTTACGGAGCACTCGGGCTGCTTTTCTTTATTTCCGGTATCAGTCTGGTGCGAACCACAAAAGACGAAGCCTGATTTTTTCTAGCGAAGGACAAGGAGTAAATATGATATAGAGCAATCTATATTGCAGATGTACATAACTGCGCCTTTGCCAGATAGATTAAATAAAAAAAGGGAGCCTTCTCCCCAAGAACTCCCTTTTAATTTCAGAGTATTTTTAAATCGTTTCTTGATTGGTTTTCAAAATTCCAATAATTTCATTTCGATTTTAGCCTAATCTGTATTAAGTCTGTTAAACAAAACTGTTTCTTTACCGACTTCAGATTTTTATATAGTAAACTGTATGAATAGGATAATTTTCTATTAAGCTTTTAATTGCTTATCCCAGTCACTTTTATTTTTAAAAAATTCACTGCTCTTATTTCCATAATTATATAAAAACATCTGTGCTTTATTACTTCTACAAAGATGATAACTAATTTCACAATATACCTTACAGAACTTATGAATAAGATTACATATCTTAATGATTTTCAAAATTATCTTTTCATTTTTTTGATTTAAAAAAAATAGTATTGCCCGGCGAAGCAAAGTATAACAGTAGCATAACTTCGGAAGAAATTGGGTTTGAATGCTCAATGGTGACCCGTTTGGGTCAAAAAATGAGCATGAATGCCTTTGCCCCTTCTTACACCACGATCACCAAATATAGTATCAATGCTATCTGCAATCGGTAAATTAAAAACGTGATTAATGTGTCAAACAACATCAAAGTCTACTGTTATTGCCAATAGTGTAGGCTATTGTGAATAGTGTTTTCATTGTTTGTTAGTAGTTTTAGAATTATTGAGAAGTAGAACGCTCCGTTTTCACTTTTGTTACTGAGGTAACACCAACAGCTCTACCCGGCGGTTTTTTTGCCGGTTTTCATCACTGTTGTTTGGAACTAAGGGCTGGCTGTCGCCATATCCCTTTATTTGCCATGTAAAATTTTTGGCACTGTCTTTCATCAAAGCTTCCAGCAAAGTACTTACGCTTTTGGCTCGTTTTTCTGAAAGTTCTTTATTTGCCGAAACACTGCCCACATTATCGGTATGGCCTTCTACCACAATGGTGCCTTTGCCCATTTCTTCTATTTGTAGAATCAGTTCGTTGAGTGCAGCTTCGGCTTCGGGTTTGAGTTCATATTTGCCGAATTCAAACAGTACAGAACTGTCTAAATTCAATCTCAGGGCACCACCAATGGCAGCCACAGCATCTATATCGGCACCGGGGACGTCGCTTTGGGTATTCAGGTCGGTCAGACGTATATAGGTAAACGTTTCACTTGGTTTTACAAATTCTTTAATATCAACCATGGCAGTCCCCCCTTCAATTTTTCCAACTTCCAGCCAATTGTTACCGTCTTTTGATATTTCAAGTATGGTGGGTTCAATGGCACCAATTTCAAACACATATAAATCAGGACCGTTTACATCGGTAATGGCATTGTTAGTAAACTGCAATGTCAACACACCTCGTAAACCAATGTTGCACATTAAAGGACTTGCAGCACCTGGATCTTCCAAAAGGTCGGGTTCGTGCAATGCCCCTTTCGGATAAAGCCCCCCGTTGCCCGGGTTATGCTCGATAACTGCATCTGCAAACGACAACTCACCCAGTGGTAAATAGATCATTTTGTTTCTGGAATCTATATAGGTGTTTCCAATTTCTTCATCGCCCTCACCGTGCCATCCGGGATTGAGCTCATAAAAAGCCTTTCTGGCCTTAGATGAATTTCTTATAAAACTTTCTGCGTTCAGTTTTTGCTTTACTTTTTGCCTATTTACCAAATCTTTAAACTTTTTGGAAGTATTGGGATTGGTCAATGCCGTTTCTACAGCCACATTGTATTCAGGTTTTGATAGTTTTCTGGCTTGTTTTTCATTGTTAATTCCCGGTTGTTTTTCAATGCTTTTCAATAATTGAACTTCGTCGGGCTTGATGCCGTAGTGTTCGGCCAAAATCTGTTCTGCTTCTTCAGGCGAGGCTTGTTCCAGTTTTTTATACAATTCACTGTTTTTTGCAGTACTGTAAAAGGAATATCCGGTAAGGTTCTCTTCAATAAAAGTGCCTCTAAATGGATTTTTGGATTTTCCAGGAGCTACACTACTTTTAGTTGGTAAAATGAGATTAATTGTATTGAGGGCATCCTCATCAAAATTAGAAAGGGTGGTAACGAGTTTAGAAAAGTCAACATCAACCGTTTTGTCTGTAATGATGATGCTACCGTTAGATTCCAATACGGGGTGTTGGTTTACTAAGGATTTTAGGGAATCAAGATTGGATTGAGGTAACTCAGATTTATCAATTGAGATATTGCCTGCCATTTGAGATAATACCAATAGACTGTAATCTTCTGAAGACGTAGATTTGTCCTCGGGAGTTGTTTCTTCTGTCATTTCCATCGTTGCTTCGATTTCTGAAACCTCTTCCAGTTCGGTATTAGTTTCAGTCCCGTTTTTATCTTGATTTTTACAAGAAATTGCGAAAACCAGTAATATGATTAATATGTATAAAATATGTTTCATCATTTTTACCTTAACCGTTCTTCCCTAAATCTTCAGTTATTTCCAAAACCCAGGGTGTAGTATTGTTTACCGATTCCAGTTTTAGGCAGTAGACAGCCATCACGCAACCTTGGTGTAACATGATGCGATTGTCTTCCATCCAACCCATATCACCCAAACCGAAGCCACCGTCTATTTCATGGAGCTTTCCGTCCTTAACGTTATACACCCATGCCTCACCACCGTCACCGAGCGGCGCGGTAAGCAGCACAAATTTTTTATTGGGTGAGAGCTCGGCCGTTTCAAAAACGCTATTGGCGGTACCCGGTGCAGCGATGGTATCAAGGGTGCTGTCCTGTTTTTTAATCCAAACTTCACCCTGTGGGGAGCCTACCATCCCAATCGATTCGGCAAAGGCAGATGGATCATCGGTACTCTTTTTGTCGGCACAACCACAAACCATAGCAATAGCAACAGCAAATAGCAGAAATATTGATTTTTTGATTGAATTAAAGGTAAGTGTTTTTATCATGACTTTATACGTTTTATTTCCTGGCTGCAACTGTCTGAACTATTATCTCTATATATATCATTTTCAATGATTACCTCTACTTCTTTCCAGGTTTCGTTACCGGAAATGTCCTGCCATTTTACCGTTCCGGTATAGTTACCGGGGCTTTGTTGTGTAAGCCGATACCCTACTTCATTTAGGGTAAACTTGTATTTATCGAGTTCGCCCAGCTTTGTATAACGCCCAGTTATTTCACCATTTTCTTCTTCAGTGAAGGTTATTACACGGCCATCGCAACCTTCCCAGGAACCAATAATGTTTTGATTTACAGGAGAAATTACAGGGGCTGTGGAAGTTGTTTTACACCCTGTCAACAGCGTTAGGCAAACAGAGAATAGCAAAATATTTTTTAGGTTTTGCATAACATCAATCTTTTCGCTGGTATTTATCTCTTATGAATTCAAAATACATATAACCAAAACGGTCAAACCAGTCTTCTACACCATAACGAGCCTCACATTCACTGAGTTTTAACATGGAGTCTGAAAGGCTTTGTAAAAGTTCGCCATATTTGTTGTCGTAAGCATTTTCCAGTTCGGTGATTGATGCTTCTATTTTTCGGCGTTCAGCCTGCCACGTTAAACCGGCTACACTATGAACTCCCGCAACATTATCACCAAAGGAGAGCGCTGCATTTGAGAAATTCTTGGTGCATCTGTATATGGTGGCCAATTGCTCAAAGAGATAACGCACTTCGTTAAAATCTTGACGTGCTTCCAAGAAACATCCGGCACAACTGTTTTCGTCATCAAAACCGGCATCGGTAACGGGTATATCACAAAACGACGGGATGCGCGGCTCGCCGGGTGGCGGTGTGGAGTTCATGCACCTTCCCAGGCCGGTATAACTATTATACAGGTTTGTGGCATTGTCTAAAAACTCTTTGACACTTTTCAGTCTATCATTGAGCTTGTCCAGGTCCTTTTTTGGATTATAGCCGTCTCGCATTTCGTTGCGCAAATCATCTTCAAATTTACCGTTGTCCATATCTTCTCCGTTGTAATAACGATCCTGATGGAAGAAGCCGGGGGTGGCAGTATTTTGTGCAGGAGTTTGCAACGGTAAACTCAGCAGCAGCACAATCACAGCAGTCGATTTTCTACCCAGCAATTTTCCTGCCAGCAACCCAATGACCAAAAGGGCAATACCCAAAACAATGTAGAGAACGGTATTACTTCCGCCCCCACTGCCGGTCGTGTTCCCAGCTGTAGTTTCGGCTTTTAATTCACTTTCTTTTATTTTGGTAAAAGGGCTGCCGAGATAGGTTTTTTGCTGTGGACTTGCGCGCACCATAATGGTGTAATTGATGGTTTCCCCGGAAGGGGAGTCTATTTTTAATCCAAAGGAACCGTATGCCCTAAGTTTGAAGTGGATAATCCCGTCTTTGGCAGAGCGGGTGGATTGTTTTTCAACTACATCCTCCCAGTTGTCATACACCAGCGAGGCTTCCAGTGGGTTTTCATTGCCAAAACCTTTTACAATAACATCCACAAACTGGAACATATCATGGCCTTTTACATAATAGCTTTTGGTAGAATCGACTGTACTTAGCGTGGCAAGGAATTTCTCGCCCTCGTGCCCTTTTCTCTTATCATCCTGGAGTTTGAGTTCTGTAGGTTTTAGCCTGTCGTCAAGCGAATAGGGTTGGGCCTGGATGCATATAACACCTGCAAGCAGGAACACCGGAAAGAGTAGGGTTTTTAATGATTTCATAGGGGCTGGTTTTTGGATGTGTTAATGAGATAATTGGCTATTTTATAGGTGTTTTGCTTTCGCTCTTCTTTTTGTGAATCGGTTAGTGGAGTGCCGGTATTCATGTAATTGAAACTTATTTTTACAGGGTTTGCATAGTTGGGATTCAGCAATAACAGAAAGCCTTGTGCAGGATGTCTTTTGATATATGTATCACCGGATTCACTTATTTGAATGTCAACCATTTCACTTTCTAGCCCTGATTTAATTGCGTCACTTACAATATCCTTAGGCCATTTTTCAAGGCTAATCCCATAATTGACCGTAACCCCACTAGGATGGGCAACATCATATCTGCAATACCCTTCATAATTACTTTGTTCCTCTATACTGTTTTCTTCATAGCCCAGAGCCTCGGCCAGTTGTGCTGTAGTAAGTTTGCATTGATCACCCGGCGAATAGAGGCGGGTGTAATCACCGTTCTGTTTCAGGTTGATCTCATTTTCTTTGGAAGTCTCAACAGCTTCTGTTTTTTCTTCTTCTGAAGTAGTTTTATCATCTTTTTTTTCGGAATTACCACAGGCCGTGAATAGTAATAAGGCCAAAATGATGGAAGGGAGGGTTGTTTTCATATGCACAGTTTTAGTCCATTTTCAACTATGTTCTATCACGAAAATTAACTATTAATTTTCTGATTTCAAAGAATTTAACTCAAAAACAGTCCAAATTTTCAATTTTACCGGCAACTCTGTAATGAGCTAAATGCTGAATTATACAGCGCTTAACGAACCACACAACGGTATCACTTGAATAAGTTTTCACAAACGCATAACGTATGACAATACTAACCCTTCCTGTATATCACAAACCTATATAGCTTAGCGGGAAACCTCCTTTAACAACCATTCTTCTACTTCCTGGCCTTCACCGTGCAGTACTGATATATTTCCTGTGGTTTCAAAGACCACTGCTTTAATTTGAGAACGATGCAAAACATTTGCTTCCCGTAGTTTCGACCGCAAGTCCCCTTTTGTTACGCGGGCTTTTCTGAGGTTTTCTTCCAGTATGGTATCACCATCCATAAGCAACATAGGTGAGTTGTCTATGGCTCTGCGAAAAAAGGAAAATCGCCGCATCAAAGCCGCAAAGATTTGCAACATATAGACCATGGCAAGTCCTGCTGTACCTTCAATAAGACTAACGGATGAGGTGAGCACAGTTGTCGCAATGATGGAACCAATGGCTACCGTCATGGCAAAATCAAAACTGGACATTTTAGAAAAACTGCGCTTTCCGGCGATGCGGGTAAAAAGGATTACAGCTAGATAAATTCCCGTGGCACATACAGCCACTTTTAAAAGGGATGAATATGAAAAATCAAAGATGAGTTCCATAATAGAAAAGTTTTAATTAAAATAAGAGCTGTTTAATTGCGGGTATGTATTCCCGTTCACTCTTAAAAGATACAGTTTTTTTGGAATAACAGAATGTATGGCAATTACATTTAGCACTTCCTTAATAGTATGCTTACGATATTTCATAAATAGTTGTATTTTAAAAACATAATAAAACAATGGCAGCTCGCAGCATTCCTTTCCTTATTCTCACCCTTTGCTACCCTATTTGGCACGTTTTCCAACTGCAATGGGCCGGCAGTGACCCGCACATGGTCGTTGAATCGCTGCAAAACTACCGCATCAGTATCTGGATGGTATGGTTTATTTGGGCAGCGGTAGCCGTATGGCTCAAGTGGACGAAGCGCCACTATCGCTTTTTCAAAAGCACCTATGGTTATATTGTTATTGCATGTATTATTTATGGGTATTACCATAGCAAAGCCACAGGGCTAACCGGCAGCCCTTCTCCTTTTTCAGACAGCTATACAGCAAGTTTTTTTGCGGCTTTGCTTGATATCGCTGTCCTCTTTGCCCTTACAGCTTTCCTTCAGGCTGCCGTGTGGTGGTTTACACAAAGGCAACATAGAAAGTAAGACGATTTTCTCATTATTTGCTGAAAATCCTTTCAAATAGTGCTCTTGTTAAAGAAGGTTTAAATTTTGGGAAACAAATGTCAAAGTATGTTAAACATTATGATTGTTAGGTTTGTTATGTATAATTTGGGCTTGAATCAATAAAATTAAAATTAAGAAACATGAAAAATTTACAGAGACTTTTTTACCTCTTATTTGTAGGAACAGTAATGGTAAGTTGCAGTAGCGACGATGACGGAATTGGTACAGACCCTGATCCATCTGACTTTTCCAAAACGTATCAGTTGGGTTCTGTTGAAGACCCTGACATTTCGGGTATTGTAATTTTCACTAAGAACAGTGATAATTCAATTACAGCAGATATCAATCTGGACGGTACCCCTTCAGACGGAGTACATCCTGCACATGTTCATTTTAACACAGCGGCCGAAAGCGGTGATATTGCCATAACCCTTGGAACCGTTGATGGTGCTACAGGATTAAGCTCTACAACATTTACATCACTGGATGATGGTACACCCATTTCTTATGAAGAACTCATACAGTTTGACGGCTATGTGAATGTTCATTTGAGCAGCACTGTGCTTGACGTAATTGTTGCACAGGGAGACATTGGTCAAAATGAACTGACCGGTGACTCTAAAGTGTTTGACCTTGGCGAAAGAGATGTTGCCGGTATTAGCGGTACAGCTACTTTTGAAGAAAGAGTTAATGGAGAAGCCTTGGCTACCCTTCAACTGGAGAACACCCCTGATGGTGGAATGCACCCTGCACATATTCATATGAATACAGCTGCAGAAGGTGGTGATATAGCGTTTACCTTTAACCCTGTAGATGGAACTACCGGGATGAGTAAGACAAACGTTGCTGAACTTGATGACAATTCGTCTTTCAATTATGCAAGTGTACTGGAGGTAGATGGATATATCAATGTGCATTTAAGTGCAGATGACCTGGCGACTATCGTTGCTCAAGGTGATATAGGACAAAATGAACTTACCGGTGAGATTGTCACTTATGACCTGATGACTGTAGACGTACCCGGAATTGACGGTATTGCTACTTTTGAAGAGAGGGTAAATGGTACAACGCTTGTAACAATAGCGCTGGTGGGTACTGTAGCAGGTGATGAACACCCTGCGCATATTCATGAGAATGATGCACAGACCGGTGGAGACATCATCATAGGCTTGAATCCGGTAGACGGTGAAACCGGCATGAGTATGACTCAGGTAGGAACCCTGGATGCAGGTACTGCTATCACATATTCTGAAATGTTAACCATTGACGGATATATCAATGTGCACCTGAGTGCTGACGAACTTACTACTATTGTAGCGCAAGGTGATGTTGGTGCCAACGCACTGTAATACATAATTAAATATATACAAGAAAATCCCGAAGCGTTTGTTTCGGGATTTTTTTATTGTGAGAAAGGGGTGTATAAAAATCCGATTACTTTATCTGAACACAATTATTAAAGAATGTCGTGAAAGAATTTATTTTTGTCATTGCAGAAATAGAATTCTGTTGTATATTTGCAGTCCGAAAGGAAAGATGGTCAATGTATGGTTGACATTAAAAAAACATTTTTTCTTTTAAACCCATATCGCGGGATAGAGCAGTAGGTAGCTCGTCGGGCTCATAACCCGAAGGTCACTGGTTCGAGTCCAGTTCCCGCTACTAGTAAATTCAAGGCTTCACAGAAATGTGAGGCCTTTTTTTATGTGCTGGGTACAACATAGGTACAACATTTTACTATTTTTCGTTAAGCCATTTAAAATTCTATTGTTTGATATGTTTTAGAAGTAAATTCTATTAAACAAAGCTGTAACAGCTATATAACAGCTTCTGATGTCTCATAAAACGTTCCTTTTATGAGACTTTAGAAGGTTTTGGTATAGAGCTTGAACAATAGGACTATGTGCCGTTTTATGACATATACAGCCTGTCACCTACTTTTTTTAATTTCTTTAAAACAAATTAGAAATATTACATATCCATTTATAAAAGTAACAAGAAATAGTCAAATTAAATTTATTCCTCATAATATCAAGAATAATATTTTTTTAGTAAATTGTCATCTTTATAAGACTTTTTAAATGACATTAACCATTCCTCTACTTGCCGGAACACTTGCGTCAATGCTTCATGTTATTTCTGGACCCGATCACCTGGCAGCAGTTACCCCTTTAGTCATTGAAACTAAACGAAAAGCATGGAAAATAGGTTTGTTTTGGGGTTTAGGACACTTAGTAGGAATGCTTTTAATTGGTGTTTTGTTCTTATTATTCAAGGAATATATTCCAGTCGAGAGTATTTCAAAATATAGTGAGCAGTTAGTAGCTATTGTCTTGATTGGAGTTGGGTTTTGGGCATTCTATCGTATTTTTAATGAGCAAAAAAAACATCAACATCCTCATGTTCATAATGAAGGCGAAAACTATGTTCATATACATGCGCATGAGCATAGTCATAATGAGGGTCATAAACATGTGCACGATAAAATTGTAAAACAAAATGTTCTTTCCTCTTTTGGAATTGGCTTTTTACATGGATTAGCGGGCGTTGCGCATTTCCTGTTGTTGTTACCCGTATTAGGTTTTGAAAATAATTTAGAAGGATTACAATACATTATCGGCTTTGCAATAGGTACTGTTTTAGCAATGTCTGTATATGCATTGATTTTAGGGAAGTTAACATCGCATTCAAAGCATCAACACAATGATAATTTTTTTAAAGGAATTCGTTTTGCTGGAGGGCTATTTGCAATAGTTATTGGCTTCTATTGGTTGTATCTAACCTTTTAGTTCACAGATTACAAGTCTGTGATTTCCGGTGTCCGCTATGAACAATGTATCACCGGCAGTGGTAATTGAAAATGGCCAATAAATAGCACTTTTAGTACCGTGCATATTCCCATTAAAATCGCTGCTCGTTTTAAAATCTTCTCTGCCTATTACTGCTTTCGCAAAAGGATTATTGGTATTAGGAATTTCATCAAATTTTAAAATTCTACTATTTCCTGTATCGTTTACTAAAATACCATCTCTATAAAAGCAAGCATCGTAGGTCCAATTTAAAGTATTCGCTTCTGGTGCTAAACTAAATTGATTTTGACCACAAGCATCAAAATTATCTTGACCAATAATAACATCAGCAGGTTTTGAAAATGCATCATCTTTATTATTCCATACTAACACACGATAGAATTGGGTATCAGCAACGGCCATTTGACCTTTGTCATTTATTTTAACTGAATATGGCCATATCGGTTCATCATTATTATAATCTCGAGTTGTAAAGGTTGGCTTTCCGATTACTTTGTCAGCAGCTGTATAATTTTCAGAGGGAATATCATTATAAAATAGGATGCGTCGATTGCCAGTATCGGCAATCCAAAGGCTTTTACCATCTGAAAACAATCCATACGGCCAATTGAGCGTATGCGCAGTGGGATCGTTTCCTATACCCTTTACATTAGGCAAATTAGAGTCGAAATCTGGCTGCCCAAGAACTACATCTGCTGGTTGCGCATTTGAAGTAGGAATAGCATGCCATATAAGCACTCTATGATTCCAGGCATCTGCAACTATTAATTGTTCTCCATCACTCCAAAGACCAGAAGGATATTGTAATGAAGTTGCTGTCACTTCACCTCCAGAATTTCGTCCACTATCCACTACCTCTATTTGACCTAAAATAACATCGGGTTCTTTAAATTCTGTTGTAGGAATTGTATTCCAAATGAATACTCTATTTTGTCCCGTATCTGATACAAAGAGTTTGTTTTTTGCAACAAAAACACCTCTAGGTGCTAAGAAAGACCTTTGTTCAGAACCTCTAAACAACCTTCCATTTGTCACTTGATCTCCTAATGTTTTATAATCCATGAGTTAGCAGATTCTAGGTAATTGTTCTCCTGGTAACATGCTTACCACACGTTTACCTCCAATCGCACTTTCCATGATAACCTGTCTCGGATGTTCTTCAGTAGCGGAACCAATTATTTTAGCGTGCTTCCCATTTTCATCTTTTTGAAGCATTTCTAAAAAATCAACAGCAATCGACTCATCTACAAAAGCAATGAAAAGTCCTTCATTTGCTACATAAATAGGGTCTAAACCTAACAATTCGCATGCACTAGATACTTGATTATCAATTGGCAAATCTCTTTGAGTAATATCGAATCCTAAATTAATAGATTGGGCAGTTTCTTTCAGTACAGTTGCTATTCCACCTCGGGTTGGATCAGTAAGTAAATGAATGTGTTCGCCAAAAGTATCGAGTAATGATTTAATAGTATGGTTAAGATGTATCGTATCACTTAAAATTTCAGAGTCAAATTCAAGCCCTTCTCTAACCGACATAATCGCCATACCATGAGATGCAATATTACCACTCACAATAATTTTATCTCCTACTTTTATGTTTTTTGATGAGATTTTAGCCTTCGAATGAATGCTTCCAATACCCGAAGTATTAATGAATATTTTATCTCCTTTTCCCTTTTCAACCACTTTAGTATCACCCGTTACTACTTGAACTCCTGCTTCTTCACAAGCACCTTTTATAGCGACCAATATTTTCCAAAACTCCGTAACTTTTAATCCTTCTTCTATGATAAAACTAAGAGATAAATACTTAGGGATAGCCCCGCACATCGCGAGGTCATTAACAGTTCCATTTACAGCTAATTCTCCAATATTTCCACCAGGAAAGAAAATAGGCGACACTAAAAAACTATCGGTTGAAAATGCCATTTTTCCCTCTAATTCGAAGATAGCACCATCGTGCCGTTCATCAAGAATAGGATTACTTAGTAAATCAAAAACACCACTATCTAATAATTTGTTCGTAAGTACCCCTCCACTACCGTGACCCAAGTTTATAACATCAAAGTCCAATTTAGGCATAGGACATTGCAGTTGCATTCGTATTTTTTTATCTGACATTAAATAATTTCGATTTTAACACTAGGCCTCTACAAGCCCAGAAAAGTGATAGTATGCAGCACAAGCTCCTTCACTACTCACCATTGGTGCACCCAAAGGATTTGTAGGCTTACATTTTTTACCAAACTGAGAACATTCAAAAGGTTTCTTTAATCCTTTCATTATTTGACCTGAAATACAATCTGGGTTTTCTGGTGCTTCAGGAATTTCAATTTTGAATTTCCTATTAGCATCAAAATCTGCATATTCTGGTCTGACTTGATATCCACTCTCAGGGATTTCACCTATACCACGCCATATTTGGTTTTTAATTTCAAACACTTTATGAATCATTTTTTGTGCTTCAGGATTCCCTTCCTCTTTAACAATTCTTGAATATTGATTTTCTACTTGTGCCTTACTCCCTTCAAGTTGCTTCAACACCATTAAAATACCTTGTAAAACATCTAACGGTTCAAAACCAGTCACTACAATTGGGACTTTATAAGTAGCGGAAAGAGGGTGGTATTCGGCATTCCCCATAATAGTACATACATGTCCTGCTGCTAAAAAACCATCTATCTTACTTTCTTCATCATCAATAACGGCTTTAATTGCCGGAGGCACTAAAACATGAGACGCTAGAATAGAATAGTTCTTAAGTTCTTTACGATGCGCATGAATAACTGAAAGTGCATTTGCTGGAGCAGTTGTTTCAAAACCTACCGCAAAAAAAACGATTTCTTTATCAGGATTATCCTCTGCTATTCTCACTGCTTCAAGCGGAGAATATAGAATACGAATATCCGCGCCCTCGGCTTTTGCCTCGAGTAAATTCTTTTTAGAACCAGGTACACGTAACATATCCCCAAAGGAACATAGAATCACATTTTCTTCTAGTGCTAAATGAATGGCTTTATCTATAATATTTAAAGGTGTTACACATACTGGACATCCAGGACCGTGAATCATTGTCACTTCTTTTGGTAGCATATCGATGATACCATTTTTAACAAGACTATGCGTTTGTCCGCCACAAACCTCCATTATGGACCAAGGTTGTGTTACTGTTTTTTTTATTTCTTCAAGATACGCTTTCGCAACTTCTGGATCGCGATATTCAGACATATACTTCATGACTAGTTCTTTTTAGGTAAATATTCGTCTACATCTGTTAACTCCCCAATCTCTCCTAATTCTTCAAGATATTTAAACGTTTTCTGAGCTTCTTCTTCATCAACTTTACTGATGGCAACACCTACATGAACCAAGACATAATCATCTATACCTGCATCTGGTAACATCTCTAAACTGGCTTCTTTTGTAATGCCACCAAAAGACACTGTAGCCATTCTTACCGCTCCACCATATTGCAATTCAATACTTTTTATTTTTCCTGGGATTGCTAAACACATAATTCGCTCTTTTAATTTTTAATATGTTGATAATACATCAATTGTCCAAATGATATATTCTCATCATTCGCAGACAATTTACGATTTATTTTTAAATCAATATTTTCAATAGATGTCATTTTTTCCAATATTGAAATCAGTAATGAATTCTGAAAAACACCACCACTACAAGCAACAACAGTTGCATTATATTTTTGGGAGAGTTTTATAACACTTTTAGCCAAAGTATATATAAAACTATATGCTAACCTTTCTTTGCAAAACCCTTTGCCATAAGCCTTAACAAGCGCTTCTATTATTAGTTTAGAAGGAACAATATCATAATCAACATTGTACAAAAAATCTATATAATAACTCTTTGAATAAGTCATAGCACTATTTTCGAGTAACATTGGAGCTTCTGCTTCAAACGTATTGATATCTTTAATATCTAATGCTGAAGTTACCGCATCAAACAATCTACCAACTGAAGATGTTTTCAAACTATTGGTTCGAAGCAATTTAGTATATAGATCGAATTCTATTTCAGAAAACTTATCCTTAATATAACACCTATTTTTTTCTTCAAGGAGGCTCAATAAAGCAATCCGAGGTTCTTGTGCCATTTTATCATTAGCCAACCAATCGTAGTATTCAAAATGGCTAACACGCTCTATTTTATGATTTTCATAGGTAAAAAACTCTCCACCCCAAATAGCATTGTCATCTCCATAACCCGTACCATCCCAAACCACACCGAGTACTCTTTCTTCAGAATCAAATAACTCATACTCGCCTAGCACACTAGCAAAGTGTGCCTTATGATGCTGAATCTCTACCAATTCAGCATTCCATTTTCTTGCTAATTTGTTACCAATGATACTACTTTGATACGTTGGATGTGCATCAATTAACACCGTTTTTGGCATACAATTAAATACATTCAGCTGCTGATTTATAGTTTTCTCATACCGTTCAGAAACATCATAACTATTTAAATTCCCGAAATATTGACTCACATATATATGAGCATTAGGAACTAAAGAAAAAGTGCTTTTTAAATGTGCTCCCATTGCCAGAATACCTGAAGTATTTTGGATATAATCAGTTAAATAATTTGGAGCATAACCACGCGAACGTCTTAAAATAATTTCTTTTCCTTCAACAATTTTTACGACCGAATCATCTTGTGGAAATTGAATGGGTAAGTTATGATGTACAAAATAGTCAGCTATTTCTCTTAATTCACTTTGAGCAACTTCATTTTCTGAAATTATTGGAGAGCCATGTATATTCCCACTGGTGCATACTATTGGACTCTTTACAACATCCATCAATAATTCCAAAAGAGAAGATGAAGGCAATAAAACACCTGTTTGATTTAAACTTGGTGCAATTATTTTTGTTGCAATACGTGTTTCCTTTGTGTTTTCTAGAATGACGATTGGAGCAACCGTACTTGTTAGCAACTCTTCTTCCTGTCCTGTTAATTGAAAATCCTTTTGAACACTTTCAATAGTATCGTATAAAACTGCAAATGCTTTATTTGGTCGTTTCTTTTTTTGTCTTAGTTGTTCTATAACTTCGGGATTAGTGGCGTCACAACACAACACATATCCATTTGTATTTTTTATCGCAATAATTCTTCCTTCAGCAATAAGCTCAGCAGTTTTTTGTAGAATCTTTTGTTTATCAATAGTAACCTTACTATCATCAGCTTCAACTAACTCTAATCGAATACCACAATCATTACAGCCATTAGTTTGCGAATGAAACCTCCGATTGCTTGGATCTTTATATTCTGTTTCGCAAGTAGTGCACATTTCAAAATTACTCAGTGATGTGTGCACTCTTTCAAAAGGAAATCGGGTTGTTATCGCATATCTAGGGCCGCAGTTTACACAGGTGGTAAAAGGATAACCGTAACGTCTATTTTCAACATCTTTTATTTCCTTTTTACATTCATTACAAATAGCAAAATCCGGTGTAAGTGGTATGTTTATTTTTTGATTTGTTGCTGAAGCGACAATACTAAAATCTTTAAAAGTTTGAGTTGATACTTCTTCAAATTTATGATTACTAATAATTGAAACTGGTGGAGGGTTTTTTAATACTGTTTCCAAAAATATAATCGCCTTTTCTGTTGAAGTAGTCATTTTAACAATAACACCTTCTGCATCATTAGACACGCATCCATTAATATTCAATTGTTGTGCAAGTTTAAATACAAAAGGACGAAAACCTACTCCTTGAACACGTCCTTTTATTTGTATTTTAAATGTCTTTGCACTCAATGATTATGCTTCTTTTTTAGCATTCACTTTTTCTACTAACCAATCGCACCAAGCATCCATTCCTTCACCATTAGTAGACGAAATTTGTATCACTTCAAGTTCGTGATTTACCTCGTGTGCATCTTTTGTTACGGCTTCTACCGAAAAAGGAACATAAGGCAACAAGTCTGATTTTGAAACGAGCATCATATCACTGGTTAAAAACATTCTTGGATATTTTTTTGGTTTATCATCACCTTCGGTTGTTGCCATAAGGGTTACTCGAAAATCCTCACCTAAATCAAAAGATGCAGGACAAACAAGGTTCCCTACATTTTCTATGAATAATAAATCTATATCTTCTAGCTGATACTCAGGCAATACCTGATGAATCATCTGTGCTTCCAAATGACAAATTCCTCCAGTAACAATTTGTAATGCTTGAATGCCTGTTTCACGTATGCGTTCTGCATCACGCTCTGTCTCTAGGTCTCCTACCATTACCGCCATTTTCAACTTATCTTTCAATCGTCGAGCAGTTTCTTGCATTAATGTTGTTTTACCACTTCCTGCGGAAGAAGTAATATTTATCAAAAGCGTCTTGGTTTTTGCCATTTCTTTTTTGATAATATCTGCAACAAAATCATTGGCTTTCAATAAATTAATATTGGTGTTTTCACACTGTACCGTACCGCGAGCGGCTTTTGTGGATTTATCTATACTCATATTTTCTAATTTTAAATTCTGTTGATTTTTAATCAGCAAATTCTACTTTATGAATTAACATTTCTTCACCTTGAATAATATTTTTACTAGGCTTTTGGCAACTATCACATAGAAAGCGATACTTTTTTACATCTGTAATATGATCACAACTTTCACATTGAATTTTCAATTCTACCATCTCTATATGAAATTTTACATTCTGATATTTTGGATTCATCATGTGAGAAGCTTCATATGCATTATATAAAAGACGTGGTTCTATATTAGAGAGTATTCCTACTTTCACATAGATACCCGTCATCGTATTGAGTTTCTCTGCATCAAACTCTTGTTCTAGAGTTCTCATAATACCATTTATTATCGAAGTTTCGTGCATTGTTAGTTTAAAATTGTCTTTAAATTCTTAAGTTGATTTAAATGTTGATTTGCGCGTTCTTTTAAATCTTCATCGTCTATAATTTCAGTAATAGAAGTTGCTTTTTCTACCATTTGATTATACTTTTTCTTTTCGGCTTTCTCATTCTCATTATGCATTAACCAGTATAATTCCAATTGATTTAAAAGTGTTAATGCTCTTTCAAAAGGATATTCATTTATAGTACGCACCGTAAGTGCATCTTCAAACAAACCAAATGCTTTATCTAAATTGTTATGTAATTTTGCTTCAGGGAAATTCATGAGTGCCGTTGCATAATTATGACTTGCCATCGCATATTCATATGGATATTGCTCTTTTGTAAAAAAACCTAAAACTTCCTTAAAAGAAGATGCACAAAAGGCTGTCCAAATAGGTTTTTCTTCCGATGATACGGGGATTTCAGAATAAATAAGAGCTAAGCTATGATGGATTTCTGCAAATTTCTGAGGATGCGTATCACGTTTGAAAACTTTTAAAGTGTCTTGAAAGGCGTTAATCGCTGGCTTGTAATACTGCGGGCTTCCGTTTTTAGACCATATATATAGAAGCGTTGCTTTACGTAATCCAGCTTCACCCAGAAATTCAGGAATATCTGCTTCTTTAAAATATAAAATAGCTTTATTTATGTAGTTCTTAGAATCTATAAAATCTTCCTGAAAATTGGCGATTTCCGAAGCATCAACTAGGATTAACCCTGCATTCACTTTTAATTCTCTTTCTTCATAAAAAGTAATACTAGATTGCTGTAATTCTTGAATTTCTGCTAAACTATCTAGGTTATATGGTACTTTTAATTGCGCCATCAGCACGGACGCCAGCTGAGTGTTAATAGCATTTTTCGATTCTGAAGATATGGCTCTTGGTATAGCTAATCTTAAGACTTTTTCAGCTTCAGCATACGCATTCGTATCTAATAAAAAATTTACAAAATGTTTAATAGTGAATAATCGTAGTTCATCATTAGGAGCATTTGCAATGGCTTCCGCATATAAAGTCTTAAGTGCAATAACGTCACGTCGTAATTTAATTGTGCCATATTGCTCAATGATACACCGGTTGTGTAAAGAACCCAATTCCACAAAAGCACACATATCTTCAGTAATATCGTACCCAAACTGTAGATGTGTCGCAATTAATAAATGATTATAAACCGGATTTTCTTCTGAAATAAATTCAAACGCTTTTTGGTGATTTCCTAATTTATAAAAGATGATTCCCAAAAGATTCTCTTTAGAAAACGATAGTTCAGGAAATAGATACGGAGGTTCAGTGTCATTCCAATCTAAAGAAGCGCTAATCAAATTATCAGAAATGACCAGTATTTTATTTGAACTTTGTGCTAAATTTTCATTCGTAACAATTTCTACAAGTTCATTCAATCTATCGATAGAGTGAATAATACTTTTTATAATCGTTTCGTTATTAGTTTTTGTTAAAATTGTAAGCACTTTTATCTACTTTTTGTGTTCCTCTTATATCTTTTGCAGCTGTCTTTTGCATATTAAGTGCATAAATTTCAGCCAATCTTTTTGATCTATAATCTCCTATTTTTCGTATCAAGACTTGATTTGGATCTTTAATGTTTACAAATACCAATGAAACTTCCCAACGCCCTTTAATTTCTTCAATCTTAGTTCGCACTTCTGCATCTAATAACCAAGCGTCTTTAGGGTCTTTTCTTTTAGGCATCAAATTGTTATTTTAATGAGATTCGTTCTTTCTACAATTTCATACTGGAGTATTCTATCTGTTGTGTCTAAATCATTATCTATCAATATCTCCCGTATCGCTAATGTTCTATCGCCTTTTAAGTTTCTAGATTTTAATAAAAACTGTGTAGGCTCATGAACCTTTACAAACCATTGACTACTAACAGGAGTAATTAAAAGTTGTTTTTGTTTTACTACATAAGTAACATATGCATAATGTATGCTTTCAAATACCCGTTCTACGAGCGCCGCGGTTAAATAAACGTGCGAAGATTTGAGTATAACATTATCTTCTTCCATTATGCCTTTACAAATTTTAAATCTTCCAAAATATGCTGTACTACTTTATCTCCAGCTTGCTTTACCTCCTCACTAAGTACTGTGTCTAATTTAGTGTTTTCTACGGCAATTAAATAGACTTGTATATCTTTTGGATATTCATCACCAAGTATTTTTTTAGAATACGATAGTGCTTGATCCCATTTCATACCATGTAAAAATACCATAGGGTCATCTTGTGGCGCTCTTAACACTTCTTCTGCAGGCACTTTAAATAAAGTACCAATAGGTTCATTGGAATTTACTACTGCATCTACCATCAAAATTTTAGTATGCCCTTTAAGACCAAAAAGTACTTCAAAGGCGGCCGTACCCATATCAAAGATATTTATCGTATCATTATCTCCGATAATTTTTTGCAACTCTTCAATCACGTACATTCCTATACCATCATCACTTCTAACTGGGTTTCCGAAACCCATTATTGCTGTCTTCATTCTTATTCTTTATATTAAACTAAAAAACTTTCCCGAAGACACCCTCGGGAAAGCTTATATAAATAATTGATTTATATCTATTTATAATTTGAATCGAGATAGTTCAACTCCAGATTTTTGATCGTGCGCATGCACAGTACAAACCAAACAGGAATCAAATGATCTTGCAACAATACCAACTTCTACAGGATCACTAGGATCTTCGATATCGATACCTGTAAGTGCACTTTCAATTGGTCCTGGGTTTCCTTGACCATCATTAGGCCCAACGTTCCATGTAGTTGGAGCCATTACTTGATAGTTTTTAATAACACCATCTTTAATTTCTATCCAGTGAGCTAATGCACCACGAGCTGCTTCTGTTGCTCCGAATCCTTTTCCGTCCTTTTCAACTGGCTTGATATAGAATTCTCCATCGAGGTCAATTTCTGAAAGCCATTGCTCTATAAACTTATATATTCTTGGAGCTTCATGAACTCTCGCTAAAACACGTGTAAATACACTAGGTCCTAGTTTTTTCATGATATCTCCAAATAAAGGATCTCTAATTTGATGTTCCTTATTATTAGGGTTTGCATTCATTATAACACGGGCCAAAGGGCCTGTTTCTGCAGCATGTCCATCATACCTTGGTGACTTTGACCAACTATATTGTCCATCAAAATCTGTATGGTGTAATGGTTGTGATTTAGCAGGAGTGGGTAATGGTTCTTCCCAAGGGTGTAATCCATCTTCTTGATTATCATACCAAGAATGTGAAACATCTTCTTTTACTTTAAGATGATCAAACTCATGATAATTTTCTCCATCGAAAAATCCACTAGAACTAATCAAGGCATCATTTCTACCTTCAATAGTTGGATTATTATATCGGTCTTTATGTAAGTATGTTCCTGTTGCCAAAAATTTACCTACTCCTTGACCAAATTTATCTAAGCCAAATTCGATTCCTGCTCTAATAAGCAATCCTAAATCACTATTTTTATGAGACTCATTTTCATCAACCCATGCTAACATATCGTCCCATGATTTGATTTCCATATAGCGCTCGATCGAACAACCTAACCATACTGGCTCTAGCCAATCATTTTTAAATTGTGCCAAAATAGCATGTGCTCGTGTAATATCTTTTAAGGTCGGCGCACACATAACTCCACCTGGAACCATATAGCTCGAGTGTGGCCACTGCCCACCAAATAAAGCATAGATTTGAACAGGCAATCCACTTGCCGTTAACCCTATTTGAAATGTTTCGCCGACATAAGCCGACCATCTTTTAACCACTTCTTTATACAAAGGCTGATTAGCATATTTCTTATTCGCCAAATCTGTTGCGAAAATGGCATAAAACCAACGTGGAATACTCTGTAATGTTTCAGAGGCTTGTCCAATAGCTCTCAATAATAGGGCATTTGGAGATAATTTTGTTCCCCAAGCGGTATCTAAAGCAGATGATGCACAATACAAATGTGACCCTCCACATATTCCGCAAATACGCGGTGTTACTATAAGACCAGATTGTGGATCTTTACCTTCCATTATTTTCTCAAAACCTCTAAACATTGCTGCCTGGGTATGAGCACGAGTTACTTTTCCGTTATCGATATAAACTTTAACATCTAAATCTCCTTCAACACGTCCTACGGGTGATATATTTAATTCTTTTACTGACATTTTGTAGTTAGTTTAATTACTTATTTAGAAGTTTCAGTTACACGTTTATTTGTAGGCATAACCTTCTGGAAACCTGCTTCCATATAATACGCCAATTTTGTTCTTCCTGTTGGAACTTCTTTAGGAAAAACTCCTAAATGCTTCATCGTTTTGAACACACTTCCTTTCATTAAATCATTATGTGGAAATCCTGGTTCTGTGCATCCTAAGCAAGGATGATTAGAACGTGTTTTACTCGACTGACGATTCCAAAGTATATTATTACAACTTGCTCTAGTCATTGGTCCACGACATCCTACTTCGTAGAATAGACATCCACCACGTTTTCCAAAGTTTCCATCGACCTTCTGAGCGAAATTAGTCACGTTAGTACATCCGTCTTGAACGAAATCTGTAAAAAATGTTTTTGGTCTGTGAAATTCATCTATTAAAACATCACCTATTCTTCCAACAGATATTGCTACGAGTATTTGAGTTATCCAATCAGGATGCGCTGGGCATCCAGGGATATTTATAACAGGTAAGCCTCCTTTTGAAACGTAGTCGTGACCTAAGAAGCCTCCTTTATTTTTCTTATGAAATTGTAAACCAGTTGATTCACTAGGGTTTGGCGCTACAGCGGGAATTCCTCCCCAAGTTGCACAATCTCCAATTGCAACTACATAGCCTGCAACCTTTGATAATTCTTTAATCCAATCCATCATTGGTCTATCGGCAAAATAATTCATTGTCCCAGTATTATTAGGACCTTTTATTAAGGAACCTTCATATACCAGAATATCCATTTGAACTTTTCCTGCTAAGATATCTTTTAAAAGATCTTGTACTTGATCTCCAATTTGTAATCCTGTAGTTGGATGCCAAAGAATATTAAGCCCGAAATCTGTAATAAGTTCTACCACAGTTGGTTCTTCAGCGTTCAAAAAGGACATTGTGTTTCCACTACATGCACCTCCTTGTAACCATAAAACGTTTGCCATAAAATGTTGGGTTTTGATTAGATTAAGATTCGAAAATAACAAAAATATTTCTATTTTCAAAATTCGAATAATCAATTTGATAAATTAATTGCCAATATTTTATAAAAAAAAAATATATAACGGTAATAATTTCAAAAAACTAAATTTTTGGCAATTTATTAGAGAAGTTAGAATAGCTCCAAAAGCCCTAAAAATTAAATATCAGGTATTTTACACATAAATCGGTAAACTCTGAATAGTTCTATAAAATGGTCGTTTTATGCGACTATAGTAAACGAAAATAGGAGGTAAAGAAACTAAAGTCTCATTTTCCGTCTTTTTTAGTAGTATTGTTAATTGACCTTTTATGAGACAAAGTATAGTGGTTCTTAACTCTTTAATCAGCACATTCCCCAGCATTTCGCGAAAAGCTACATTCCGGAAAAAGAGCTTCACTACATAA
>TARA_R110000850_G_scaffold7972_7_pt1 | contig 98065 bp, 90 predicted proteins | sample TARA_R110000850 | Tara Oceans TARA_R110000850 (sample SAMEA4397586) | marine metagenome | biome: Polar Biome; feature: [SRF] surface water layer (ENVO:00010504); material: water (ENVO:00002006), including particulate matter (ENVO:01000060) such as... | depth 5 m | reverse complement strand
ATGCGGCCCGTTTCTTTTTGCCCACGATCGGTCTCGATTGATAATGGGCAAGAAAAAGGCCGCCGGGATCACCCGACGGCCTTTTCTTTGACTGCCGCTGGCTGGACTTAGAAGTCCATGCCACCCATGCCGCCCATGCCACCCGGCATACCGCCCGGCGCAGGCTTGTCGTCCGGCAGCTCGGCGATCGTCGCCTCGGTGGTGATGAGCAGACCCGCGACCGACGCGGCGTCCTGCAGCGCGGTGCGGACGACCTTGGTCGGGTCGACGACGCCGGCCTTCACCAGGTCCTCGTAGGCGTCGGTCTGGGCGTTGAAGCCCAGCTTCTCGTCCTTGGCGTCCATCAGCTTGCCGGCGATGACAGCACCATCGTGGCCGGCGTTCTGGGCGATCTGACGCACAGGCGCCTGCAGAGCACGGCGGATGATGTCGATACCGCGGGTCTGGTCCTCGTTGGCACCCGTGAGGCCCTCAAGCGCCTTGGTGGCGTAGAGGAGCGCCGTGCCGCCGCCGGGGACGATACCTTCTTCAACGGCCGCGCGCGTGGCGTGCAGCGCGTCGTCGACGCGGTCCTTCTTCTCCTTGACTTCGACCTCGGTGGCACCGCCGACCTTGATCACGGCAACGCCGCCGGCGAGCTTGGCGAGACGCTCCTGGAGCTTCTCGCGGTCGTAATCGCTGGTCGTCGTGTCGATCTGGGCGCGGATCTGCTCGACACGGCCCTTGATCTGCTCGCTGTCACCGGCGCCGTCGACGATCGTGGTGTTATCCTTGTCGATCGTGACCTTCTTGGCCTGGCCAAGCATACCGAGCGTGACGTTCTCGAGCTTGATGCCGAGGTCTTCGCTGATCATCTGACCGTTGGTCAGGATCGCGATGTCCTCCAGCATCGCCTTGCGGCGATCACCGAAGCCCGGCGCCTTCACGGCCGCAACCTTGAGGCCGCCGCGCAGCTTGTTGACGACGAGCGTGGCCAGAGCCTCGCCCTCGATATCCTCGGCGATGATGAGGAGCGGACGACCGCTCTGCACCACGGCTTCGAGAATCGGCAGCATCGCCTGCAGGTTCGAGAGCTTCTTCTCGTGGATCAGGATGTGCGGGTTATCGAGCTCGACCTGCATCTTCTCCGGGTTCGTGATGAAGTACGGAGACAGATAGCCACGGTCGAACTGCATGCCCTCGACCGTCTCCAGCTCGCTGGTGAGGCCCTTGGCTTCCTCGACGGTGATGACGCCTTCCTTGCCGACCTTGTCCATCGCCTCGGCGATCATCTTGCCGACTTCCACGTCACCGTTGGCCGAGATGGTGCCGACCTGGGCGATCTCGTCCGAACCGGCAACTGCCTTCGAACGGGCTGCGAGGTTCTCGATGACCTTGGTGACGGCAAGATCGATGCCGCGCTTCAGGTCCATCGGGTTCATGCCGGCCGCGACCGACTTCATGCCCTCGCGGACGATCGACTGGGCGAGCACCGTGGCGGTGGTCGTGCCGTCGCCGGCGATGTCGTTGGTCTTCGAGGCCACTTCGCGCAGCATCTGCGCGCCCATGTTCTCGAACTTGTCCTTGAGCTCGATTTCCTTCGCGACCGTCACACCGTCCTTGGTGATGCGCGGCGCGCCGAAGCTCTTGTCGATCACGACGTTGCGGCCCTTCGGCCCCAGCGTGACCTTCACCGCATCGGCGAGGATATCCACGCCGCGAAGAATACGCTCACGCGCGTCGCGGCCGAATTTTACGTCTTTGGCTGCCATGTTTGACTACCCTTTCCTGGGATCTGAAATGAAAAAAGCGCGTTCTCAGCCAACGATGCCGAGAATGTCGCTTTCCTTCATGATGAGCAGGTCTTCGCCGTTGACCTTGACCTCAGTGCCCGACCACTTGCCGAACAGAATGCGGTCGCCAGCCTTCACGTCGAGCGGGGAAACCTTGCCCTCTTCGTTCTTGGCGCCAGCGCCGGCGGCGACAACTTCGCCTTCCTGCGGCTTTTCCTTGGCGGTATCCGGGATGATAATACCCCCGGCGGTCTTTTCGTCAGCCTCGATGCGGCGGACCAGCACGCGATCGTGCAGAGGACGGAAGCCCATTCGTGTCACCCTCTCGTTCAAGTTTCGAATTCGGATATTAGCACTCACACACAGTGAGTGCCAACGCGGTGGGATATGTGCCCCACCCCCCGGGGTGTCAACGGTGGCCATGTGAATTTTTTTGTAACGCCCTGGGGCCTATCCTTGGCCTTCAAGTCCCTTGCCGCTACACCGGCTCAGCCCATTTAAGGAAGCACCATGGCGATCCTGCGCGGTTTCTGGCGATTTCTGGTCGGCGTTAAGGACGCGCTGGCGCTCCTTTTCCTGTTGCTGCTGCTTTTCGCGATCCTCGCGGTCAGGCAAGGCTCAGCTCCGATCAGCGTGCCGGAAGGCGGCGCGCTGGTGCTCAACATCGACGGCTATGTCGTCGACCAGGCGACGGACCCCGATCCGCTCTCGATGTTGACGGGCGGGCAACGCCTCCCCGGCGAGACCGAGGCTGCTGACGTGATCCATGCGATCAACGCAGCCGCGAAGGACAAGCGCGTCAAGACCCTCGTGCTCGATCTAGACGGCTTCTGGGGCGGCGGCCTTGCGAACCTGCAGTCTATCGGCTCCGCGCTCACCGCGTTCAAAACCAGCGGCAAGAAGGTCTACGCCTTCTCCTCCGCTTACCTTGACGACGGCTACTACCTCGCCGCCCACGCCGACGAGGTATGGCTCGCTCCCCTCGGCGCGGTGCTGCTCACCGGCCCCGGCGGGTCGGGCCTCTATTTCAAGGATGCGCTCGACAAGCTGAAAGTCGACGTCAACGTGTTCCGCGTGGGCACCTTCAAGTCGGCGGTCGAGCCCTTCACGCGCACCGAAGGCTCGCCCGAGGCGAAGGCCGCCGATCAGGCGCTCGTCGACAGCCTCTGGGAAACCTGGATGGCGGACGTCTCGACGCGCCGCAAAAGCGCCGATGTCCGCACCTACATGCAGTCCCTCCCCCGCCTGCTCTCAGCGTCGGGTGGCGGCTTCGCGCAGGCCGCGCTCAAGGGCGGCATGGTCGATCACATCGGCACGCGCGTCGCGTTCGGCGAGATGCTCGCGAAGGTCGTGGGAAGCGGAGACGATGGCGCGCCGGGAGGCTTCAACGGCATCGCCCTTGCTGATTATCACTATGCCCACAGCGGTGCCGGCCCGATGGGCGGCGACGCTGTCGGTATCGTCTATGTCTCAGGGGAGATCGTTGATGGTGAGGCGCCGTCAGGCACGGCTGGCGGACAGACCATCGCAGGCCTTATCGACGAGGCGCTTACCGACGACAGCATCAAGGCGCTTGTCGTACGGATCGACTCCCCCGGCGGTTCGGTCACGGCGTCGGAGCAGATTCGCGAGGCGCTGATGACCGCGAAGTCGCAGGGCCTGCCCGTTGTCGCTTCGTTCGGCCCGGTCGCAGCGAGTGGCGGCTATTGGATCGCGACGGCCGCCGACGAGATCTATGCGCAGCCCTCCACGATCACCGGCTCGATCGGCGTGTTCGCGATCATTCCGACCTTCCAGCGCACCCTGGAAGAATTCGGGATCAATGCCGACGGCGTGAAGAGCACGCCCTTCTCCGGCGCGCCCGACGTGCTCGACGGCATCACGCCCGAAGTCGGCGCGCTGCTGCAGGCCTCTGTGGAGGACATGTACGCGCGCTTCATGCGGATCGTCGGCGCGGCGCGGAAACTCCCCATCGAACGCGTCAACGCCATCGGCCGGGGCCGCGTGTGGGACGGCGGCACGGCGCGGCAACTGAAGCTCGTCGACCATTTCGGCGGCCTCGACGCCGCGGTCGATGCTGCTGCGAAGCGCGCCGGGCTCAAGTCAGGCAGGGTCCGCACCGTGGACGTTGAGGTCGCACCGCCCATCCCGCTGCAAGTGCTGAACAGCCTGTTTTCCGCCGACGAGGGCGAAGCCGCACCGCCCGATGCGCTCACACGCCTCGCGCGCGTGCAGCAGTTCAGAAGCCTGTCGATGCTCGCGGAAACCAGCGCAATCGCCTCTGGCCCCTCGATGCAGGCCCGCTGCATCGCCTGCACGGGACTGCGCCCGACCTCGGCAGTGGCAAAAACGCCGCCGCCCGCGTGGCTCAAGTGGCTGCTTCGCTGATCGGTCACCATAGGCCGCACCCGGTCGCATCCGCTGACCGCTGTATGCTCCGCGCCACAGTGTGACATTTTCATCGACGTTAGGAAGATGTTTGTCGAATCCGTACAATATTACGGAGCGGGTCTGGCGTATGAGGCCGCACATGCGGTGATGGTGCCGCGAGGGGCTGGGGAAGAATGGACGAGGACAGAGGACGTGAGCCAGTCTCTACGCATAACCGTTGGCGCGGTGCTGCTGGTGCCAGTGGTTGCAGCTTTCCTGCTTACCGGCTTCCCGGCCAAAGCCGCTGAAAACAAAACGGCGCATCTCGCCGACCCGAACGTGCACACCCGGATTGATGAACGCGTCAAGCAAAGCTGCCGTAATGAACGGCAGGGTAGCGTCGAGCATTCGATCTGCCTCGCCGAGGGTCGTAAGGACGCTTGGCGCAACGTCGCCAAAACGCGGCGCGAAGATCGCAAACAATCGACGCTTTCGTTACGCTAAAGCGAGTCGCCGTCAATCCGCCCGGATCAGACGTGGATGGCTTTGCCTTCCACGGCCATCGCCGCTTCCTTCAGCGCTTCGGAATGCGTCGGGTGCGCGTGGCAGGTGAGCGCGATATCCTCGCTTGAGGCGCCAAACTCCATCGCCTGCGCGGCCTGCGCGATCATCGTGCCGGCCAAGCTCCCGACGATGTGAACACCGAGCACGCGGTCGGTGGCCGCGTCGGCGATCACCTTCACGAAACCGTCAGTGTCGCGGTTGGTCTTGGCGCGGCTGTTGCCCGCGAACGGGAACTTGCCGACATTGACTGCGACGCCCGCCGCTTTCAACTCGTCCTCGGTTTTCCCGACGCTCGCCGCCTCCGGCATCGTGTAGACGACCGCCGGGATCACATCGTGGTTCACATAGCCAACGCGGCCCGCGAGGAAATCCGCCACCGCAAGGCCCTCATCCTCGGCCTTGTGCGCGAGCATCGGCCCCGGCGTCACGTCGCCGATCGCGTAAATGCCGTCCACAGCCGTTTCGAACTTGTGGCCGACCTCGATCTGGCCGCGCGCATTCAGCACCACGCCCGCTTTGTCGAGATCGAGCCCTTCGGTGTTGGGGCGGCGGCCGATCGAAACGAGCACAGCATCTGCTTCCAGCGTTTCGGCGGCTCCGCCTGCGGCGGGCTCCACCGTTACGGCAGCCGTGCCCTTGGCGACCTTCACGCCCGTCACCTTGGTGCTGGTGCGGAACTCCATGCCCTGCTTCTTCAGCAGGCGCGCCATGTCCTTGCGCACGTCCCCATCCATGCCGGGAAGAATCTGGTCGAGATACTCGACGACCGTGACCTTCGCGCCAAGGCGCATCCAGACCGAGCCAAGCTCGAGGCCGATCACACCGCCGCCGATGACGACAAGGTGCTTCGGCACCTTCGGCAGCGACAGCGCGCCGGTGGAATCGACGACGACCTTCTGATCGATCTCGACACCCGGCAGCGGGGTTACAGACGAGCCCGTCGCGATCACGATCGACTTCGCCGTATAGGCGGTGCCGCCCACATCGACGGTCGACTTGTCCGTGAAGCGCGCGCGGCCCTTCAGCCACGTCACCTTGTTCTTCTTGAACAGGAAGGCGATGCCGTCCGTCAGACCCTTCACTGCGGCGAGCTTCTCGTCCAGCATGGCATTCAGATTCAGCTTCACGCCCGCGGTTTCGACACCGAACTTCGCAAGGCTGCCGTCCGCCGCGTGCGCATAGAGTTCGGAGGCATGGAGAAGCGCCTTCGAAGGAATGCAGCCGACATTGAGGCAGGTGCCACCCAGCGTTTCGCGGCTTTCGACACAGGCCACCTTGAGCCCGTGCTGCGCGGCCCGAATGGCGGCGACATAACCGCCGGGGCCTGCACCGATCACGATCACGTCGAACTCTTCAGCCATCGTCAACCTTGCCTGTTCTATATGGGAATCACGGATTCAGGCCGCTCTTAACGCAGTGGGTGGCGATTTAGAAGTGAACATGAAATGATAATGGATACGAAACGAATTTCGTCGATTCGTAACGGGGGTGTTCAGCTGGCGTGACACGTATCGAGTTCATCAATCGCAGTTCGGCCTCGAACGTCGCGAGCCAGGTCAACCTTTTCGCGGCGCCGCTGCTGATTTTCCGTTGGGAAGAGGCGGAATACTGGCAGGCGGAGATTCTTGCCGCGATCGAGAAGCGCCGACGCACATCGAAGGGCATGAAGCGCACCAATATTGGTGGCTGGCACTCGAAGCGCGACCTGCCCGGCTGGCAGGACCGTGCGACACAGATGCTGACACGCTGGGCAGCGGCTCGCGCCACGGACGCGACCGCGCAGTGGCGGCAGGGCGAACAGCAACCGGCGCCGCAGCAATGGCGCATGGATGGCTGGGCCAATGTCAATCCGCCCGGCGCCTATAACCGCGCGCACGATCACGTCATGCTCAACTGGAACTGGTCGGCCTGCTACTATGTGTCGGGATCGCCATCCACGACGGACAAGGGCGGCGCGATCGTCTTCGAAGACCTGTGGAGCGGCGTGCAGACCCTGGAGTCCGCATCGCGGCGCAGCTTCCGCCACGCGCCTTCCGACGGCGAGATGCTGATGTGGCCCTCGTGGGTTTCGCACCGTGTCGAGCCCCAGGAAGGCGAAGGCGAACGCGTTTCGATCGCCATGAACTTCCACAGCCCGTGGCTCGAGCGCTCGCGCTACTGGACGCACCGTCCCGGCTTCATTTGGCGCAACTTGCCGTGGCTGATGCGCCCGCTCGCGCGCCTGCGCGGCAGCTGGGACCAGAGCCCGGCAGGCGCGCCGCCGGGCTTCGATATCGACGTGGACGAGACCTTTTAGACCCTAGAGGTCGAGCACCAGCCGGGTGGGATCTTCCAGCGCTTCCTTGACACGGACAAGGAAGGTCACCGCTTCGCGGCCATCGATCAGGCGGTGATCGTAGCTGAGCGCGAGGTACATCATCGGGCGCACGACGATCTGGCCATCCCGCACTACGGGACGCTCCTCGATGCGGTGCATACCGAGCACGCCCGACTGCGGCGGGTTGAGGATCGGCGTCGAGAGCAGCGAGCCGAACACGCCGCCGTTCGAGATGGTGAACGTGCCGCCCTGCAGTTCCTCGATCTTCAGCTGGCCGTCACGCGCGCGGCGGCCGAAGTCGCCGATCGCCTTTTCTGTCTCCGCGAAGGAGAGCGTGTCGGCATTGCGCAGGATCGGCACGACGAGCCCGCCCGGCGAGCTCACCGCGACGCCGATGTCGGCGTAGTTGCGATAGACGATCTCGTCGCCTTCGATCGTGGCATTGACCGAGGGCACGTCCTTCAGCGCAAGGCAGCAGGCCTTGGTGAAAAAGCTCATGAAGCCGAGGCGGACGCCGTGCTTCTTTTCGAACATGACCTTGTAGCGGTCGCGCGCCTCCATCACCGCCGTCATGTCGACGTCGTTGAACGTGGTGAGCATCGCGGCGGTGTTCTGCGCTTCCTTGAGACGGCGCGCGATGGTCTGGCGCAGGCGCGTCATGCGCACGCGCTCTTCCTGACGCCCGCCGGCGGCAGGCGCCGCGGACGCAGCCGGAGCGGCGACAGGCGTGGCAGCGGCGGTGCGCACGTCGCCCTTGGTGAGGCGCCCGTCCTTGCCGGTGCCCTGCACGCTCGCGGCATCGACGCCGGTCTCGGCGAGCGCGACAGTCACGGCAGGTGATTGCTTGGCATCAGCCTTCGCGGGCGCAGCAGCCTTGGCGGGCTCGGCAGCCTTTGCATCCTTCTTCGGCGCGGCAGCGGCGGCGCCCGCTTCGAGGCGCGCGATCACCGCGCCGACGTTCACCGTGTCGCCCACCGCGGCAAGCTGTTCCGAGAGCACGCCGGCGGAAGGCGCAGGCACTTCGACCGCGACCTTGTCCGTCTCGAGGCTGACGATCGGCTCATCCACCTTCACGGCGTCGCCGGGCTTCTTCAGCCATTCGCCGACAGTGGCTTCGGTGATCGATTCACCAAGCGCAGGGATAACGACGTCGATAGCCATGATCTCTCCTCAACCTTCGATATCGTGGCCGAGCGCCTGCGCCACGAGCTTTTTCTGTTCGGCGGCGTGCCGCTTGGCAAGACCGGTCGCGGTGGCGGCGGCGGCCGCGCGACCCGCATAGACCGGCTCGGTCTTCACACCGGCTTCCTTGAGCGCGCATTCGAGATAGGAACGCACGAAGCTCCAGCTGCCCGCGTTCTTCGGCTCTTCCTGCGCCCACACGAGCGTCTTCAGCTTTTTCATCCGCTTCAGGCGAACCACAAGCGCTTCGAGCGGGAACGGATAAATCTGCTCAATGCGGACGATCGAGGTGGCCTTGTCGCCAGCCGCGTCGCGCGCATCGGCGAGGTCGTAGTAGACCTTGCCCGAGCAGAGCACGAGCCGCTCGATCTTGTCGTCTGCCGGCGGGTTCGTGTCGGACTTGATGCGCATGAAGTGCGAATCGCCGGTGAACTCCTCGATCCGCGACACCGCCGACTTGTGCCGGAGCAGCGACTTGGGCGTCATGATGATGAGCGGCTTGCGGAACGGGCGCAGCATCTGGCGGCGCAGCACATGATAGTAGTTCGCCGGCGTCGTGATGTTGCAGACCTGCATATTGTCTTCAGCGCAGAGCTGGAGGTAGCGCTCCAGACGGGCCGAGCTATGCTCCGGCCCCTGCCCTTCATAGCCGTGCGGCAGCAGCATGACGAGACCGTTGGCGCGCAGCCACTTGATCTCGCCGCTCGCGATGAACTGGTCGATGATGACCTGCGCGCCGTTCGCGAAGTCGCCGAACTGCGCTTCCCACAGCACCAGCGTCTTGGGATCGGTGAGCGCGTAGCCGTATTCGAAGCCGAGCACGCCGAACTCGCTGAGCGGCGAGTCGAGCACCTTGAAACGCGGGTTCATGTCATGCAGCGGAATATATTTTCCGCCGGTCTTCTGATCGACCCAGACGGCATGGCGCTGGCTGAACGTGCCGCGGCCGGAGTCCTGCCCCGAAAGCCGCACACCGAAGCCGTCCTCAAGCAGCGTGCCGAAGGCGAGCGCCTCGGCGGTTGCCCAATCGATACCCTCTCCGGCCGCGATGGCCTCGCCGCGCGCGGCGATGACGCGCTTCAGCGTTGGATGGATCGAGAAGCCTTGGGGAACGGTGGTCAGCACCTTCGTGACCGCTTCGATACGCTCCTGCGAAACGCCGGTATCGGCCGCGCGGCGCGCGGTTTCGGGATCGGCGGGGCGGCCGAGGCCTTCCCAGCGTCCCTCAAACCAATCCGCTTTGTTGGGCTTGTAGCCGGGCGCGGCCTCGAAATCCTTTTCGAGCCGGTCGATATAAGTGTTGATCGCGGTCTCCACCCACGCGGCGTCGATCACGCCCTCGGCGATCAGGCGCTCGGCGTAGACCTCACTGACTTTCGGCTTGGTCTTGATGACCTTGTACATCAGCGGCTGCGTGAAACTCGGTTCGTCGCCCTCGTTGTGACCGAAGCGGCGGTAACACCACATGTCGATCACGACGTCGCGGTTGAACTTCTGGCGGAATTCGGTGGCGACCTTGGTGGCGAAGGTGACGGCTTCGGGATCGTCGCCGTTCACGTGGAAGATCGGCGCCTGCACCGTCCGCGCCACGTCCGACGGATAGGGCGAGGAGCGCGCGAACTGCGGGCTCGTGGTAAAGCCGATCTGGTTGTTGATGATGAAATGAACGGTGCCGCCGGTGTTGTAACCGTCAAGGCCCGAGAAGCCGAGACATTCGGCGATGATGCCCTGCCCCGCGAACGCTGCGTCGCCGTGCAGCAGCAGCGGCAGCACCTCGTCGCGCTCGATGTCGCCGCGCAGCTGCTGGGCCGCGCGCACCTTGCCGAGAACGACCGGATTGACCGCTTCGAGGTGCGAAGGGTTCGGGGTGAGCGACAGATGGACGGGGTTGCCGTCGAAATCGCGGTCCGTGGAGGTGCCGAGATGGTACTTCACGTCGCCCGATCCACCGACATCATCGGGGTTCGAGGAACCGCCCGCGAATTCGTGGAAGATCGCCTGAAACGGCTTCTGCATCACGTTCGCGAGCACGTTCAGACGGCCGCGGTGCGCCATGCCGATGACGATTTCCTGCACGCCGCCGGCGCCCGCGTACTTGATGACGCTTTCGAGCGCAGGCGCCATCGCCTCGCCGCCGTCGAGGCCGAAGCGCTTGGTGCCGACGTATTTGCGGCCAAGGAAGCTTTCGAACTGCTCGGCTTCGACGATCTTGTTGAGGATCGCCTTCTTGCCCTGCGGCGTGAAGTGAATCTCGGCGTTGCGGCCTTCGATCCGCTCCTGAATGAAGCGGCGCTCCTCCAGATCGTTGATGTGCATGTACTCGACGCCGACATGCTCGCAGTAATTGTGCTTCAGGACCGCGACGAGTGCGGAGATCGTTGTTTCCTCAAAGCCCATAACGCCGCCGAGATAGACGGTGCGGTTCTGCGCATCGCCCACGAAGCCGTGATACTCGGGGGTCAGTTCCTCGGGGAACGGGCGCTCGGCGAGGCCGAGCGGATCGAGTTGCGCCGCGAGGTGCCCGCGCACGCGGTACGTGCGGATCAGCGTCATGGCGCGGATCGCATCGTCCGCCGCCTGCCGGATCGCTTCGGCCGAGGGTGCTGCTGCCGCCCCGGCTTTTTTCCCGGGCGCTTTCGCTTCCGGCGTCATCTGTAGCGGATCGAGCGCCGCCGTCAGATCGTCGGTCGCGGTATCCGGCCAGCCCTTGCGCTGCCACGAAGGCCCGGAAGCCACGCTTTCCAGGCCCGCAAAGTGGCGCTGCCACTCCGGATCGACCGATGCCGGGTTGGCCGAATACTGGCGATAGAGGGATTCAACGAACGAGGCGCTGACGCCTTCGAGAGCGGAGGGAGGCTGTCCTTCGAAACCCATGGTTCCTGTCATTCCTGGCGTGCGGAGGGTCCTGCGCGCCTCCCTACGCAGGACCTTCCTAAAAAGCACCTAAAAACTTGACAATTCTGCCACGTTTAGTTGCCGAGCACCTTCGCGAGCGTTGTACCGAGTTCGGATGGGCTCGGCGAAACGACAATGCCCGCCGCTTCCATCGCCTTGATCTTGTCCTCGGCGCCGCCCTTGCCGCCCGAAACGATGGCGCCGGCGTGGCCCATGGTGCGACCCTTCGGGGCGGTACGGCCCGCGATGAAGCCCACCATCGGCTTCTTGATCGGGTGCGATTTCAGGAACTCGGCCGCGTCTTCCTCGGCCGAGCCGCCGATTTCACCGATCATGATGATCGATTTGGTGTCGGGGTCGTTCAGGAACAAGTCGAGCACGTCGATGAAGTTGGTGCCGTTCACCGGATCGCCGCCGATGCCGACCGCGCTCGTCTGGCCGAGGCCAACCGCCGTCGTCTGGTGCACAGCTTCATAGGTGAGCGTTCCGGAGCGCGATACGACGCCGACAGAGCCCTTCTTGAAGATGGAGCCCGGCATGATGCCGATCTTGCACTCGTCCGGCGTCAGCACGCCGGGGCAGTTCGGGCCAATGAGCCGCGATTTGGAGCCCGAGAGCGCGCGCTTCACCGGCACCATGTCGAGCACAGGAATGCCCTCGGTGATGCAGATGATCAGCGGCACTTCCGCCTCGATGGCCTCGAGGATCGAATCCGCCGCGAACGCCGGCGGCACGTAGACGACGCTGGCGTCGGCCTTTGTGGCGTCCATCGCCTCGCGCATCGTGCCGAACACGGGCAGGCCGAGATGCTCCTGGCCGCCCTTGCCCGGAACCACGCCGCCGACCATCTTGGTGCCATAGGCGATGGCGGCTTCGGTGTGGAACGTGGCGGTCGCGCCGGTCAGGCCCTGACAGAGAACCTTGGTGTTCTTGTTGATGAGAATGCTCATTGGGTCAGGCCGCCTTCTTCACTTGCGCCACGATCTTCTTCGCCGCGTCGCCGAGGTTGTCGGCGCTGACGATCGGCAGGCCGCTGTCGGCGAGGATCTGCTTGCCGAGTTCGACGTTCGTACCCTCAAGACGAACGACGAGTGGAACCGAGAGGTTCACCTCGCGCGCCGCCGCCACAATGCCTTCCGCGATGATGTCGCAGCGCATGATGCCGCCGAAGATGTTGACGAGGATGCCCTCGACAGCCGGATCATTGAGGATGATCTTGAACGCCGCCGTCACCTTCTCCTTGGTGGCGCCGCCGCCGACATCGAGGAAGTTGGCGGGCTCGGCGCCGTTCAGCTTGATGATGTCCATCGTCGCCATGGCGAGGCCCGCGCCGTTCACCATGCAGCCGATGTTGCCGTCGAGCTTCACGTAGGCGAGGTCGTACTTCGACGCCTCGATCTCCATCGCGTCCTCTTCGGTGAGGTCGCGCAGTTCCATGATGTCCGGGTGACGGAACAGCGCATTGCCGTCGAAGCCCATCTTGGCGTCGAGGACGATGAGCTTGCCGTCCGTCGTTTCGACGAGCGGGTTCACTTCGAGCAGCGCGGCGTCGGTCGTCTTGAACGCCGTATAGAGCTGCTGCGCGATCTTGGCGGCCTGCTTGGCAAGGTCGCCTTCGAGCTTCAGCGCCGCTGCGACGCCCCGGCCGTGGTGGGGCATGAAGCCCGAGGCCGGGTCGATGCGGATGGTGTGGATCTTCTCGGGCGTGTGCTCGGCGACCTCCTCGATATCCATGCCGCCTTCGGTGGAAACCACGAAAGCGACACGGCCGACGGCGCGGTCCACGAGCAGCGAGAGGTAATATTCCTTGGCGATCGGCGCACCCGCTTCGATGTAGAGGCGGTTCACCTGCTTGCCGGCATCGCCTGTCTGATGCGTCACGAGCACGCGGCCCAGCATCTCGGCGGCGTTCGACTTCACCTCTTCGACCGACTTGACGACGCGCACGCCGCCCTTGGCGTCCGCGCCGAGGCCATTGAAGCGGCCCTTGCCGCGCCCGCCGGCATGAATCTGCGACTTCACGACATAGACGGGTCCGGGAAGCTGCTTCGCCGCCGCCTCGGCCTCATCAGCGGTGAACGCCGGGAAACCGGCCGATATCGGCGCGCCGAACTTCGCCAGCAGCTGCTTGGCTTGATACTCGTGGATGTTCATCAGCGATCCTTATTTCAGCGAGCTATCGAGGTTGCGGCAGGCGTCCATCAGTTCCTTCACCGCGTTCACCGAAACGTCGAAGTTGGCCTTGGCCTCACCCTTCAGTTCGATCTCGACGACCTTCTCGACACCGTTCTCGCCGATGATGATCGGAACGCCGACGTACATGTCCTTGATGCCGTATTCACCCGAGAGGAACGCCGCGCACGGCAGCAGCCGGCGCTTGTCCTTGAGGTAGGAGTCGGCCATCGCGATCGCCGAGGAAGCGGGCGCATAGTAGGCCGAGCCGTTGCCGAGCAGCCCGACGATCTCTCCGCCGCCCGAACGGGTGCGCGCCACGATCGCGTCGATCTTCTCCTGGGTCGACCAGCCCATCTTGATGAGGTCCGGCACCGGGATGCCCGCGACGGTCGAATATTCAACGACCGGCACCATCGTGTCACCGTGGCCGCCGAGCACGAAGGCGGTGACGTCCTCGACCGAGACGTTGAACTCTTCGGCGAGGAAGTGGCGGAAGCGCGCCGAATCGAGCACGCCGGCCATACCGACGACCTTGTTCGCGGGAAGGCCCGAGAATTCGCGTAGCGCCCAGACCATCGCATCGAGCGGGTTGGTGATGCAGATCACGAAAGCGTTCGGCGCGTGCGCCTTGATGCCTTCGCCCACCGCCTTCATGACCTTCAGGTTGATGCCGAGCAGGTCGTCGCGGCTCATGCCGGGCTTGCGCGGCACGCCGGCGGTGACGATGCAGACGTCCGCGCCTGCGATGTCGGCATAGTCGCTGGTGCCCTTCAGGCGCGCGTCGAAGCCCTCGACCGGGGCGGACTGCGCGAGATCGAGCGCCTTGCCCTTGGGCATCCCTTCCGCGATGTCGAACAGGACGACGTCGCCCAGTTCCTTCATTCCGACGAGATGTGCGAGCGTGCCGCCGATCATCCCGGCGCCGATCAAAGCAATTTTATTGCGTGCCATGGGTCTCTCTCACTGAAGGCGATGCGTGGAACGCCGACCGGACGACCGGCGAAAACGCGATCCCGATAGCCCTTGATTCGCGGCGCTGCAACCGTTCGTAAAAATCCGCGCCGCGCAAAATTCTTGTCCCTGTGTGCAACGCAGCAAATAAGCCGGGCTTCAGGCGGTCCTTACGCCGTGCCCTTCGGCCATATAGTCGGCGGACTGCATCTCCATCAGGCGTGAGACAGTGCGCTCGAACTCGAAGGCATAATCACCGGCCGGATAAAGTTCGGCGGGCAGCGCGTCCGCCGCCATCAGTAGCTTGACCCGGTATTCGTAAAGCGCATCGATCAGCGCCACGAAGCGCGTCGCCTCGTTGCGCTTCTCCGGCCCCATCTTCGGCACACCGACGATGATGACCGTGTGATAGCGCTGCGCGACCGCAAGATAATCCGCCGCCCCCCGCGCCTCCCCGCACAGCCGCTTGAACGAGAAGACCGCGACGCCCTTCAGCGACTTGGGCACATGGAGCGTGCGCCCGCCGCCCACGTCGATCGTCTCGGTGGGGACGTGAGCGCGGTCCTCCGGCGGATAATCGGTGAGGCGGAAGAAGGCTTCGGAGAGTGCGGCGGTCGCTTCGGGGCCGTTCGGCACGTAGTAGGTCGGCATCCCGGCGAGCCGATCGAGCCGGTAGTCGGTCGGGCCGTTGAGGCTGACGACGTCGAGCTCGCGCTCGATGAGATCGATGAAAGGCACGAAAAGCTCGCGGCTGAGCCCGTTCTTATAGAGGTCGCGCGGCGGGCGGTTCGAGGTCGCGACCACGGTAACGCCGTGCGCCATGATCGCTGTGAACAGGCGCGAGAGGATCATCGCGTCGGCGACATTCGTGACTTGAAGCTCGTCGAACGCGAGCAGACGCACGTCCTTCGCGATATCGTCGGCGACCCGGAGAATCGGGTCGTCGACGTTCTGTTCCCGCCATTTGTGCAGCGCGGCGTGGACCTCCAGCATGAAGGCGTGAAAATGCACGCGGCGCTTGGGGATGGCGGGTGCGGCCTCGTAGAAGAGGTCCATCAGCATCGATTTGCCGCGCCCGACCGCGCCCCACATGTAAATGCCGCGCGGCGCGGGGCTCTCCGCCTTGCCGAACAGGCGGGAAAACAGGCCGTTCTTCGGCGGACCCTCGCGAAGCTCGGCTTCGAGCTTGCCGAGCCGCGCTGCGGCAGCGGCCTGATCGGGATCGGCCTTCAGTTCATTCGCCGCGATCAGTGCGCGGTACGCTTCGACAACGCTCAACGCGGCGCGACCTTCCTCAGCACGCCGGAAAAGGAGGCGACGGGGCCGTTCTGCTCGACCATGCCGCGCAGGAACAGCAGCTTGCCTGTCTCGCGCGTGACCTCGCCGTGGCCGAAGATGTCTTCGCCGGGAAGGCCTGCGCCCAGGAACTCGGTGTTGCAGGTGAGCGTGACGCCGCGGTGCGTGACGAGGTGGGGCGCTGCGATGGCGAACAGCGCCTGATCGATGAACGCCATGATGTAGCCGCCGTGCAGCCGGTCCTGCATATTGCTGTGCGCACGCGCGGTTTCGGAGCGGAACTCGGTCACGCCGTCGGTGCGGCGGCGGAAATAGATATGCCCGATCAGGTCGGAGAAACGCCCCTCGTCACGCTGGCGCCAGCGCTGCCAGCCCTTCAGCGGCCCTTCGGCAATCTCAATGGTCGGCATCGCGCGGCGGTCAGGCCTTTCGCGGCCGCGCCGGGCGGGTGAGCTTGCGTTCGATCGCCGTCACCAGCTTCGAAAACTCCTTGGTTTCCACGGCATCGGGCGCAATCTCAGCGAGCGGCAGGCAATAGACCGCCATTTCCTCGACCTTGCTCGAATACGGGATCGCATGGACGTCCGGGCAGGCCTCCAGCGTCTCGCGATGCAGCGCGCGGCGCTTGTCGACCATCGTGAACACCGGAATCACCGGCGGCTCGCCCTTGTGGTGCCGACTCAGATGCTCGGCGAGCTGCTCGTTCGTGCGCGCCGAGAGCGGCGACATCGTCATCGGCTCGACGATCAGGTCCGCTGCCCGGAAAATCTGGTCAGCGAGCAGGCCGAAACCCGGCGGGCAATCGAGCACGACGCGGTCGTACTCACCTGCCACAGCCGCGAGCCGCTTCGCCAGCAGCTTCGCGCGCTGCGATTCGACGAGCTGGACATCGAGCTTGCGGAGCGATTCGTCCGCCGCGAGCACATCGAGGCCGGGCCACTTGCTCGGCACGATATAGGCCTCGATATCGCCGCCGCCGCTTCCGGCGAACAGCTTGCGGGCCTTCTTGCTCGGTTCGACCTGCAGCAGGTCCGATGCCGCGCCCTGCGCGTCGAGATCCCACAGCAGCGTGCGCCGCTTGGCCTGGGTTGCAAGGAGGTGTGCGAGATTGACAGCCACGGACGTCTTGCCGACGCCGCCCTTCAGGCTGAAGACTGCGATGACTTTCATGCCGCTCCGCCGTTGACGTCCTGTTTTTCCATGGCACTCATGTGGCATTTATAAGCCACGTAGCCAACAGGGGAATCGTCGCCGATGACATTGCAATCCGGGTTCGACCGTCGCAGCCTCCTTGGCGGAATCGCCGCTTTCGGCGGTCTTGCCCTGCTTCCGGCCTGCGCCGCGACCTCCCGAAGCGCTGCCCCTGCCGCCGCACCTGTCCGCAACTGGACGGCGCTGAAGGCGCTTGCCGAGCGCTATGTGGCGGATCGCAAGGTGGCGGGCATGATCATCGGCGTGGGCAACGGCGACGCCCCCGCCTTCTATACCGGCGCGGGAACGCTCGGCTTGCAGCGCGAAACGCCGGTCGATGCGAAGAGCATCTGGCGCATTTATTCGATGACGAAGCCGGTGACGGGCGTGCTCGCCGCGCAGATGATCAGCGAAGGCACACTCGGCCTCGATCAGCCGATCGCCGACATCCTCCCCGCGTTCAAGGCGATGAAGGTCGCGATCGATCCGGCAACCAGCCTTGAAGGCCGCGCGGCAAGCGGACCGATCACGGTGCGCCACCTGCTGACGCACACGGCCGGGTTCACCTACCATTTCATGCCCAACGCCATCGGCAAGGCCTATCGCCGCTTCGGACTGATGCCGGGAATGCGCACGGTCGGGCGCGAGCCGGGCGACGGCGAATCGCCGAGCAGCCTGCTGGCCTTCGCGAATGCCGTCGCCGAACTTCCGCTCGTCGCCGACCCCGGCACGGCGTGGAACTACAGCATTTCGCTCGATGTGCTCGGCGCCGTTATCGAGAAGGTCGCGCGGAAGCCGTTTGAAACGGTGCTTCAGGAACGGTTGTTCACGCCGCTCGCCATGCATGACACGGGCTTCTCCGTGCCTGCTGCGTCGATGAACCGGCTGGCCACCAACTATCTGCTGCACAGCAACAACCTCGTACCCGTCGATGCCCCGCCGAAGACCGAGTATGCCGTGCCCGCAAGCTACCCGGCAGGCGGAGGCGGACTCGTGTCCACGGCGAACGATTACATGCGCTTCATGCGGATGGTCGCGAACGGCGGGCAGCACAGCGGCACGCAGATCATCTCGCCCGAAGCCGCGAAGCTGGTGGTTTCGAACCTGCTCCCCAAGGGCGTCTTCTATGAAGGCAATCAGGGATACGGCGCGGGCGGACGCGTTGTGATCGCGCCGGGGCCGGGCCTCATCCCCGGCAGCTACGGCTGGGGCGGTGCGGCAGGAACGCTCGCCTCGGCGCTGCCTGCGCAGAAGCTCAGCGTCGTGCTGATGACGCAGTACATGCCGCAGCAGGCCTACCCGCTGCCCGAAGATCTCGGAAAGGCGCTCGCCGCAGATTTAGCGTGAACGCGCCTGCGCATAGGTGCCGAGCATCCGCACCCACTTTGTGTGGTACTTCAGCTCGTCGAGCGCGCGCTCGACGTTGGGGTCGTCCGGGCGCCCCTCGATGTCCACATAGAACTCGGCCGCCTGAAACTGGCCATCGCGCATGTAGCTTTCGAGCTTGGTGAGGTTGACACCGTTGGTGGCGAAGCCACCGAGCGCCTTGTAGAGTGCGGCGGGCACCGAGCGCACCTCGAACAGCAGCGAGGTCATGGCGGGAAGCCCCGCCTTCGGCATCGACGGTTCACGCGCAAGCGACACGAAGCGCGTGGTGTTGTGTGCCTCGTCCTCGATTCCCTCGGCGAGTGGCGTAAGACCGTAGAGCTGACCGGCAAGCTGCGAGGCAACCGCTGCAACGGTCTTGTCGCCATCGTCCGCGACCTTCGCAGCCGAGGCAGCCGTATCGAACGACGCGACCGGGCTGATGCCCCATTCGCGAAGCCGCTTCCGGCACTGGCCGAGCGCCTGCGGGTGGCTGATCGCGACCTTCACGTCCGAAAGCACCGCTCCGGGCACTGCCAGCAACGAGTGGCGCACGCGCACGAAGTGCTCGGCGACGATCCACAGCCCCGACTCCGGTAGCAGGAAGTGAATGTCCGCAACGCGCCCATGCAGCGAGTTCTCGATCGGGATGATTGCACGCCCCGCACGCCCCTCGCGCACCGCATCGATCGCGTCGGAGAAGGACAGGCACGGCAGCGTCGGCGCCCCCGCCGCCATCTCGCGCGCGGCCTGATGCGAATAGGCGCCGGGCGCCCCCTGAAACGCGACCGCCGTTTCCGGCGTTTTTTCAGCGGCTTGCGCAAGCTCATCGACGAGCCGCGCGGCGGATTCGGGATAGTTCTGCATCGCCGCGCTCTTTGCGGCGCGGGGGCTTACTACGTCAAGCGCAGCCTGCGGCGATCTGGTGCTTGGCAAGCCCGACTCCTGAAACTATGTTCCGCGCGATTTTGAACCGGGGGGCTCGACGAAAAGCCCCGCTCTTCGGAGGGCGCAGTGGACAGTTACGAATGGAACAAGATTATCGGCTGGGTGCTCGCGGCCGCGATTGCGGTGCTTGGCCTGTCGATCCTCACGGGATTCGTCTACGCGCCCGGCCACTCTGAAACGAAGGGCTACGTCGTCGAAGGCGTCGAGGTCGAGGCTGAAGCCGGCGCCGGTGCGGCCGAAGCCGTGCAGCCGATCGCCGCGTTCCTCGCCACCGCCAACCCGGCGAAGGGCGAAGCGCAGTTCAAGAAGTGCGCCGCCTGCCACACCGTCAACAAGGGCGGCGCCAACGGCCAGGGCCCGAACCTCTACGGCATTCTCGGCGCCAAGGTCGCGCACCTCGCGGGCTTCGCATACTCGGACGCCGTGAAGAACCATGGCGGCAACTGGGGCTGGGACGAGCTCAGCCACTGGGTCGAATCGCCCCGCAAGTACATTCCGGGCAACAAGATGAGCTTCGCGGGCATCTCGAAGCCGCAGGATCGCGCCGACCTGCTCGTCTACCTCAATTCGCAGAGCGACAGCCCGCTGCCGCTGCCGGCCGTACCGGCGGTTGCCGAAGCGCCTGCCGCCGAGGCTCCGGCTGACGCCGCAGCCACCGACGCAGCGCCCGCTGCAGGTGAACAGGCTGCCGCCACTCCGGTGGAAGCGCCTGCGGAAGCGACGCGCTAAGACCGAACGAATGCTGGGCGCTGGCCGTATGTGAGCCAGCGCCACAGCCATTCGAGCGGGCCCATGCTGAATCGCTGCAGCCACCATGTACTGAACGCGGTCAAAACGACCGCGATGCCAAGCGCGATCAGCCAGCTCTGACCAACAGAGATGCCGCCGTGCAGCCCGAACGCAAAGCCCGGAAACAATAGCCACTGTGCGATCAGCGTCTCGCCGATGTAGGTCGTGAGCGCCATACGCCCCGGCGCCGCGAATGTTCTGAGCATGTGCCGCCCGCGTGCGGTTTGCAGGGTCGCCAGCACCAGCCCCGCGTGCGCGATCGTGGTCGCGAGGCGCCCGATCTGGTAGGTGACCTCCGAAATCGGGATGGGGACCATGAAACCGGCAGCGACCAACTGCTCGGTCTCAATGAGATTGATCGGAACGCCGATCGCGTAGCCCGCAAGCGCTGCCTTGAGATAGATGTCCCGCGGCAGGCTCCCGCCGAGGAAACCTGTCTTGAACAGCCCGGCGCCGAGCAGCATCATGGCCAGCGCGTCGAGTGACCACCAGCTGAGCCCGGGAAGATCGTTCCATTTGATAGCGATCGTCACCTTGTAAGCGAGATTGTCGGCCAGGCCTCTCTGCCGCGCGGCCCGAGAATGCGCGTCCGCTTCCAGGTCGGGCTGGATGGCGTCGAGATAGTCCTGCCAGGCGAGGATGCGCTCGTCGTCTTCGCTCGCGCCGAACGCGATGGCGGCTTCGGCGTGTTCGCGCGTATTCATGCCTTCGACGACTGCCGCTGTACCGATTGCAGTGATGACCGCCATCCCGCCGAGACCGAGGCCGATGAGCGCACGCGCCGGAAGATCACGGAACGGAAACAGGAACAGCCCGGCGATGCCGTAGATGAGCAAGATGTCGCCCGGCCACATCAGCAGATAGCCGTGGATAAGACCAAACACGATGAGTGCGATCATGCGACGATAGTAGATCGAAAGCGCCGAGCGCCCCGCCTGCGGACGGGAAGCGAGAATCACGAAACCCGCGCCGAACAGCAGTGAAAGCAGCCCACGCATCGTGCCTTCGACGAAAAGCTGCTGCGCCCACCAGACGATGCGGTCGGAGAGCACCCACCCCGAGATACGCGGATCGGAAGCAATGCCGGGAACGCTGCCCATGGCCCAGATGTTGAGCAGCATGATGCCGAGAATGGCGATGCCGCGCAGGATATCCAGCGCTTCGATGCGTGACGCGCCGTCCCGCGCTTCGCCCATCCGCCTCCCCGGTTCGGGCGCGTTTTCCTACAGTCGCCCTAGCAGGGGCCACCCATAGCAGAAATTTCGTAGAATCCGGCCACGATTTCCCAAGCCTCTTCGGCCGTTTCCACGAAATGGAACAGCGAAAGGTCATCGCGCGAAATCGTACCTTCTTCGGCAAGCGCCTCGAAGTTGATGATCCGTTCCCAGAACTCGCGGCCAAAAAGCAGCACCGGCATCGGCTTGATCTTGCGCGTCTGGATGAGCGTCAGCGTCTCGAACAGCTCGTCGAACGTACCGAAGCCGCCCGGGAACGCCGCCACCGCCTTCGCGCGCATCAGGAAGTGCATCTTCCGGAGCGCGAAATAGTGGAACTGGAACGAAAGCGCCGGCGTCACGTACTGGTTCGGCAGCTGCTCGTGCTCCAGCACGATATTGAGCGCGACGGATTCGGCTCCCGCGTCATGCGCTCCCTTGTTCGCCGCCTCCATGATCGACGGCCCGCCGCCCGAGCAGATCACAAACTGACGTTCGCCATCCTCGCGTGGCAGTGACGAGACGAGATAGGCAAGCTTGTAGGCTTCCGCATAATATTTCGCCTTGGCGCGCAGCCGCTCGGCGACCCGCTTTTCCCAGTCCGTCCGCGCTGCAGCGACGAGCGCGTCCGCCGTTTCCGGGGACGGGATGCGCGCCGAGCCGTAAAGCACGAATGTCGAGGCGATGCCGTGCTCTTTCAACAGCATCTCGGGCTTCAGCAATTCCAGCTGGAAACGGACCGGCCGCAGCTCCTCGCGCAGCAGGAAGTCCTTGTCCTGGAACGCGAGGCGATAGCTCGGATGCTCGGTTTGCGGGATCGGCGTCGATTTCTCGGCAACCGCTGCATCTTCTTCCGCTGAGGGGAAGGTGCGGCGCGAAACTTTGGTTTTATCGTCCATGCGGGGGTCTCTAGCGCCGAAAGCAGCCTGCGTCAGCGGCAATATGGCCCGCGGCCCATATCGAGATGGAAGTGATCCTGATGAAAGGCGTCGCCGTCGGGGCCGATAACGATGTTGAACGGCGCACAACCCGCACGGTGGGCGGCGCGCAGGAAGGATTGCTCGTCCGCCGCCCCGCGCCATCCCGATTTTACCGCAACCGTACGGCCGTTCGCCAGCGTGAAGCTTGCGATATCGACCGCGTTCGCACGCGCATGTTCGGAAAGCCGCGCGCCCGGCTGGCTGTTGCGTGTCCGGCAGGCATAGCTGCCGTAGCTCTGGATGCGCACGACGTCCGCTCCGAAATGATCACGCGCCGCCGGACGCACGCCCTGATGTACCCATCGATAGAGCGACTCGGCGACTGGACACGAAACGGCTTTCAATCCGGCGACGGGCACGCCGATATCAAGCAGCAACACGGCGTTGTCATATCCGCATTGTCCTTCGACATGGGGGTCGAGCTTCCGGTATTTCATCCCCTGCAAACGATCGAGCCGCGCGAAGCAGGCGGTCGCGTTGTCCGGCCCCTGCGATACGGGTTTCTGGCCGGAAACCGGCGGAGAACCGCTCGAACAGGCTGCGACGGCAATAAGCGACAAGGCGGAAAGAACGCGGCCCAGCATGCCCCTCTTTTAACGCCGGGATCGCCACCCGCAACCAACCAGCCGTTTTTCGGCCCGTCGTATTTGGCGGTAACGTTAACCTTGCCTCAATCCCCATCGGGAAACCTTGCCTCCCATTTGCTCCTGAGAGAGCTGAGTAATCGTCGCGGAGTGCTTAAGTAGCGTATGAAACGAGCCTTTTTTCCAAGGGCAGAAACCGTGCTCGACGGGATCTATGTGGATCTTGTGCGCAGCATCTACGCGGCATTGATCCCTCCGCTGATCATGAGCGTCGGTTTCGTCGCGGGCGGCATAATGGTTGTTCGGGAAACCGGCGACGCGGCTCTTGCGGTTATTGTCGCCGCTGGAACGCTTATGGCCGTCAGCCGCCTCGCCGTCGCTCTTATCGGGCGCCGGGAAGCGTTTGATCCGGGTCTCGGCGTCGAGCGCGCCCAGTGTCTGGAACGCCAATTCGCCTTCGCATACATCGGTTTTGCAGTGTGCCTGGGCGCTTTTGGCGCCCGCGTGTTTATGCTGCCTGCAAACGAAGCCCACCTGTTCACCGCCGTATTGCTCGTGGGATACGGTGCAGGCGTTGTCGCTGGCATGGCGCCGCGTCCGCATCTCGCCATCGCCAGCATGGTCATCGGCTTGGTCCCCGGCCTTGTTTCCAGTTTCATGGTAGCAAGCGAACTATATTGGGCGACATCGGCGATGATGACCGCCTTGCTCGTCGGCGGCATCCGCAACCTGCTCGATCGTTACCGTTTCACGGTGCGGGAAATCAGCCGACGCATTACTTTCGGCAATCTGGCGCGCACCGATGGCCTCACCGACCTGCCGAATCGCCTCGCACTTCGCGAATGGTTCGAGGAGCATGTAACGCTCAATCCGCACGCCGGGCTCGTCGCGGTGCACTGTCTCGATCTCAACAGCTTCAAGGCGGTCAACGACGAGTTTGGTCACCCGGTGGGCGACGCCCTGCTGTCGGCGGTCGGCAAGCGCCTGGCTTACATCATCCGCGAATCCGATAAGGCTGCGCGGCTTGGCGGCGACGAGTTCGCCGTCGTCCAGTGCGGCATGAAGCACCCGGAGGAGGCAGCCGTTCTCGCTCGGCGCATCGAAGCGGCGATCCGCCAGCCCTTCCGGCTCGACGGGCGGGTCGCGAAACTCTCCACCTGCATCGGCTACGCCGTTTCAGACGACCGCGCCGAGGATCTCGAACCCCTCATCAGTCGCGCCGACGAAGCCCTTTACACCGCCAAGCGCAGTGGCGGCGGTATCGCCGCACAGATCGACGACGAGCGGAACGGAATTCCAGCCGCGGCCTAACGAAACCGCAGGTTTTCCCGCGAAAGGTCCGCCAGCGTGCGTGCCCCCATCAGTTTCATGTCGCGCTCGATCTCGCCGCGCAGCTTGCCGAGGACACGTTCGACGCCCGGCTGCCCGGCTGCCGCGAGCGCATAGAGATAGAGCCGCCCGCCGGAAACCGCACGCGCACCCATCGACAGGGCCTTCAGCACGTGCGTGCCGCGCCGCACACCGCCGTCTAGGATGATCTCCAGCCGGTCGCCAACAGCATCAACGATCTCCGCGAGCTGATCGAACGGCGCGCGCGACCCATCGAGCTGGCGCCCGCCGTGATTGGAAATCATGATCGCACTCGCGCCGATATCGATCGCCCGGCGCGCGCACTCCGCGGACATCACCCCCTTCAGGCAGAACGGCCCGCCCCATTCGGCGCGGATCGCTTCGGCGGCTTTCCAGTCCATCGTCTGGTCGAGCAGCGAGGTGAAGTATTCGCTCACCGTCACCGCCGTATTGCTGCCCTGCTTGATGTGATTCTTGAGGTTCGGAAGCTCGAATCGCTCGCGGAGCAAGTAGTTCAGCGTCCACGAAGGATGCGTCGCGAAACTGAGCAGGCTGGAGGGCGTCAGCTTCGGCGGCGTGGTGAAGCCGGTGCGGAAATCGCGTTCGCGGTTCCCACCGACAATCGTGTCCACGGTGAGCGCCAGCGCATCGAACCCGGCGGCTTTTGCCGCCTGGATCATGTCCCGGTTAATGCCCCGATCCTTGTGATAATAGAACTGGAATAGCTTGGGCGTGGAAATCGTACGGCCGATCTCCTCGAGGCTGACGGTCGCAAGACTGGAGATTCCGCAGAACGTCCCGAACTTTTCCGCTGCGCGTGCCACGGCGCGTTCGCCGTCGTGGTGGAAAAGGCGCTGAAGCGCTGTCGGCGAGAGGAACAGCGGCATCTCGATGCGCTTGCCGAACAGCGTGGTGGACATGTCCACCGTCTCCACACCCGCGAGAACGCGCGGCACCAGGTCGCAGTCATTGAACGCTGCCGTGCTCCGCGCGAGCGTAATCTCGTCGTCGGCCGCCCCGTCAATGTAGTGGAACACGGGCGCGGGCAGGCGCTTTTTCGCGAGTTTGCGGAAATCCGCGATGTTGTGACAATCACTGAGACGCATTGACAATTCCCCCGAACCTTATCGCCCCGCCTGTAGCATCGGGATGCCTTGCCACAAAATGGCCATTTGACTCTCTCCCGCGCATCTCTATGAGCGGCGGCGGGCCACGCCGTCCCAACGCGGCGCGCGCTCTCTGTGAGGAGAGATTATGACTGACGTTACGAAGCCGGGCATCCTGCCCGCCCGCCCCCAGTTTTCTTCCGGCCCCTGCGCCAAGCGCCCCGGCTGGGATCCCATGAAATTCCATCTCGACGTGCTCGGCCGCTCGCACCGTGCCAAGCTCGGCAAGGCGCGCCTGAAGCTCGCCATCGACCTCACCCGCAAGGTGCTCGGCGTGCCGGACGATTACCGCATCGGTATCGTCCCCGCCTCGGATACCGGCGCGGTGGAAATGGCGATGTGGTCGATGCTTGGCACGCGCCCGGTTACGACGATCGCGTGGGAAAGCTTCGGTGAAGGTTGGGTCACCGATGTTGCCAAGCAGCTGAAGCTGAATCCCACGGTGGTGAAGGCGCCCTACGGCGAACTGCCGGACCTCAAGGCCGTCGATTTCGCGAGCGATGTGATCTTCACCTGGAACGGCACGACCTCGGGCGTCCGCGCGCCGAACGGCGACTGGATCCCGGCGGACCGCGAGGGCCTGACCTTCGCAGACGCGACCTCCGGCGCATTCGCGCAGGATCTGCCGTGGGACAAGCTCGATGTTACGACCTTCTCGTGGCAGAAGGTACTGGGCGGCGAAGGCGGGCACGGCGTGCTCATCCTCTCCCCGCGCGCGGTCGAACGGCTTGAAACCTACACGCCCGCATGGCCGCTGCCGAAGATTTTCCGCATGACCAAGGGCGGCAAACTGATCGAAGGCATCTTCGTCGGCGAGACGATCAACACCCCCTCGATGCTCTGCGTCGAGGACTATATCGACGCGCTCGAATGGGCGGACGGTCTCGGCGGCTGGAAAGCTCTCGCCGCCCGCGCCGACGCCAATGCCGCTGCGCTCAATGCATGGGTCGACAAGACGCCGTGGATCGAAAACCTTGCGGTTGATCCCGCAACGCGATCGAACACCAGCGTCTGCCTGAAGATCACGGACCCGCGCGCTGACGCCGAAACGCCGAAGAAGATCGCCTCGCTCCTGGAAAAGGAAAACGCGGCGCTCGACATCAACGGCTACCGCGATGCCCCGGCTGGCCTGCGCATCTGGTGCGGTGCCACGGTCGAAATCGCCGACATCGAGGCGCTGACACCGTGGCTCGACTGGGCCTTCGCACAAGTCGTTTCGCACTGAATTGAAACCGTCACCCCGGCGAAGGCCGGGGTCCATCCCACTGATCGAATGGATACCGGCCTTCGCCGGTATGACGATGAGGAAAGCAACATCCCATGCCCAAGGTTCTAATTTCCGATAAAATGTCTCCGAAGGCCGCCGCTATCTTTAAGGAGCGCGGCGTCGATTTCGACGAGAAGCCCGGCCTCACCAAGGACGAGCTGAAGGCGATTATCGGTCAGTACGACGGCCTCGCCATCCGCTCGGCCACCAAAGTCACCGCCGATATCCTTGAAGCGGCGACCAACCTGAAGGTCGTCGGCCGTGCCGGTATCGGTGTCGACAACGTCGATATCCCGTCTGCGTCCGCGAAGGGCGTCGTCGTGATGAACACGCCGTTCGGCAACTCGATCACCACCGCCGAACACGCCATCGCGCTGATGTTCGCGCTCGCTCGCCAACTGCCAGAGGCGGACGCCTCCACGCAGGCCGGCAAGTGGGAAAAGAACCGCTTCATGGGCGTCGAAGTCACGGGCAAGACGCTCGGTCTCATCGGCGCGGGCAACATCGGCTCGATCGTCGCCGAACGCGCGCTCGGCCTCAAGATGAAGGTCGTCGCGTTCGATCCGTTCCTGACACCGGAACGTGCCGAGGACATCGGCATCGAGAAGGTAGAGCTCGACCAGCTCCTCGCGCGTGCCGATTTCATCACGCTGCACACGCCGCTCACCGATTCGACGCGCAACATCCTCAGCCGCGAAAACCTGCTGAAGACGAAGAAGGGCGTCCGCATCATCAATTGCGCACGCGGCGGCCTCATCGACGAGGCGGCTCTCAAGGAACTGCTCGATTCGGGCCACATCGCCGGTGCCGCGCTCGACGTGTTCGTGAACGAACCCGCGCACGAAAGCCCGCTGTTCGGTACGCCCGGCTTCATCTCGACCCCGCACCTCGGTGCATCCACGGACGAGGCGCAGGTGAACGTCGCCATCCAGGTCGCCGAGCAGATCTCGGACTTCCTGCTGTCGGGCGCCGTCACCAACGCGCTCAACGTGCCGTCGCTCTCCGCCGAGGAAGCGCCGAAGGTCCGCCCCTACATCGAGCTTGCCGAAAAGCTCGGTCTGCTTGCGGGCCAGCTCGCCAAGGGCGCGATCAGCCACGTCACTGTCGAGGTGGAAGGTGCTGCGGCCGAGCTCAACATCAAGCCGATCACGAGCGCCGTGATCACCGGCCTGATGCGGCCGATTTCGGACACGGTGAACATGGTTAACGCCATTCATATTGCGCGAGAGCGCGACATCGGCATCGCGGAAGTCCGCCACGAACGCGAAACCGACTACCACACGTTGCTGCGCGTGACGGTGAAGACCGAGGAAGGCGAGCGTTCGGTCGCGGGCACGCTGTTCGGCATGAAACGCCCGCGCCTTGTCGAACTGTTCGGCATCAAGGTCGAGGCCGACCTCGACGGCTCGATGTTGTTCATCGCGAACGAGGACAAGCCGGGCTTCATCGGCAAGGTCGGCAGCGCGCTCGGCGAAGCGGGCGTCAATATCGGTACCTTCCACCTCGGCCGCCGCGGCCAGGGCGGCGAGGCGATCCTGTTGCTGTCGGTGGATGGCGCTATCGACGACCCGCTGCTCTGGACAATCTGCAAGCTGGACGGCGTGAAGGACGTGAAAGCGCTTCGCTTCTAGCGCGCAGCGCCGTTCCGGCGATGCCGGACTCTTATCCTCTCCCTCTCCCCGCCGGGGAGAGGGTCGGGGAGAGGCGCAAACAAACACCCTCAATCTTGTTTCTATCCCCCCACCCCGCTAGAGCCGGGCGACCATGACCGATCCGATCTCCAAGGGCCTGCTTCCCGAAGGCTTCCGCGACCGCCTGCCCCCGCAAGCCGAAGCGGCCGCCGACTTGCTCCGCACGCTGCTGGATCAGGTTTCGGCGCATGGCTACGAGCGCGTCTCGCCGCCGCTCGTCGAGTTCGAAGACAGTCTCGTCACCCGCCTGTCCTCCGCGCGCCCGCAGGATCTGCTTCGCTTCGTCGATCCTCTGTCGCAGCGTACGCTGGCGCTTCGCCCCGATATTACCGCGCAGGTCGGCCGCATCGCCGCCACGCGCATGGCGCACATCGCGCGCCCGCTGCGGCTTGCTTATGGCGGCCCCGTGCTCCGTGTGCGCCCGGCGCAGGTCGGTCCGCAGCGCGAGGCGATGCAGATGGGCGCCGAGCTGATCGGCTCCGATCACGTCGATGCCGTCGCCGAACTCCTCGGCATCGCGCTCGAAGCCCTCGCCGCGGCGGGCCTCACCGACATGTCGGTCGATCTCACCCTCCCCGATCTCGTCGGCACGCTAGCCGGAGGACCCTGGCCGGTCGCTGCGCCGCTCGCCGACGTGCAAACCGCGCTCGACGGCAAGGACGCCGCCGCGCTTCAAGGCCTGGATGCATCACGATACGGCGCGCTCATCGAAGCCGCCGGACCTGCGGAAGCGGCCTTGGCGCGGTTGAAAGCACTGAACGCGGGCGGTGCGCTCGACACGCGCATTTCCGGCCTCGAACGGCTGGTCGCCACGGCTGCCCCGCACGCCGCCGTCACCATCGACCCCACCGAGCGCCACGGCTTCGAATACCAGACGTGGATCGGCTTTTCCGTGTTCGCGGCAGGTGTGCGCGGCGAAGTCGGGCGCGGCGGCACCTATCTCGTCCGCCACCCCGGCGGCGGCGAGGAGACGGCGGTGGGCTTCTCGCTCTATGTGGACGGCCTTGTCGACGCAGGCCTCGGCGCCTCGCGCCGCCGCCGCCTGTTCGTGCCGCTTGGCGAAGCCGCGCACGCCGCGCAGCTCCGCACGGAGGGCTGGACCACCATCGCCGCACTCACCGAGGCAGACACGCCCACGCGCCTGCGCTGTGACTACAGCCTTTCGAACGGCGAGATCATCAAGCTTTGAAGCCCTGACGTCAGCGTCAAATCCCTACAAAGCCGCCTTCAGGAATGCATCAACGTCGGCGGTCGCAGAGTCGCCGTCCGCACCTAAATCCTGATTGAGTTCACGGTGGCTGCTGTCCGGCACAGCCACCGCCCGCGCCTTCGCCCCCGCCTTTTCAAGCGCCTGCACCAACGCCCGTGATTGGCCGAGCGAAGCGTCGCGCCCCTCGACATAAAGCGCCAGCCACGCAGCGGCGTTCGGCGGAGCGGTGTGCGTCATCGGCGATAGTGCTGCTTGCCGCTTCGGATCGTCGCCGAACGCCGGGCCATAGAGCTTCTGCACGATCGGGCCGCCCGTCTTCATGTGCGCAGGCACATCATACCCTGCGCCGTCCAGCAGCACGACAGCCTTCACCGCGCCCATCGGCACGTCCGCCGCCTTCAGATATTGTGGATCGCTCGTCACCAGCGCGGCGAGGTGTGCGCCTGCGCTATGTCCCATCAGCGCGATACGGTTCGGATCGATGCCGTATTCCGCCGCGCGGAACCGCAGCATGTCGATCGCGGACGCAACGTCCGCCGCCTGCTGCTCAACAGTCGCGTTCGGCACCAGCCGGTAGTTTATCGATGCGAAGGCATAACCCTCGTCCGTGAAATGCTCAGGTTTCCGCCCGGAAGCCTGCCGCTTGTCGCCAAGGCTCCACCCGCCGCCGTGGATGAACACGATGAGCGGCGCGGGAGCGGCACCTTTCGCGCGGTAAAAGTCGATCGCCTGCCGCGCATCATTGCCGTAGCTCACCGTTACAGTCGGCATCGCTCCCGCGCCGGGGCCGTTGCGCAGCGCATCGAGCGCGCGCCTGCAGTCCTCCGAAACCTTGTCACGATTCTCGATGATGCACTGGCGGACCTTGAGCTTGTTCGCCTTGTCGCTGCCGCACAGCGTCTCCATGTCGGCGCGGCAGGCCATCAGCCCGCCGCCCATGCGCGGCCGCTGCTGTGCCTCCGCCGTCACGCCCGCCAGCACGAGCGCCATCGCTCCCAGAATCAGCTTTGCCCGCATTTCATCTCCCAGCCTTCGTGTACCATACGCGTGATAGAGCGAATAACCTTCGCCTCCCATGCAAAAGCCGTGGACGCATCGGCGCGACAACCCTAGTGAGTGCCGCCGTGTATCGACGCTGAATGGAGACGTCCCCGAAATGGCCAACGTGACCGTGATCGGCGCCCAGTGGGGCGACGAGGGCAAAGGCAAGATCGTCGACTGGCTTTCGGCGCGCGCCGATGTCGTCGTGCGCTTCCAGGGCGGTCACAACGCGGGCCATACGCTCGTCGTCGGCAACAACACCTACAAGCTGAGTCTGCTGCCTTCGGGCATCGTGCGCGGCACGCCATCCGTCATCGGCAACGGCGTCGTGCTCGACCCTTGGCATCTGAAGGCCGAGATCGAGAAGCTGCGCGGCCAGGGCGTTGCGATCAGCCCGGAAAATCTCATCATCAGCGAAACCTGCCCGCTCATTCTCCCCTTCCACCGCGATCTCGACGCGCTGCGCGAGGACGCGAGCGGCGCCGGCAAGATCGGCACCACCCGGCGCGGTATCGGTCCGGCCTATGAAGACAAGGTGGGCCGCCGCGCGCTCCGCGTTTGCGACCTCGCGCACCTCGATGAGGCAGGCCCGCAGATCGACCGCCTGCTCGCGCACCACAATGCGCTGCGCGCAGGCTTCGGTGTCGATCCGATCGACCGCGGCGCGCTCATCGCCGACCTTGAAGCCATCGCGCCCGAGGTGCTGCCCTACGCGGGCCCTGCATGGGTCGGCCTCAACGAGGCCCGCCGCGCGGGCAAGCGCATCCTCTTCGAAGGCGCGCAAGGCGTGCTGCTCGATGTCGACCATGGCACGTATCCGTTCGTCACCAGTTCGAACACCATCGCGGGCACCGCGAGCGGCGGTTCCGGCCTCGGCCCCTCGGCGACCGGCTACGTTCTCGGCATCGTCAAGGCGTACACGACGCGCGTCGGCTCCGGCCCCTTCCCCACCGAGCTGGACGACGCGACCGGCCAGCGCCTCGGCGAACGCGGCCACGAGTTCGGCACCGTCACGGGCCGCAAGCGCCGCTGCGGCTGGTTCGACGCGGCGCTGCTGCGCCAGTCGATCGCCGTCTCCGGCGTCACCGGCATCGCGCTCACCAAGCTCGACGTGCTCGACGGTTTCGAGGAATTGAAGATCTGCACCGGCTACGATGTGAACGGTGTTAACTACGATCATTTACCGGCGCATCCCGCCGCGCAAGCCGCCGCGAAGCCGATCTACGAGACGTTCGACGGCTGGCACGAATCAACCGCGGGCGCCCGCAGTTGGGCGCAGCTTCCCGCGCAGGCGATCAAATATGTCCGCCGTATCGAGGAACTCATCGGCTGCCCGGTGGCGCTCGTCTCAACGAGCCCCGAGCGCGAAGACACCATCCTTGTGACGGACCCCTTCGCAGACTAGGCTTCGGCCACATGACTTCGCGCGAACGCACGGCGATCCGACCACGAACGATGGATCTGTCCGCGCTGGCGCCGCCGCAGCTCTGGCGTAACCGGCTCACAGTCATCGCGTTTGCGCTTATCCAGTGGCCTTGGCTGCTGCGGAGTCTCTGGGGCGGGCGGCTCACCGCGAAGTTCGCGCTTCTCGACCGTCTGGGTCTTCCGCGCACCGCGCTTCCGCATCTCGGCAGCTGGAAAGCCGACGTCGGCTTCCTAACCCAGCTCGCCGACGACATCATCCGCCTGTGCCCCGACACCGTCGTTGAATTCGGCATGGGCGCCTCCACGCTCATCATCGCGGCAGCGCTCCGCAAGGCCGGCGGCGGCGCGCTCATCAGCTTCGATCAGCACGCTGATTTCGTGGCGGCGACCCGGCGCTGGCTTGCCGAACACGGCCTCGCCGCCGATCTCCGCACCGCCGCGCTCGTTCCGGCCGCGAAGTGGCCCGGCCTCTGGTATCGCCACGGCGACCTGCCGGAACAGATAGACCTTCTCGTCATCGATGGTCCGCCGTGGACGATCCACCCGTTCACCCGCGGCAGCGCCGATGGCCTGTTCGACCGGGTAGCGCCCGGCGGGCAGATCATACTGGACGATGCCGCCCGTCCCGGCGAACGCATGATCGCGCGGCGCTGGCGGCGCGACTGGCCGGACTTCGACTGGCGCTACGTGCGCGGCATCAAGGGTACGCTCATCGGCGAGCGCCGCGCCTAAACCGTAGGCTTCTTCGTAAACCCGCGCGGCACGATACCTTGCGCGTCCTCGACCTCCACGCGCTCCACCTTTGCGGCGGCCGGGCCTTCGTGGCAGGCAGTGATCAGCTTTTCGATAGCTTCGGCAGAGCCCACGGCGAGCACCTCCACCGAGCCGTCAATGCGGTTGCGCACCCAGCCATCGAGACCAAGCCTTTGCGCGGTTTCGAGCGTCCATGCCCGGAACCACACGCCCTGCACGCGGCCGTGAATGCGCAGCCGCCGCGCGATTCGGTCGGTCATCCCACCTGTGCGCGGTGCATCAGGAAGGCATCAGCCAGCACGCACGCCATCATCGCCTCGGCAACCGGCACGGCGCGGATGCCGACGCACGGGTCGTGGCGTCCCTTGGTCATCACCTCGACCGCCTCGCCGTAGCGCGTGACCGTCTGCACCGGCGTCAGGATCGAGGAGGTCGGCTTCAGCGCGATGCGGCAGACGACGTCCTGCCCCGTGGAAATGCCGCCCATCACGCCGCCGGCGTGGTTCGTATCGAACACCGGCGGGTCACCCGCCTCTGCGCCCGGCCGCATCCGGTCGGCATTGTCCTCGCCGCGCAGGCGCGCTGCCGCGAAGCCGTCGCCGATCTCGACGCCTTTCACGGCGTTGATCGACATCATCGCCGCCGCCAGTTCGCCGTCGAGCTTCGTGTAGAGCGGCGAGCCCCAGCCCGCCGGAACCCCGCTCGCGAACACCTCGACCACCGCGCCCACCGATGAACCGGACTTGCGCACGCTGTCGAGCAGCACTTCCCAGCGCTTCGCGGCTTCGGGATCGGCACACCAGAAATCGTTGTTCGGGAGTTCATGCGCGGCGAAACGCTCGGCGCGGTCGCCACCGATCTCCACGACATGGCCGAGGATGCCGACACCCGCGATCACCTTGCGCGCCACCGCCCCCGCCGCCACGCGCGCCGCCGTCTCCCGTGCCGAGGACCGCCCACCGCCGCGATAGTCGCGAAACCCGTACTTGGCGTCATAGGTATAGTCGGCGTGGCCGGGGCGATACTTCTCTGCGATGTCGCCGTAGTCCTTCGAGCGCTGGTCGACGTTCTCGATCATCATCGAGATCGGCGTGCCCGTCGTCTTCCCCTCGAACACGCCGGAGAGGATCTTCACCTCATCAGGCTCCCGCCGCTGCGTCGTGTGGCGCGACTGGCCGGGCTTCCGCCTATCGAGCCAAGGCTGGATGTCGGCTTCGGAGAGCGCGATTCCCGGCGGGCAACCGTCGACGACAACACCAAGCGCCGGGCCGTGGCTTTCGCCCCACGTCGTGAATCGGAAGATGCGCCCGAAGCTGTTGAACATCAGGCGAGCGCAATGTCCGGCGCGTCCTCGGCCTTCATGCCGATCACGTTGTAGCCGGCGTCGACATGGTGAATCTCACCCGTCACGCCGCTCGCGAGGTCGGAGAGCAGGTAGAGCGCCGAGCCACCGACGTCTTCGATGGTGACGTTGCGCCTTAAGGGGCTGTTCAGTTCGTTCCACTTCAAGATGTAGCGGAAGTCGCCGATGCCGCTCGCCGCGAGCGTCTTGATCGGCCCGGCGGAGATCGCGTTCACGCGAATGTTCTCCGGCCCGAGGTCCATCGCGAGATACTTCACGCTCGTTTCAAGCGCGGCCTTCGCGACACCCATGACGTTGTAGTGTGGCACCACCTTCTCGGCGCCGTAGTAGCTGAGCGTCAGGACCGAGCCGCCGTTCGGCATCATCGCGCGCGCCCTGCGAGTCGCCGCGACGAAGCTATAGGCCGACACATTCATGGTCAGCAGGAAGTTCTCGAGGCTAGTGTCCACATAGAGACCGCGCAGCTCGTTCTTGTCCGAAAAGCCGATCGCGTGGACGAGGAAATCGATCGTCGGCCACCGCGCCGCGAGCGTCTCGAACGCCGTATCCAGCCCCGCCATGTCGGAGACATCGCACTCGATCAGGAAGTCCGATCCAACGCTTTCAGCCAGAGGCCGCACGCGCTTCTCCAGCGCCTCGCCCTGATAGCTGAAGGCCAGTTCCGCGCCCTGATCAGCAAGCGCCTGTGTTATCCCCCACGCCAGCGAGCGTTCGTTCGCGAGCCCCATGATCAGCCCGCGTTTTCCCTGCATCAATCCAGCCATATCTGCTTTCAGCCTTTCGGTTGTCCCCCCGATTCCGCGTCCTTTTGCCCACTTTCGGGTTCCATTGCCAGCGCCGCGTTCAGCTCTGCGCCAATCACGAATCCCATGCCGGCGATGAAGAAGAACAGGAGCGTGATCATGACGCCCGCAAGCGGGCCGTAGAAGCGGTCGTAAGTGGAAACGTCGGCGAGCAGCCGCGGCAAAATCAGCGTCGCGCCGACCCACACACCCGCTGTAACCCCCGCGCCCGGCCACTTCGGCCCGCGCTTTCGGAAACTTGCCGGGGTGAGGCTGTGAAACAGCAGGTAAAGCGCGAGAAACAGCACCACCAGAGGCCCGAGCCGCCCGATGTCGATGATCTCCTCGATCGTGTCGATCCACGGTACGAAACGCGCGACGAATTCTTCGGCGGTCACCACGATCACCTGCGCAGCGAACGCCGCCAGCATCAGGAAAACACTTCCGAGGATCACCGCGAAGCTGCCAAGCCTGCGCTGCCAGATGGGCGCCGCATACTGCGTGTGATAGGCGCGGCGCAGGATGTCGCGGATCGTCTCGATGTAGCTTCCAGCGGTCCACAGCCCCACGAGGATCGAGAAGGTAAGAATACCGGTCGAGCCCTGCATCGCCGCCTCGATGGGCGGACCGACGATCCCGGCAACCGACGGCGGCAGAGTTCGCAGAAAGCCCTCGACCGCTTCAAGCCCCGCGTCCGACCGGCCGAGCATCCCTGCAAACGTCCCGAGCACGATGAAGAACGGAAACAGCGCCAGCATCGAAAGATAGGCAAGGTTCCCGGCATGGATGAAGCCATCGTCCCACACGCCCTTCACGACGCGAAGGGCGACGCGAACCGCGCGCCGCTCTTCTTCGAGCAGACGCGCGAAAAAACGGATCATGCCATCCCGGCGCGGGGATCGTGCGCCTTGCCGCTGTCCCAGCCTTCCGCGAACGCCTTCAGCGCGGCGTCGCTCTCGGGAATCACGATTTCGAGCGTCACGAGAAGGTCGCCGCGCCCTCCATCCTTCTTGTGGAAACCCTTGCCTTTCAAGCGCAGCACCTTGCCGGATGATGACCCCGGCGGCACGGAAAGCATCACCGATCCGCTCGTCGTCGGCGCCTTCACCTTCCCGCCAAGCACGGCCTCGTCGAGCCGAATCGGCAGTTCGAGGCGGATATCATCGCCGTCGCGCTTGAAGAACCGGTGTGGGGAAACCCGCAGCGTGACGATCGCGTCACCGTTGCCGCCCGGCCCCGCCTCTCCCTGCCCGGCAAGCCGGATCTGCTGGCCTTCGACAAACCCAGCAGGCAGTTTCAGGTCCACCGTCTTGCCCGAAGCGAGCGTCACGCGCTGCGGCTTCAGTTCGGCGGCTTCGGCAAAGTCCACGGCGAGCTTGTAGGCGACGTTGCGGCCCTTCGCAGGCGGCTGTCGCGGCCCTGAGCGGCCGCCGAAGTCGAACCCCCCGAACCCGCCGCCGCCAGCACCGCCACCCCGTCCGCGCCCGAAAAGCTCGGAAAGGATGTCGTCGGCAGCGCCCGTGAAGCTGAAATCATCGCCGCCCGTGTTGTACGTGCGCGAATAACCGCCGCCCGGCCCGGCGCCACCGCCGCCGCCGAACCCGAACGGCATCTTGGGATTGCCCTGCTCATCGATCTCGCCCCGATCGTACTGTGCGCGCTTGTCCTTGTCGGAAAGCAGGTCGTAGGCGGCCGTCACCTCGGAGAATTTCTCCGACGCCTTCGGGTTGTCCTTGTTGCGGTCGGGGTGCAGTTCCTTGGCCAGTTTGCGGTATGCGGACTTGATTTCCGCATCGCTCGCGCCGCGCTTTACACCAAGGGTCGAATAGAGATCGCTCATCGTCCCTACGCTCACCACAATGCCTCCGGAAAATCCACTGTTGCCAAAATGCAACAGACTGGAGATAGGGAGGAATTCCAGCGTCGCAAGAGGCGATCAAGCGCTCTTTTCGTACCATGCGCGCGAGCGGTTCACGATCGCGACGAGCGACAGCATAACCGGCACCTCGATCAGCACACCCACCACCGTGGCGAGCGCGGCGCCCGAGGTGATGCCGAACAGGCTGATCGCCGTCGCCACCGCAAGCTCGAAGAAGTTGCTTGCGCCGATCAGCGCGGAGGGCCCTGCGATACAGTGTGCCTCGCCGAACGCCCGGTTCGCGACATAGCCGATCCCGAAGATCAGATAGCCCTGAATGGCGATCGGCACCGCGAGCAGCGCGATGACAAGTGGCTGCGCGAGGATCTGCTCGCCCTGAAAAGCGAACAGCAGCACCAATGTCGCCAGCAGCGCGGCCAGCGACATCGGCTGGATCGCGGCGAGCGCGCGCTGCAGCCGTGCGTCCCCACCGGATGCGATCAGCCGCGTGCGCGCGGCCTGCGCAATGATCACCGGCACGACGATGTAGAGCCCCACCGAAATCAGCAGCGTCTGCCACGGCACCGTGATCGCGGAGAGGCCGAGCAGCAGGCCGACGATCGGCGCGAAGGCGAAAACCATCACCGCGTCGTTGAGCGCGACCTGGCTAAGCGTGAAATGCGGCTCGCCCTTGCAGAGGTTGCTCCACACGAACACCATCGCCGTACAGGGCGCTGCGCCGAGCAGGATCAGACCCGCGATGTAGGATTCGATCTCCACTTCGGGAAGCAACGGGCGGAACAGCCAGCCAATGAACAGCCAGCCGAGCGCCGCCATCGTGAACGGCTTTATCGCCCAGTTTAGCGCCAGCGTGACGCCGATGCCGCGCCAGTGCGCGCCGACCTGCCTTAGCGCGGCGAAATCGATCTTCATCAGCATCGGAATGATCATCAGCCACACGAGCACGGCGACGGGCAGGTTGACGTTGTAAAGCTCCGCCCCCGCGATCGCCGCGAACAGCCCCGGCATCGCTGAACCGAGAAGAATGCCCGCCGCGATGCAAGCGATCACCCACAGCGTCAAATAGCGTTCGAACAGGTTCATGCCACGCCGCCCTTCCCGATCTCCTCCAGCCGATGCCTGAGGCCCAGCCGGTCGATGGACGCGATGGGAAGCGCGGTGAACAGCGAGATGCGGTTCCTGAGCTGCCGATAGGCATCGAAGAACGCGGCGTGGATTTCCGCATCGCTACCCTCGACGGCAGCGGGGTCGGGGATGCCCCAGTGCGCCGTCATCGGCTGCCCAGGCCAGATCGGGCAGACCTCGCCCGCGGCGTTGTCGCAGACCGTGAACACGAAATCGAGCTTCGGCGCGTTTGGCTGCGCGAATTCGTCCCAGCTCTTGGAGCGAAGGTCTTCGACGGGATGCCCAAGACTGCGCAGCACATCGAGCGCTACCGGGTTCACTGCTCCGCGCGGGTGACTGCCCGCGCTGAACGCGTGAAACCGCCCTTCCCCGATCTGGTTCAGGATGGCTTCGGCCAGAATCGACCGCGCCGAGTTCGCAGTGCAGAGAAACAGGACGTTGTAGGGCTCCATCGTCTCACCCGCAGCAGCGCTGGCCGGTGGCGGCCGGATCGGCCGCAATACGGCTGAGTTCCGGCCCCGTGCCGTAATCGACGGCATCGCCCGTGGTCAGGAACGTCTCCCAGGCAATGTCCTGCGGATCGGCGATCCAGCTCTTGGTCGACTTGGCGTAGCAGCATGTCGTCGCGCCTTCGTCGAGCACGGGGCGATCCGCTTTCTGCAGCCGTCCGTAAACTTCCGCCAGCTCGTCCGCGTTTTCCACCTGGATGCCGAGGTGAGACAGACCCGGCGCCGCACCGTCGTGCGCGGAAATGGCGAAGTTAACGCGCGGATCTTCGAGCATCCACTTGGCGTAGTCGGCTTTCACCACAGTCGGCTCTGCGGCGAACAGCGCCGAATAAAAGCGGGTCGAGGCTTCAAGGTCGCGCACAGCGACATGAACATGCAGACGTTTCATCGGTCAGGCTCCTTTAGCGAGACGTTCAGGGGCCGCGGTATCGGCGCACGAACGCCCGCCGCAGCAGTTTTCGAGAAGATAGTCAGCGAGTCCGCGAACCGTTTCGAAACGCGCGCTGTAGATCAGCGTCCGCCCGAGCCGGGTTTTCGCAACCAGTCCCGCGCGCTCCAGATGCGCGAGATGGAACGAAAGCGAAGATGGGGGAACACCCAGCTCCTCGGCAACTGTGCCGGCGGGAAGCCCCTCCGGTCCGGCTTCGACAAGCAGGCGGAACGCCGCAAGCCTGTGCTCCTGCGCCAGTGCGGAGAGTGCCGCGATCGCCGTTTCGCTGGTCTTGATACTCATGGCCGACTCACCTTTCTATATTTCCAGAATTATCGAATCATATGAGCTCGTCAATCCACATTTCGATGATTGTCGAATTGTTCTGACATGCGGTTCCCTCCCGGCGTTGCAGGGTCTATGAAGCCGCCCATGACGACGCTTCCCGACGACCCCTTCGAACTCTTTGGCCACTGGTTCCAGGAGGCGTCCGCCTCCGAACTCAACGACGCCAACGCCATGTCGCTTGCCACGGCGGACGCCGAAGGGCGCCCCTCGGTGCGGATCGTGCTGCTGAAGGACGTCGATCCCAAGGGCTTCACCTTCTACACGAACACGCTGAGTCGGAAGGGCCGCGAGCTTGCCGCGAACCCGCGCGCGCATCTCAATTTCCACTGGAAGTCGCTGCGCCGTCAGGTCCGTATCGACGGTGCCGTGGAACCGGTGACAGCGGAAGAGGCCGACGCCTATTTCGCGGTCCGGCCCCGGGCCTCGCAGATCGGTGCGTGGGCGAGCTTCCAGTCGCAGCCGCTGGACGACCGCGCGACGCTCGAAGGCCGCGTCGCCGAGTTCACAGCCAAGTTCGAAGGCGGCGACGTGCCGCGTCCGCCGCACTGGTCGGGCTACCGCCTCGTGCCCTCGCGAATCGAATTCTGGGTGGACCGGCGCGACCGTCTGCACGAGCGTTACATCTACGACCGCGACGGCAGCGGCTGGGCGCGCTCCATGCAGTATCCGTGATGGACGCCGAAAGGCTTGAAGCCCGGGGCAAGCTCACGCGCCGCGCCGCCATCGCATCGTTCTCCGCCGCTCTCATCCTTGGCACGGTCAAGACCTGGGCCGCGATGGAGACAGGCTCCGTCGCCATGCTCGGCTCGCTTGCCGACACCGTCCTTGATCTCATCGCGTCGATCATCACGCTGATCGGCGTGCGCGTCGCCGCCGAGCCCGCGGACGCCGACCACCGCTTCGGCCACGGCAAGGCGGAGCCGATCGCGGCGCTGCTGCAAACCATGTTCATCACCGCTTCCGCCATCGGCATCGGCTGGCGCGCGGTGCACGCGTTCGCGAACGCGGCCCCGCCTGCCGAAGCAGAACTCGGCATCGGCGTTTCGATTTTCGCGATTCTGGTGACGCTGGCGCTCGTTTCCTACCAGCGCCTCATCGTCCGCCGCACCGGTTCGCTCGCGATCGAGGCGGACCGGATGCACTACCAGTCGGACCTGCTGTTGAACCTCTCCGTCATCGCGGCGTTGGTTCTCGATGCAATGCTCGGGCTGCACGGTGCGGACCCGCTGTTCGGCGTGTTCATCGCGCTCTGGCTTGTTTGGGGCGCGTTCAAGACTGCGCAGCACGCGCTCGACATGCTGATGGACAAGGAATGGCCGGACGAGAAGCGCGAACAGTTGAAAGCGCTCGTCTGCGCAGCGGACGGCGTTGAAGGGATCCACGAGCTGAAGACGCGCCATGCCGGGCATACCGACTTCATCCAGTTCCACATCTGGGTCGATCCGCACATGACCGTGCAGGCCGCACACGACATCGTGGATGTCGTCGAGGCGCGCGTGCTGGAAGCCTTCCCGGGCAGCGATATCCTCGTCCACGTCGACCCGAGCGGACACTTCGATACGCATCCCGTGCAGGAAGAGAGCCATGCCAAATAAGCTGCCCTTCGCCCAGATCGACGCCTTCGCGGCACGCCCGTTCGAGGGCAATCCGGCTGCCGTGATGCCGCTCGAAGTGTGGCTTGCCGACGACGTGCTGCAGGCGATTGCCGAGGAGAACAACCTCGCCGAAACCGCCTTCTTCATCCCGTCTGACGCGGCCGACGCCGACTATGATCTGCGCTGGTTCACGCCCGCGATCGAGGTGGACCTCTGCGGCCATGCGACGCTCGCGAGCGGGCATTATCTTCTTTCGCGCGACGTCGATCTCGACCGCATCCGGTTCCGCACGCGGCTTGCGGGCGTGCTCGAAGTGCGGCGTGCCAATGGGGGCTACGAACTCGATCTGCCCGCGCGCCGCCCGACGCCCGATGCGGCAGACCCGCGCGTGGAGCAGGCGCTTGGACTGACGCCCGAAGCCGTCCTTTCCTATCCGGGCGGAAACTGGCTCTACATCGTCCCCGACGCCGCATCCGTCCGCGCCATGAAGCCGAATTTCGGCCTCCTGCGCGAGGTCGGCAACCACCTCGTCGTCGTCACCGCACCCGGCGACGGCGCGTTCGACGTCGTCAGCCGCGTCTTCGCGGCGGGTGCCGGGATCGACGAAGACCCTGTCACCGGCGCCGCGCACGCCATGCTGACGCCCTATTGGGCGGAGCGGCTGGGCAAGCCAGCGTTCCAGGCATTCCAGGCCAGCGCCCGCGGCGGCCGCGTCGCCTGCCGCCTCGAAGGCGAGCGCGCAGTGCTCGGCGGAACCTGCGTCACAGTGATCGAAGGCAGCTTCACCCTTTGAAGAGCATCGCCGCGCGCCTATCTTCCCGCGCATGACCATCCGCGTCGCCAGCTACAATATGCGCAAGGCCATCGGCCTTGATCGCCTCCGCAAGCCCGATCGCGTGCTCGCCGTGCTCAATGAACTCGACGCGGATATCATCGCGCTTCAGGAGGCCGACCGCCGGCTCGGAGAACGGGCGAGCGCGATTCCGCGCGATATGATCGAGGCGGAAAGCCCCTATCGCGCCGTGCCCATCGAGAATCGCCCGAACAGCATCGGCTGGCACGGCAACGCCATCCTCGTGCGCAAGGACCACGAGATCATCCACGGCGAACCGCTGTTTTTACCGATGCTGGAGCCACGCGGCGCCGTGCTTGCCGACCTCGTCGTACGCGGGGAGCCGGTGCGCGTCGTCGGGATGCACCTCGATCTTACCGGGATCTATCGCGCGCGGCAGGCGAAGATGCTCGTCGACCACCTCGGCGAGCGCACGACGCAGCTGCCCAGCATCCTGATGGGCGACCTCAACGACTGGATGATCAACAGCAAGGCGCTGAAGGAATTCCAGCGTCACCACCAGTGCGCGGACTGCGGCCCCAGCTTCCCGACGCGTCGCCCGCTCGGTACGCTCGACCGCATCTTCGTTTCCGACCATTTCAAGGTGGAAGAAAGCGGCGTCCACACCTCGCTCACTGCGAAGCGTGCCAGCGATCACCTGCCGGTGTGGGCGAAGGTGGCGCGGAGCAGCTAGCGGTCAGGCCGCGACCAGCGCCGAAACCGTGCTATCGATCCAGCCGCCGCCAAGCACGCGCTCCCCGTCGTAGAGCACGCACGCCTGCCCCGGCGCCACGCCATATTCGGGCGACGCAAAGGTGACTCGGCTGCCGTCGAAGCGCGCGGGTGCGGGCTTTGCCATCGATCGGACCTTGGCGAGAACATCGATGCCGGCGGCGACATCAGAGCCGAGCCAGTTGATCTTGCCGAGCACAGCCGCCGCAACACCCAGCGCCGCGCGCGGACCGACGACGACGCGCCGCGTCTCCGGCTCAAGCCGCACGACATAGAGCGGATCGGCAAGCCCGCCGATCTCGAGGCCCCGCCGCTGGCCGACCGTGTAGTGGATGAGGCCGCGATGCTTCCCGAGCACGGCCCCGCCCATGTCCACAATCTCGCCCGGCTCGCCCGCTTCGGGGCGCAGCTTGCGCACGATCCCCGCATAGTCGCCGTTGGGCACGAAACAGATGTCCTGGCTATCCGGCTTGTCCGCCACCACGAGCCCGAATCGCCGCGCATGTTCGCGTACCGCCGGCTTCTCCATGCCACCGAGCGGAAAGCGCAGATAACCGAGCTGTTCGTGTGTCGTCGCGAACAGGAAATAACTCTGGTCGCGCGCCGGATCGACTGCGCGGTGCAGCTCCGGCCCGTTCGCACCATCAACCCGCCGCACATAGTGCCCCGTCGCCATCGCATCGGCGCCGAGGTCGCGCGCGACGGAGAGGAGATCGCGGAACTTCACCGTCTGATTGCATGTCACGCAGGGAATCGGCGTGCGTCCCTGCACATATTCGTCGGCGAAGGCCTCGATCACGCTGTCCTTGAAGGCGCTTTCATAGTCGAGCACGTAATGCGGGATACCCAGCCGGTCGGCGACACGGCGTGCGTCGTGGATATCGCTCCCCGCGCAGCACGTGCCCGCCTTCCCCACCGCAGCACCGTGGTCGTAGAGCTGGAGCGTGACCCCGATCGTCTCGTAGCCCGCTTCTTTCACCAGCGCCGCGACAACGCTCGAGTCGACGCCGCCGGACATGGCCACGACAACGCGTGCACCGGGCCGAAGGCCCGCAAGGTCGGGAATGCTGCTCATGCCCGGGCATATAGAGGCCGCTTACGATTTTTGCACGTTCTGCCCCGTATGTAATGCCGACGAGCGCGCTTGCGGTTCATCACCCCCGGTGATTCGCTAAGGGCACGTATAACAATTTCAAACACTAAGTCGGGAAGGGTCGCGTTAAGCTCTGTTGCTGCAGAATTTACCTTGGCGTTTAGGCGTTCTTTTAAGGGTCTGGCGTTAGGGTGCATCAACAAGGCAGTCGCGTAGTGTTGGAGCCAAAAGAATAATGATGGAAAATCAAAAGTTTCGCCCTGCATCGGTAATCGGCCCTCTCGGAGAGCCGCTTACGCTCGACACGCTGCCGCCTTCGGACACGCGCCGCTGGGTGGTGCGCCGCAAGGCGGAGGTCGTGGCTGCGGTGAAGGGCGGACTTATCTCTGCGGACGACGCCTGCGAGCGCTATGGCCTCAGCCCGGAGGAATTCGCGGCGTGGGAGCGCGCCGTGGACCGCGTTGGTATGCCCGGCCTCCGCGTCACGCGGGTTCAGCACTACCGAGCGCTCTACGACCGCGAAAGCGCCTGACACCATATTAGCCAACCGGCGCCCCCTACCTGTGCGGGCGCCTGCCAAAGGGCGGTAGACTTCGGGGGACGTCTGCCGCCCTTTCTGCGTCCGGCCCGCCGCAGCGCCATTTCTTTACGCCATTTTCACCATCCGCGCCCCACAGTTCCGCATTGTTTAAAAGTCGGGAATCGTGTGCGCGTGGAACAGGCCCAGAAAGCGCCAGACTTGAAAGCGCTGGAGCAGAACGGGAAGCCGCAATTGCTGCTGATCGCCGTGCTCTGCGCGGCCGCGGCGCTGCTCGGCCTTGTGCTGCTGCGCGATTCGGTCCCCGCATCGGCTGATCCCTACCCCGTTGCTGCCACTGCAACCGCGCCTGTTTCCGATCGCCAGGCCCGCGTCGAAACGCGGCTTCGCGAACAGGTCGAAGCGATGATCGGCGCGATTGTCGGCCGCGACAACGTGCGCGCCGTCGTCTCTGCGGAGATAGAACCCGATCAGACGCGGCAGGTTTCGGAGGCCGGAGAGCCGGGTACGAACAGCAGCGAGACGACCACCATAAGGAGCAGCGGCCAGATTCGCCGCCTCACCGTGTCGGTCATGGTCGACGGTCATCATGTCAAAGGGCCGGACGGCGTCAGCTACCAGCCGCGCACGAAGGCCGAACTCGCGCGTTTCACCCGCCTTGCGAAGGGCGCCGTCGGCTTCGACGCGATGCGCGGCGACTCACTGACCGTCGAGACCGTGCGTTTCGCGCCCGCTGAGGCTGCACCGGCGTTTTCCGGCGCGATGAACGAGATTCTGCCGTTCGGGCGCGCGCTCCTCGTGGGCATTCTTGCGCTCGCCGTGCTGTTCCTGATGTTGCGGATGTTCGGAAAGCACACGCCCGTCGTGACGTCCGAGCCTGCACGGCCTGCGGAACCATCGCAGCCCGCAGCCGTCGTGTTTACGAGCGATGCCGCACGCAGTCCCGCGCTTCGCCGCGCGGGTGACGCCGTCGCCGCGCGCCCGGCCGCTGCCGCCGCCATCGTCCGCCAATGGATGTCCGCATGAGCGCGCGCGCCGCAGCCCTGCGCACCGAGCCGCTTGCCGCACCGGCAGAACCGCTCTCCGCGCTCACCGGGGTCGAGCGTGCCGCCGCGCTGATGGTCGCGCTCGGGCGTGAACATGGCGGCGCGATCTGGGCGCACCTAGGCAATGAGGAGGCACGGGCGCTCAGCACCGCGATGGCGCAGATCGGCCCGGTTCCCGCCCCGCTCGCGGAGCGCTTGCTCGCCACCTTCGCAGGCGAAGTCTCCGGCACCGCAGCTTTGGAAACGCCCAGGACTGCGAACGAGACGACGTGGGACACGCTCGGCAACGTTAGCGAAGACGTTCTCGCCGCCTATCTTCGCGGCGAACACCCGCAAACGGCTGCGGTCGTGCTCGGCCGGATCGGACGCGAGCAGGCCGCGCGCGTGCTCTCGCGCCTGCCCGACGACACCGCGATGGATGTCGTGCTCAGGATGCTCCGCGCCGGCGCCGTGCGGCAGGATGTGCTCGATACCGTCGAGGAGACGCTGCGCGCCGACCTGCTCTCGAACCCCGCGCACAGCGCGCGCCGCGACGCGCACGAAGTGATGGCCGAGATTTTCAATCACCTCGACCGCGATGCCGAGGCACGCTTCATGCTGGCGCTCGAAGACCGCGCCTTCGATGCTGCAGAGCGCATCCGCACGCTGATGTTCACGTTCGAGGATCTGGCGCGTCTCGATGCCGCCAGCATCCAGACTCTGCTCCGCAATATCGACAAGAACCGGCTCGCCGCGGCGCTGAAGGGCGCGGGCGAAGCGCTGCGCGAATTCTTCTTCATGAGCATGTCGGAGCGCGCCGCGCGCATCCTGCGCGAGGATATGGAGCTGATGGGCCCCATTCGCCTGCGCGAGGCAGAGGAAGCCCGTCAGGCGATCGTTCAGGTAGCAAAACAGCTCGCGGACGCGGGCGAGATCGCTCTCGCCGACAACCGCGACGGTAGCGAGGAGTACGTGTTCTGATGCCTGCGTCTTACCCAGGGAGAAGCAAGATGGACGACCTGCGTCCCGATTATGAACCCACCCGCGCCTATGCGGCGGAAGTCTCTCCCGAAGAGGCGGCCGATGGCCTGGCCGGCGCGGTGGAGCTCGAATCCGTGTTCGATGTGCCGGTGCGCGTGCAGGCCGTACTCGGCCGATCGGCTGTGGAAGTCAGCCAGCTCCTGAAACTCGCACCCGGCGCGGTGATCGAGCTCGACCGGCGCGTCGGCGAAGCAATCGACATCTTCGTGAACGACCGCCTCGTCGCCCGCGGCGAAGTCGTGCTCGTCGATGATCACCTCGGCGTCACCATGACGGAAATCGTGAAGCAGGACGCTTGAAGCCGTTCTGCGTCAGATTTCAGGCGGCGCACTCCAGCGTGTGTGGAGATTCAGTTCAGGGCGAGGCGAAAATGGTGGATTCCGAGAATCGGAGCGGAATGCACTTAACGTTGAGCACCGGAAGCGCAGGAAGCCGCCGTATGCAGCCCGGCATGGGCTGAATATCCGCACACCCTAAGTCAGTTTCCAGGAGATCGGGATTACCAGCTTGGCGGGGCCGCCCGGCGGCGGCGGCACGGAGCCGATTTTCTGCGGGATGCGGACGGCTTCCCGGTCGAGAATTTTCGATCCCGTCGGCTCGACGAGTTCGACGCCGGTAATCGTGCCCCCGGCATCCACGCTGATCCGCACCTTCGCAGTGCCCTCATCGCCCCGGATCTGGGCACTGCGCGGATAGGAGTGCTGCGCGGCAATAAGCCGCGTGACGGTCGATCTCCAATCCGCAGCAGACGCCGTCCCCGCCGAAGCGAGGAGAACGAGCGCGGCGAACGCAGTTTTATGGATCCACCCTTCCATGGGCGCACGCTAGCGGCCCAAGTCTTGCCAAAGGGTTTATTCCGCCTGGGAAATGGTCGCCTTGGCAAAGGCGCAGCGGAAACCTCAGAGCTGGCGTTCCACCATCATCTTCTTGATTTCACCGATCGCCTTCGCCGGGTTGAGGCCCTTCGGGCAAACGTTCGCGCAGTTCATGATGGTGTGGCAGCGATAGAGCCGGAACGGATCTTCAAGCTCGTCAAGCCGTTCGCCGGTCATCTCGTCACGGCTGTCGGCGAGCCAGCGGTAGGCCTGCAGCAGGATTGCCGGGCCGAGGAACTTGTCGGAGTTCCACCAGTAACTCGGGCAGCCCGTCGAGCAACAGGCGCACAGGATGCACTCATACAGCCCGTCGAGCTTCTCACGGTCTTCCGGCGACTGGATGCGCTCCTTCCCCGAAGGCGTCGTTGACACCGTTTGCAGCCACGGCTTGATCGAGGCGTACTGCGCGTAGAAGTGCTTGAAGTCGGGCACGAGGTCTTTGACGACCTCCATGTGCGGCAGCGGCGTGATCGCCACGTCGCCCTTCACCTCGTCGATCGGCTTCGTGCAAGCGAGCGTATTCGAACCGTCGATGTTCATCGAGCACGAACCGCAGATGCCCTCGCGGCACGAGCGGCGGAAGGTGAGCGTCGGGTCGACCTCGTTCTTGATTTTGATGAGGGCATCGAGAACCATCGGCCCGCAGCTGTCGAGGTCGAGCTCGTAGCTGTCCATGCGCGGGTTCGCGCTGTCATCCGGCGACCAGCGGTAGATTTTGAACGTTTTGATATGCGTCGCGCCCTCGGGGGCCTTGTGCACCTTGCCCTTGCCGTTCACCTTGCTGTTCTTCGGAAGCGTGAATTCGGCCATCGCGCGCGTCTCTCCATGTTCTCTCGCGCGTGCTGCCTAGCGCAATCGCGTGGCGGAAAAAACTGGAAAAAGCGCGGCGTCCCGCAATAAGTCCTCAAGCCGTCACATGGCGGCGATAGGGCGGCGGGCAATGATCACCACACGCCCCCTGCCCACGGTCTTCGACGGCGACCCGCTGCTCGGCTTCTATCACGAACAGTTGATCCGGCACTGGACGCCGCGCCAGCGGGCACTCGCCGCCGGTCTCGGGAAACTGGCGGTGCGCGGCACGCGCGACGCCCGCTGCCGCGCGCTCGGCATCCCAGAAGACGAGGCACGCCTGCTTGCGGGCATCGTTGACCCCGCGCATTATCTGTCGCAGCTCTATCGCCGCGGCATCCATCGGCTTCTCAACCCCGCCGCCATCCCGCTCGCCTCCAGCCTGCTCAAGGATAAGCGCAGCTTCGCGGCGGCTGTGGCGAACGCGGGATTGCCGGCGCCCGAAACCTTTTCCGGCCCGTCCTCCCCCGCCGCCGTGGCCGCCTGGTTCGAACGGCATGGCGAGATCGTCGCCAAGCCGAACTATAGCTCGCGCGGGCGTGGCGTCGCACGCTACCGGCGCATCGCGCAGGGCTGAGCGGACAGCAACGGAACGCGGTTCGAAGCCGGCACGCTGGCCGCGCATCTGACGCGTGTCGTCAGCCGCGGCGGCCTCCTCCAGCAGGCAATGCGCACGGCGCCGCGCCTGTCGGACATCTCCCCGGGCGCGCTCCCGACGCTGCGCGTGCACACATTCCGTCTCGGCGGAACGCTCGCCGCGCACGGGCTCGTGCTGCGCATCGGCGGCGGATCGGGGCCGGTCGATAATTTCAGCCGTGGCGGCCTTGCCGCCGCCGTCGTGGATGGCGCTGCCGGAGACGTCATCGGAAAGGCGGGCGGGCGTATCCTTTGCGTAGGGCGTCACCCCGCAACCGGCGTCTCGCTGGAACACATCGCGCTCGGCGACCTTGCCGACGCCGCCGCCCGGCTCGGCATCGCGGCGCACTCCGCGATCGGCGCCGGCTATGGTCTCATCGGCTGGGATATCGGCCTTGCCGATTGCGGACCCGTGCTCATCGAGGGCAACTGGAACCCTGGCCACCAACTCACGCAGTTCACGAACGCCTGCGGCCTGTCTGCGCTCGCCGTCGGCCGCGCCTATCTGCAGGCGCTCGAAGCCCTACCCGCAAGCGCGTGGGCCGATGCCGCCCCGCTGCAGTGGGATGGTCAGTATCTGCCCGCCCCCAAACTTGCGCCCCTTTCCTCTCAGTCTATAAGCACCGCTGGGCTGCAAATCGACTGAGAGACCTGTGGACACGCCAACGACGCTTCTTCTCGCAGGAAAGAACGAAACGCCGATCTGGGGCATGTCTTCCGCCGAGCGGATTCGGCGTATCGCGGCGGCGCGCGCCCCCCAGGCGGATCAGTCGGGCGTCATCGTCGCCGACACCCGCTTCGCCTTCGACCCGCAGTGGTTCGGTTGGATCACTCAGCGTCCCGGCACCGCCCTCACCCTCGGCGGCCGCCCCGTGCTCGTGAACACAGCGCCGGAGCAGGCCCAAGCCGTGCGCGACGCCATCGACGCCGGCAGCGATGCCTGGGCGGAAGGCCTTGCGGTCACCGCCTATGAAGACGGCATCACCATCTACAACGCCGCGCTCCGAAAGCGCGAAAGCCCGTTCCTCATCGAGCTGGTCCCGGCCAACGTCCGCGCCATCGAGCGCGCAAGCTATTTCGGTGCCTACAAGGGCGTCACCGACATCCTCACCAAATACCTGTGGCCCGAATGGGCGCTCGTCCTCACCCGCATCGCCGCGCGCATCGGCATGACCCCCAACATGGTCACGACGATCGGCGCGGCGCTTTGCGTATGGGCGACGTTCCTGTTCTGGGACGGCCACTACTGGGCCGGTATGGCGGCAGGCCTCGCCTTCATGGTGCTCGACACCGTCGACGGCAAGCTTGCGCGCTGCACGATCACCTCGTCATGGTGGGGCGACATCTTCGATCACGGGCTCGACCTCGTGCATCCGCCCTTCTGGTGGTATGCATGGGGCGTCGGCCTCGCCGCGCACGGCCTCGCGCTTGATCCGCCCGTGTTCTGGACGGTGATGGGCGTGATGGTCGGCGGCTATGTGCTTCAGCGGTTCATCGAGGGCTGTTTCATCCACGTCTTCAGAATGCACATCCACGTCTGGCAGAAGGTCGACACTGATTTCCGCCTGATCACTGCGCGCCGCAACCCCAACATGGTGATCCTGTTCGTCAGTATGCTGTTCTCGCGCCCCGATCTCGGGCTTCTCGCGGTGACGGCGTGGACAGTGCTCAGCCTCGTCTTCCATTTCATCCGTCTGCTTCAGGCAATCGCCGCGCGGCGGCGCGGGGCGCTCACCTCGTGGCTCAGCGACGGGAGTGCGGCATGAACGACACCATCCGCCGCTTCGGCTATCCGGCGACGCTGGTGGCCGAGTACGACCACTGGGTCGTGCTGCTGCGCCCCGCGCAGCCCACGCTCGGCAGCCTCGTGCTCGCCGCGAAGTCGGATGCGACGGCCTTCGCGGACCTCGAACCCGCCGCCTATGCGGACCTCGCGAACGTTAGCCGCGATATCGAGACCGCGCTTCGCGCCGCCGTCGATCACACAAAACTCAACTACCTGATGCTGATGATGGTGGACCCCCACGTCCACGCCCACGTCATCCCCCGCTACGAAGGTAGCCGCAGCTTCGAAGGCCGCGCGTTCCCGGACGCAGGCTGGCCGAAACTCCCTGCGCTCGGTGAAGCGGTGGACTTAGACACGGCCGGAATCGCTGCCGTTTCGGCATGGCTCAAAGGTTTCTGGCCCGCACGCTGAAAACCCGCGCAATTTTAACCATGATGAAACACCGCCCACCGTATGCGTGTCGGGCGGGAACCGGATGTGCCGCTTTTCCCGGTGTATGGGGCTTGTGCTGGCTATGGAGCGTTTCAGGGATTTGATCGCGCGCGTTGACGTGTCGCGTTTCACCGCGATCATAACCCACTGGAAGATCAGCAAGAAGGTTTTGGTGAGCTACGGCATCGGCGGGCTCGCGATGGCGGTCCTCGCGATGGTCGCCATCGGTTCGCTGCTCGTCACCCGGTCCACCGTGTCCGAAGTCACCCGCCTTGCCGACAGCGCCCGTTCGATCTCGCACGCACACACCACTGCGATGACGGCACAGGGCCGCATCAAGGACTATGTGATCCGCCCCGAGGCCTCGCTCGTTGCTGAGGTCAACCAGAGCCTCGATGCGGCGAAGGAGGCACTGAGGCGCGCCGAAGACGGAGCCACGATCGTCGGCGAGGAGGCCACGCTGGCGCGCATCGACCGGCTGCGCGGCGTGTTCCGCACCGAGTTCCGCGGCATTGTCGAGAACCAGACCGAGATCAATCAGCTCGTGGCTGGCGCGATCGAAGCCAAGGGGCCGGAAATCGGCGCCGCGCTCCACGATATCGTCACGGCCAGCCACGGTGCGGGCGACCACCAGACCGCCTATAACGCAGCGCTTGCGCTCGAAACCTATTCGCTGCTGCGGGTCGATGTGAACCGCTACCTCTCCGCCCCCTCGCCTGAGATCGTCAAGCAGACCAAATCGGACCTCCTCAACCTCGAAGATGCGCTGAACGGCGTTTTCGAAGGCCTCACCGATCCAAAACTTATCCGCAAGGCCGACGGCATCATCGTCAGCCTCGTCGCTTACGACAAGGCGTTCGACGAAATCGTCCGCCGCACCACCGACCGCGACGCCGCTGTTGATCGGCTGCTCGGCAAGACCGGCCCAGCGTTCGAACGCAACGTGCAGGCCTTCTCCAAAGCGATCGCCGATCAGCAGGGTACGGCCGATTTCGCCGCACAAGCAGCCGCCGGCGGTGCCATTGTCATCACGCTTCTTGCTGGTGCCGCTGGTATCGGTGTGTCGATCGTTGCGGGCCTCCTCACCAACCATCTCATCGCACGCCCGATCGCAACGATGGCGAACGCGATGCTCGCGCTCGCCCGCGGCGAAACCGGCACGCGCATCGAAGGCGCACAGCGGCGCGACGAGGTCGGCGACATGGCGCGGGCGGTGGCAGTGTTCAAGGAAAACGCGACCGAAGTCGAAGAGCGCCGCCGTGCCGCTTTGGAAGCCGAACGCCGCGAACGCGAACGCGAGGAAACCGCCCGCGCCGAACGCGAAGCCGAGCGCCAGCAAGCCGCTGTCGAGAAACGCGCGGCGCTTAACGAGCTAGCCAATGCTTTCGAAACCAGCGTCCGCCATGTCGTCGCTGCTGTCGATAGCGCCGCGCGCCAGATCGCGGCGGGCTCGCAGCAGGTAAGCGATGCAGCACGCAGTAGTGCCGTGCTCGTCACCGATGTGACCGTATCCGCGGAGGAAGCCAGCCATAACGCGCTCACCGTTGCCAATGCATCCGAGGAAATGGCCCGCTCGCTCGCCGAGGTCTCGCACCGCGTTGTCGAATCTTCGGCAATGTCGGAGCAGGCCGTGTCCCGCGCCCGCGCTACAGACGAGATCGTTGCCGGCCTCTCGGTAGATGCCGAAAAAATCGGCGAGATCGTCGGCCTCATCAATTCAATCGCCGAGCAGACCAACCTGCTTGCGCTCAACGCGACAATCGAGGCAGCCCGCGCAGGTGAAGCCGGACGCGGCTTCGCAGTCGTCGCAAGCGAGATCAAGGCGCTCGCGAACCAGACCAGAAAAGCGACGATCGACATCAACGAGCGCATCGGCGCGATCCAGTCGGTAACGCGCGAAACCGTAGGTGCGATCGAGGAAATCGTCTCCACGATCGGCGAAATCAACGGCATCGCCGCCACCGTCGCCGCCGCCGTCGAACAGCAGGCCGCGACCACGTCCGAAATCGCGCGCAACACGCATCAGGCCTCCGACAGCACGCACGCCGTCGCGCGCAACATCGACCAGGTCCGCTCCGGCGTCGAAGCGACAGGCATCGCAGCAAAGGATGCGCTTGATGCCGCCGCCGACCTCAACCGGCAGGCAAGCACGCTCACCACAGAGGTCGACCGTTTCCTCGCCCGCGTCCGCGCAGCATAGGAAAGCCTTTACAACGGACCGCTGACAAGCGCCTAAACATCGTGTATCGCCCCCGGCCATGCTCAACATCAACGGCATCACCGTGCGGCTTGGCGGCCGCATTATTCTGGACGGCGCGACCGCGTCGCTGCCCACGGGAAGCCGTGTCGGCCTGATCGGGCGCAACGGTGCGGGCAAATCCACGCTGATGCGCGTGATGTGCGGCCTGCTCGAAGCCGACGGCGGCGAGATCGAAACCGCGAACCGCTCGCGTATGGGCTATATCGCGCAGAAAGCGCCCGCCGGTACCGCGACACCGCTTGAAACCGTGCTGGCCGCGGACACCGAACGCGCCGCGCTGCTCGTCGAGTCTGAAACCGCGACCGACCCGGACCGCATTTCCGAAATCCACGAGCGGCTGAACGCGATCGATGCGTGGACTGCAGAGGCACGCGCCGCGCGTATCCTCGTCGGCCTCGGCTTCGACGAAGAGATGCAGGGCCGCACGCTCGACAGCTACTCCGGCGGCTGGAAGATGCGCGTCGCGCTCGCCGCCCTGCTCTTCTCCGAACCCGACCTGCTGCTGCTCGACGAGCCATCGAACCACCTTGACCTCGAAGCGACGCTCTGGCTCGAAAACTTCCTGAAGACCTATCGCGCGACGATGATCATCATCAGTCACGAACGCGACCTTCTCAACAATGTCGTCGATCACATTCTGCACCTCGAAGGCGGCAAGATCACACTTTACCCGGGCGGCTACGACGCGTTCGAGCGGCAGCGCGCCGAGCGCCTCGCACAGATCGAGGCCGCGCGAAACGCGCAGACCCGCCAGCGCGAAAAGCTGCAGGACTACATCGCCCGCAACAGCGCCCGCGCGAGCACCGCGCGGCAGGCCCAATCCCGTGCCAAGGCACTGGCGAAAATGCAGCCGATCGCAGCCATTGCCGAAGACCCCAGCCTCAGCTTCGCGTTTCCCAACCCCAGCGAGCTGAAGCCGCCACTCGTCACGCTCGACATGGCGTCGGTGGGCTACACCGAAGGCAATCCGATCCTCACGCGCCTCAACCTGCGCCTTGACCCCGACGACCGCGTGGCGCTGCTCGGGCGCAACGGCAACGGCAAGACCACGCTTGCCCGACTGCTCGCCGCGCAGCTGCCGCCGATGGAGGGCGACATGCGCACCGCGGGCAAGATGCGCGTCGGCTATTTCACGCAGTATCAGGTCGAAGAACTCGACACCGACGACACGCCGCTCGAGCACATGACGCGCATTATGAAGGGCGCGACGCCCGGCGCCGTCCGGGCCCAGCTCGGCCGTTTCGGCTTCTCCGGCGACAAGGCCCTGACGAAAGTCGGCAAGCTTTCGGGCGGCGAACGCGCCCGGCTGGCGCTCGCGCTCATCACGCGCGAAGCGCCGCACATGCTGATCCTCGACGAGCCGACCAACCACCTCGACGTCGATTCGCGCGAGGCGCTGGTGCAGGCGCTGAACGAATATTCAGGCGCCGTCGTGCTCGTCAGCCACGATCGCCACATGCTCGAGCTGACCGCAGACCGACTGGTTCTGGTCGATGACGGTCGCGCCGAGGATTTCGGGGGGAGTCTTGAGGACTACACCGATTTCGTACTCGGCAAGTCCGGCGACCGGTCAGCGGGCGGCAATGCCCAAGGCAACCGCAAGGGATCCCGCAAAGCTTCCGCCGACACGCGCGAGCAGGAAAAGCGTCTGCGCGCCGCCGTGAAGACTTTCGAAGCCGAGATCGCTTCGCTCAGTGCCGAACGCAGCGCTGTCGACCGCGCCATGTTCGACCCCTCGTCGGCGGGACCTGCTCACGCGAAAAAGACGATGACCGAGCTGATGAAGCTTCGCGCCGACCTCTCGGACCGGATCACCGCCATCGAGGCGGAGTGGCTCGTCGCTTCGGAAGCGTTGGAGATCGCGGCTTAGGCCGGTGCCAACCGCCGCAGCATCGTCCTGGCAAGATCGAGCGCACGCGCGCGCGTCAATCGCTCCGACGAGAGGCTGTAGTCCAGCCACAACCCGTCCATGGTGGCGGAAACGAGCGCCACGATATCGCGCGGTGGCACTGGCCCAGCGGGAAGCCGCTCCACGGCTTGATCGAGCAGGGCGTGCAGCCGTGCATTATAACTTACGCTGACCGCCGCGAATTCGGCATTGTTGCGGACGAGCGTCCAGAAGGCGATCCAGGCGCCGAGGATGTCCGGGTTCGACCATTCGTCGCTGAAATGCACCTCGAACAGCCGGTCGATCGTCTTCCAGGGGTCCTCATGCCCGGCTGCGAGTTCCTGCTCGAAACGCGCAATGAAGCTGTCGCAAAGCTCCTGATAGGTTTCGAGCAGCAGATTGTCGGGATTGCTGAAATAGTGGCGCAGCAGGCCGTGCGACACGCCTGCCCGGCGGCAGATTTCGCGCCCCGTCGTGCCGCGCGGACCCAGCTGTGCAAGGCAGCTGATTGTCACGGCGAGCAAATCCTGACGCCGAAGATCCGGCGTCTGTCGACGCGCGCGGCGCCTTTTCGTGTCTTCTGTCGTGGACGCCATATCTGCCTTCGCTATCAAGGCAGACGTATCGCAGGCTCCAGGCCAGTCACGCAAGCCAAAGCCGGCAGCCCCGCTCAGTCCAGATCGGGATCGTGGTAGTTTTGCACGTAAGACGCAATCAGCCGGTCGACCGCTTCACGCGTCACCCGATTATAATCTTCCGAAAAGCCCAACGTCGCCACCATCTTCCAGTGGCCGTACATCAACGTCACGAACAGAAAGCCGATCTCCCGGCACGCTTTCTGGCTCAGCGTCGGGTTGCTGATCTGAATCTCGTGCGCGATCGTATACTGGAGCAGGTTATACTGCCCGCTGAGGCTCATGCGTATCGCCTCGGAACTTGCCGCAAGCGAGAACATGGCGTCGTAAACGCCATCGTCCCTCGGTTTCTCATTCCCGGCGAGGAAGTCGAAATAGAAATCGAGGAACATCGGCAGGCGCTCGGTCGTGGCAGCCTCGATGATGCCTTTCATCAGGCAGTCACGGTAGCTCGCCGCCAGTGCATCGCATACTGCGACCATAAGGCCTTCAGGCTCCGGGAAATAGTGCCGGATGAGCTGCCGCGACATGTCCGCTTCCTTGGCGATCGAATCGTAGGAGGGCATGGGCAGGCCTTCGCGGCCAATCGCCTTGATGGCAGCCTGAACGATCTCAGGCTTGCGAATTTCAGAAATGGGCTTCGGCATGCCGCCCCCGGGTAAGCGATGGTTACTGTTATATACCCGCGGGCGCGAGCGGCGCGGATGCTAACAGCGATGAAAGCAGTAGCAAGCGAATAGTTAACAAGACGCAGAAAAGTGTTCGGCAAATGCAGGGTTGCAGCACGCCGGGCGAGCCCCGCTCTCGGGGGCCGGTTTTGATTGCGAACTCAAACACATGCCTACAGGCACACGAATCCGCCACTTTCAGTTGGAAAGCAAGAAGAGGGCCAATCGCCTTAATGCGCGCATTTCCGGCGATACGGCGCGAGCATTGTCTTCAAAGTGTAAAGGAGACCGACAACGACCGAACGTGGTTCGTCCTCCCCAATGCGGAGCACACGCGCTCGCTCCATGCATTTCGGTGCGAATCGTTCTCGAATGGTGCGGTCAAATGCAGCGGCGACGCATGGAACTGAGGGCAAAGACAGAAGAGCTATGCGCCTTCCCTGACACCAGCTGCAGCAAGGCGCGGCAGCACATCCCGTGCAAGCCGCTGCAAGGCATCGACATAGTCAATCGCGCTGAAGATCACACCGTCGACGCCCGCTTCGACCACGCTGACGAGCTTCGCAGCCACGGTTTCCGCACTGCCGACAACAGGCATCCCAGACCCCAGGGCAACTGTGCGTCGCATGAAGCGCATCTGGTCGGAATCTTCCGCCACGCCGTTTTCACGCGCCAGCGTGGAAATGAAGCCGTCAATGGCGGTATGGTCTGCCCGATCTTCGGAATAGTAGCGCAGATAATCGGTAGCTTCGGCCTCCGTATCCTTCAGCACGAGTTGGGCGTTGGTCCAGACCTGAACGTCGCGCCCGTACTCATCCCGTGCCAGCGCTTTATATTTTGCGACCTGAGCCTTCCACTGGTCGGGGTTCTCGCCGAACAGACCGATGAGACCCATGTTTGAATGGCGAGCCGCGAAGCGCATCCCCGTTTCGGAGAAGCCCGCATTCATGATCGGCACCGCACCGCCTCGTAGAGGTTGCGGGCGGGATAGTGCGCCTTTCATGCTGAACCAGCGGCTGTCGACGTCGAACTCACACGTTTCCGACCAGAGGCGGCGGATGAGCGTCAGCCACTCTGCAAGATACGCGTAACGCTCCTCGTGACCCAGCATTTCAATGCCGAACATATCGAACTCACGGCGATTCCAGCCGCCGACAACGTTCATGCCGAACCGCCCGCCGGAAATGGCGTCGATCGTCGCCGCCTGCTTTGCCACGATCAGCGGATGCACGGTTGGTGCATGTGTCGTCGCGAACACCCCGATGCGGCGCGTCGCCTGCGCGATTGCCGCAGCATAGGTGAAAGGCTCGATCACATCATGGGAGGCGTGCTGGAAATCGCCGTCTACATAGCCCTTCCAGCGTGCGATCGGCACAATGGCTTCAAGCCCGGCTTCATCCGCCATCTGCGCAATGCGCAAACATTCCGCCCAGTTCGGTTTGAACAGCTCCGGCACGGTCGTGAGCGCCGGCATGGTGTTGGCGCAGAATACGCCAAGCTTGAGCCGATTGTTTGAATAAACGGGATGCCGAGGCGAAACCGTCATTGCGCCAGCGCCTCGCGGCGAACGCGTATCCCGGCCTTCTCGCGATCCCACGTGTCGGCAGTCAAACCCTCCTTCCGCAGATCGCCCTTCAGCACCTTGGCCGACGGTGTCTTCGGCAGCGCACTCATCACCCGTATGTATCGCGGCACCATGAAATAGGGCATCCGCGCCACAAGAAATTCGGTCAGCTCGGTCATATCGATCGTGCTGCCGGGCACAGGCGCCACCACGATCATCACTTCGTCTTCGGAATATTCGCTCGGCACGCCGATCGCTGCACATTCGCGTACGGCGGGGTGCGCGCAAACCTCCGCTTCCACCTCGAACGAAGAGATGTTCTCGCCGCGGCGCCGGATCGCATCCTTCATGCGGTCGACGAAGTAGAAATAGCCGTCTTCATCCATGCGGAACGCATCGCCGGTATGAAACCAGCCGTTCCTCCACGCCTCCGCAGTCGCGACCGGGTTTGCGTTGTAGCCGCTGTTCATGCCCCAAGGCCGGTCGGTGCGGACAAGCATCTCGCCAACCTCGCCGACCGGAACCTCGCAGTCGTTCGCATCGACGAGACGGACCTCGACGTTAGGGCGCGGGCGACCGCACGTTCCCCGCTTTGTCGGATTCGCTTCTGACACGATCGGAGAGGAAATCTCCGTCATGTTGAAGATCGTATAGATATCGATGCCGAACCGCGCCTTGAAGGCAGGCGCGTCATCGGTGAACGGCACCATGAATGCCAACTTCACCTTGTGGTCGCGGTCGCGCTCCGAAGGCGGCTGTTTAATGAGGAAGGTCGCCATCACGCCGAGCAGGAAAACCACTGTGGTTTCCGTCTTCCGCACCACATCCCAGAACGTGTCGGTGGAGTAGCTGTTGACCACTGCGACAGATGCACCGCGCGCGAGCATCACGAAAGGCGGCCCCATACCCCCAATATGGAAGATCGGCGCGACCGTCATGTAGCGGTCGTCTTCCGTCACCATCGGCCAGCTTTCGGGACCGGCATTGGAGAACATGTGAAGATAGGACGACAGCACCCCTTTCGAAGGACCCGTCGTGCCCGAGGTGTAGATGATCGACTGGATGTCCCACGGGTCGATCGGCCGTTCGAGCGGTAGCAGCGCCGCTTCCGTGCCCGAGAGATCGTCAAAGCGAGATGTCGGCAGACCGAAATGCGGCGCGTCCAGCGCCGTCGTCAGCACGGCCCGCTCAAGGCCCGCCATGTCGATCTCGGAAAGGCGGGGCGCAAGCTCCGGGTGAACGATAATCACCTTCGCTCCGGAATTCGCCACGACATGGGCGAGCAGCCCGCCGCGATAGGCCGTGTTAAATGGTACGAAAACCGCGCCGATGTAGTTGATGGCATAGAAAGCCAGAAGCGCGTCGGGGCCGTTTGGAAGCCAGACAGCGACGTGATCGCCCTGCCGGATACCAAGAGCCTGGAGGCCTGCGGCCTTCTCGATCACGCGCCGGCGCAGATCCTGAAAGCTCCATTCTTCGCCATCTTCGAAAATCACGTGGGTCTTTTCCGGACGCTCCACCGCCCAGCGATCGATCAGGTAGCGCAGAACGCATTCGTTCCTGTTCGGAATACGTGGATCGTGAAAATCGCGCGCGGTGTCCTCGCGGTCAGCCATGAGAAACTCCCCTCGTCCATTTGTTTGTCGTTGCGGTTGGAAACGCTCCAACCGATGGGCACGCATCCCTGCGCGCTTGCCTCAGTCGAGGCCGATCAACCGCATACACGCATGAGAGACCTGCTCGATGACATCGTCCCTCTTCCGGCGGCTACCCCGCCAGTAGCAGTTCGGAATCCACGACAGCAGGCCGCCCATCCAGACCGACATCGCCGCAGCGTCGTGAAGCGTCACGAGGCCGTCTGCACGACACTGCTCCACAAGGCGCGCGATCCTGAGATCGAATTCATGCCGCAGGCGCAGAATCTGCTGCGCATCGATGTTGGTGAGGTTTTTCATCTCGCGCTGATAGACGACGATATATTCCATGCGATCGATGATGATGGCGGCGACCTCCCGCAGCGCAGCGCGGAGCTGATCGACTGAATTTCCTGGTGCAGCCGCTGCCCGATCCAGCGCATCGAGAGATTCGCTGACGCCGACGGCGCAGACCGAGGCCAGAATCTCCGCTTTGTTCTTGTAGTAAGTATAGAGGTACGGCTTGGTGACGTTGAGCTCGTCCGCCACCATGTCGAGTGTCGCCGTTTCATAGCCCTTTTCGTGGAACAGGCGGCTTGCCACTTCGAGGATGCCTTGCCGTTTCAGCGCGACGACATCAGGCTTCGACATGCGACGACCGCGTGGCCGGACTTGACTTGAGCCCGCCGCGGGCGCCGCTTCGACCAATTTGCTACGCGTTGCTCTCTTCATGCCGCCCTTCTCAGGATCTCCAGTATATCGGCAGAGGACCGCACCGGACGTGGATTGGTCCGTCCCCAGATATCAAGCATGGTGTATTCGGCAACCTGTTGGAAGCGATCTTCGCCCACACCGACTTCCGAAAGGGTGCGGGGCATTCCCAGCGTCCGGATAAACCGGTCCAGGGCTTCGGAGGCCGTGCTTCCCGGTTCGCCCAAACACGCGCTGATGCGCTTCTGGCGGCTATCGTCGTATTCGGCGTTCCACGCCAGCACATAGGGCGACATAACGCAGGATGTGTAGCCGTGCGGCACGTCGCAGGTTCCGCCGAGGATATGGCCGATCGCATGGCTCGCCCCCATCGGAACGCCGCCGATGATGGAAATCATCGACTGCCAGGCACCAACCTGACACTTCAGGCGCCCCTCGATATCCTTGGGATCCCGCTTCACGCGGCTCAGCCCTTCGACGAGAAGACGCAGCGCACTGTCCGCAAGGCCGTCGGCGAAGTCATTGGATGCGTATGACGCCAGCGTCTCCACCGCGTGATCGACTGCGCGCACGCCTGTCGAAAACCACAGCCATTCAGGCGTATGCAGCGTCAGTTCCGGGTCAAGCACCACGGCGATGGGCGCCATGTTCCGGTGCTCATAGCCCTGTTTGTGCATCACGGTCTCGTCCGTCGCCCCGGACAGGGCATTGAACTCGCCGCCCGAAAGCGTCGTCGGCACACAAATCACGCGCACATCGGGACCGACAGTGATCGGGTTTATGACCTGGCCATCATCGGTGACATAGGTTCTGAGCGGCTCGAAACCTTCTACCGTCCGCACGTCATGCTTCAGCAGCAGCGCTATGATCTTGCCGGCATCGGTCACCGATCCGCCGCCGATCGTAACGATCAGATCGGCATTGGCCGCGCGCGCGGCATTTGCGCCGGCGAGAACACCTGATCGTGGCGCATGTGGCTGAATGCCGGTCCATGTCGCAGCATGGCGTACGCCAAGCGCTGCCTCAACATTGCGCACGGCGTCCGTCGTATTCGCGAGCGTTGTGCCGGCAAGAATGAACACGCGCTGCGCGCCCGCAAGCGCCGCCTGTTCCGCGATAGCCTCCGCCGCGGGCCGACCGATTACGACGCGCTCGGTCGACGTGAAACCCATTGTCGTGCCAGCCATGTCACCCTCCGCATCTTTTTGGAATGCTGGCACAGTGAAATTCTACTGTCCAGTATATTCAATACCCTCACGGCAGCGAGGCGCACAATCCGCAGCTTGACAAAATTATACTCATCAGTAGGCGAAGATACAAGACTATTGCCGATACAGCTGGAAATGGATGACCGTGGCAACAGAGGGAGCCAAGAGCGCGACAGGGCCGTTGTCTGGCATTCGGATCGTGGAATTCGCCGGTCTTGGGCCTACCCCCTTTGCCGCCATGCTGCTCGCCGATTACGGCGCAGATGTGCTGCGCATCGATCGCAAGGGCCAGGCCGGCCTTTCCCCGGGTGATGGCAGGCAGGACTTTCTGAACCGCAGCCGCAGTTCGATCGCGCTCGATCTCAAATCCGCCGATGGCCTCGCGCTTGCGCGGACGCTGATCGGCAAGGCCGACGTTCTCCTCGAAGGTTATCGCCCCGGCGTCATGGAGCGGCTGCAACTCGGCCCCGACGAGGCGTTGGCCCTCAACTCCCGGCTCATCTACGCGCGCATGACGGGCTGGGGCCAAAGTGGACCGCTAGCGCAGAAGGCTGGGCACGACATCAATTATGTGGCGCTTACCGGGGGGCTCCACATGATGGGCAGCGCAGAGGCCCCGCCCCCCGTCCCCCTCAACGTCGTCGGAGATTTTGGTGGCGGTGGAATGCTGGTTGTTTCGGGCATCCTGGCCGCCCTTGTGGAGCGCCAGTCGAGCAGCCGCGGCCAGATCATCGATGCCGCCATGATCGATGGCGCGGCCCTGCTGCTCACCCAGCTTTACGCTTGGAAGGCTATGGGCTTCTGGACATCCGAGCGCGCCGCGAACCTGTTGGATGGCGGCGCCTATTTCTACCGCTGCTATGAAACCGCGGAAGGCTACGTCGCGGTCGGCGCGATCGAACCTCAATTCCATGCCGCGCTGATCGCCGGGCTTGGGCTTGAGCTCGCAGATTTTTCCGATCACATGAACCGCGCGCTCTGGCCGGATCGCTCTCGGACGCTCGAAGCTCTGTTCAAAACACGCACCCGTGATGAATGGATCGCTATTTTCGAGCCGCTCGACGCGTGCGTGACGCCGGTCCTGACGCAGGAAGAAGCCATCCGCCACTCCGCAAACGTAAGCCGAAATGTCTTCACGGGCGTGGAGCGCGCAGAGCCCAATCCGGCGCCGCGTTTCTCGCGGACGCCTGCACAAATTCGCAGTGCGCCTACGTTGCCCGGCCAAGGTGGCTATGCCGCATTGAAAGCGTGGGGCATTCCTGATGTGGAGATTCGGGCTCTCGTTGCCCGCGACGGCCTTTCTGCTGAATAGATGCGGTTGACGGGTTACCAATCGATCTGAAGTTCCGTCAGGCCGCGAAAGTGCACCCCGCGCCAGTGCGGACTCTGTATATCTACGCGCATCGTCGGGAGTCGCTGTGCGAGCGTCGCAAGGCCGATCTCGCCTTCCAGGCGCGCGAGTTCTGCGCCGACGCAGAAATGAATACCGCCGCCGAACGTCAGATGCCGCGGGCCGTCGCGCGTTATGTCGAAGACATCCGGATCTTTAAAAACGCGCGGATCGCGGTTGGCCGCGCCCAGCATCGCCATCACACGCTGGCCGGCCGCGATCGTACGCCCGCCGAAAGTCGTATCGGCAAAGGCGGTGCGGTAGGTCATCGTAAGCGAACTTTCGAAACGCAGGATTTCCTCGGATGCGGACGCCGCGAGCGCAGGATCGCTTACAAGTTTCGCCCACTCCCCGGGATGACGGTGCAGCGTCAGCAACCCGTTGCCAAGCATGTGGGCGGTCGTTTCAAACCCGGCACCGAACAGCGCAATCGCAACCGTGGTCATCTCCCATTCGGAAAGGCCGTTGCCGTTATCACGTGCCTCGAGAAGCGCCGTAGCGAGGTCATCGCGCGGCTCACTCCGCCGGCGATCGAAAACCTTCTTGAAGAAGCGTTCCAGGAACAAGATCTGGTCGTTTGCCAGTTTCAACTCGTCTGCAGGAAGCGGCCGCATCTCCAGGACGAGGAAACTATCCTGGATCGCCTTGTTGAGCGCCATGAGCAGATCGTCATCCGCCTCATCAGCATCAATACCCAGCATTTCGCACATGACAGCCGTAGGGAGCTTGTAAGCAAAATCGTGGATGAACTCCATGCGGCCACCGTCGATCACCTTATCGAGCAGCCGATCGGTTATCTCCTGAATGCGCGGGCGCATGGCCTGCACACGTCGCGCCGTGAGCGCCTGCGTCACGAGCCCGCGAAGCCGGGTATGTTTCGGCGGGTCTTGAAATACGAACACGTCGGCGAGCCAGCGGTAGGCGGGATGCGAGAAAACATCGAAATCCTCGCCGTAAAGAAGCCGAATATTCCGCTCGAAATCGCCCTGTCCGAAGTTCTGGCGATCCATGATGATCGCGCGAACATCATCGTAACGCGTCACCACCCAATAGCCGTGATCCGACCAGTGCACGGGATCATGTTCGCGAAGTAGGGCGAATGCGGGATAAGGATCGGCGAGCAGTTCTGTATCGCTCGGGTCCATCGCGAAGTTTTGAAGCCAACGTCCCGATGCAATATCCGCCATCATGCAAGCCTTTCAGGGCTATAGACCGGTCTGAACACTGACCCTTCCGGCAAAACGCGAACGGCATGCACACCGCCGAAATGCGCGGGAACGAGAAGCGAACCCCTTTGCGCCGCTTCTTCGAGAACAGCACGGCGGCTTTCGCGCGCTCTATCCTGATCTTCACAGAACTGGCTGTTCCAGTCCGGATTATGGATCTGGATCGGATGGTGAAGGACATCGCCCACGAAAAGGGCGGAATCGCCTCCGGAAAGAACACGCATGGCCAGATGACCGGGCGTATGCCCGGCGACAGCAAACAGATCGATCCCGGGCAGCACTTCAAACCCGTCCTCGGCCCATTCCACCCGGTTCTGGTCGATCAGCGGCTGAACACTGTCTTCGAACACGCCGGCGTTCACCGCCTTGCCTGTCGCCGAAGGTCCCGCACTGTCATCATTCGGATCCCAGTAAGCACGATCACCCAGTGGCAGGATGTATCGCGCATTGGGGAAGGTCGCCTTCCATCCGTCGTCCGAGCGTATGGTGTTCCAGCCGACGTGATCGATATGGAGGTGCGAACAGACCACCGTGTCGATGTCGCCGGGCTGGAATCCCGCCGCGCCGAGCCGGTCAAGAAATTCCGTCTGCAGGCCGCCGAAGATCGGAATTCCCGGCCGCTCCTTGTCGTTCCCCGCGCCAGTGTCGAACAGAATCCTTTCAGCGCCGGTATCGATCAGCCAGCTTTGCAGGAAGCCATAGATGAGTCCGGTTTCCGGCTGGTGATAGTCCGGCACAAGCTCATGTTCATGCGGCTGCCAGAGCGCTTCGTCGAAGCCCCGGAACATCGCGGCGGGCGGCGCGAAGCCGCCCTGCCATTCCTCAATTCGATGAAGCGTCATGTCTCCGATAGGAAACCTGTCCATCCCTTGCGCCTCCCACGGTTATCGTGTCCAGGCGACGGCGTTCCCGACGCCCGGACCACGAAACCGACGCGATCAGAACGCGTAGCCGAGCGTGAACCCATAGGTACGCGGCGTGATGACCGACCCGACCCGAACGAGTGCGAAGGTTGGCGCCGTCACGATGTTGTTCGAGATCGCGAACTTGTCGGTAAGGTTGCGCGCCCAGAGGCTCGCGGACAGGCCACTCTCATGCTTGTAGGTGAGATTTGCGTTTACAAGCGCATATCCCCCCTGCGCCGCATCGCTGTTGTTGAACTCGGTGAAATAGACCTTGCTCTGATAGCTCATGTCGGCACCAAGTGTCAGCTCGCCAGGGCCAACGTCCACAGTATAGTCGAAGCCTGCACCGAACGAGAATTTCGGCGCGTTTGGCAGGCGCTTTCCATCGAGATCAGCAAGCGCCGGATCCGATGGGCACGCGTCGTAGGAAATTCCCGGCCGGCTGACGGCCGCGCCATAGTAGCCGTTACAGAAATCCTGGAACTTCGCATTGAGATAGGCGGCGTAGGCATTCAGCGTAAGATTGTCGTTCACACGCCCGCTGAGCTCAAGCTCGGCGCCATAATTCTTCGCGGCGCCGGCATTGATCGTTTCCACGATGCTCTGCGCGTTGACGAAGCCGACCTGAAGATCGGTGTAGTCGTAATAGAACACAGCACCGCTCAAAAGGATGCGGTTGTCGGCAAGCTGCTGCTTGAAGCCTGCCTCATAGTTCCACACGAATTCGGGATCGATCACCGAGTTCGCGCTGCCCACGTTTATAACGCCGGACTTGAAACCGCGCGTGACCGTACCGTAGATCAGCGTAGCGTCGGCCGGCCGCCATTCGACGAGCAGCTTCGGCGTAATCGCGCCCCACCCCTTCTTTCGATCGGTGGGAATATCGATCCCTGCCGCTTCGAAAGTGAACTGGCCGACGCCTTTGCGCCGTTCATAGCTGTAACGCGCACCCGCCGTGACCCTCAGCTGAGACGTCAGATCGAACGCCGCCTGCGCGAAGACGCCGTAAGACTTCGTATCGACCGTACCGCGCTGGAAATAGTTGCCGTCGTCGAACGTATCCGCCGGCAATCCGAAGAGAAGCCCGAGGTTGATCGTCGGCACCTTGACTTCGCCGTAGAGCTCCTCCTCGAAATACATCGCGCCTGCGAGGATATCGAGGCCGCCGCTCTTGTAGTTCAGCAGCAGTTCCTGGCTGAACGAGTTGGCGTCCTCGACGTAGTTGTTCTGACCGTACATCCAGACGTCCGAAACGTCGAGATCGGTCCGATTGAAGCGGCTGAAATCACGGTATGCTGTGATCGACTTCAGGTTGAAATCACCCGAATCCCACTCGACAAGAGCCGTGTAGTTCTCGCCGTTGCGCTTATTGATCGGGTCTTCGTCCGAATAGATGTTCCGGAGGTTCGGCTTCTCGCCGCGCGCGGTATAATAATCAAAGATCGTTTCACCGCCGAGCAACTTGTGCGGCAGAGATTCCGCCGGAACGATCGTCGGACCGAAGTAATGGAAGGCGTAGTTGTTGTCATCTTCCTCATAGTGCTCGACGATCAGCGATGCGGTCAGTTCCGGCGAAAGGCGCGCCTCCAGAATGCCGCGTACCGCATAGGCATCGCGGTTGTCGACATCGGAGCCTGTGAAGAGGTTCTTGCCGTATCCGTCGCGCTTTTCCCTCTTGCCCGCGACCCTGAAGAGCAGCGTGTCTGCTATGAGCGGACCTCCAACGGCGCCTTCCAGCGTAACAGCATCGTAATTCGCATACGTACCGCGAATGTAGCCGGACAAATCTTCAGTCGGCTTGGCGGTAACGAGATTGATGGCGCCGCCCGTGGCGCCGCGTCCATAAAGCGTTCCCTGCGGCCCGCGCAGCACCTCGATCTGTGCAAGGTCGTAGAAACCCGCGAGCTGCGCCGCCGGCCGCGAGATCATCGCGCCGTCCTGAAGGAATGCCACGGCACCGTCTGCACCAAGATCGATGCTTGTCATGCCGATGCCGCGAATGAAGGTGCGGTTCACACCGAACTGGTCGCCGATCGACACATTCGGCACCGAAGACTGAAGGTCGCCGATGTCCTGAATACCGCCTGGCCCCAGATCCTGGGAGGAGATCGCCGACACTGCGGCCGCGGTATCCGCAAGCGACGTGTTCTGGCGCGTCGCAGTGATGACGATTTCCGAAGCCTGCGGCTCATCGGCGCTATCAGCGCCCCGCACCTGTTGCGCCAGCGCGAGCCCCGAGAACGACGCAGTCGCCAGAAGGCCAGCCCCGAATGCAAATACACATGAGTTCCGTCGCATAGCAGCACCTCCCCGATCGTTTATAGCTTATGCACAAAGAATATACTTGTGAGTAGATTTTGCAAGCGCGTTCAATAGCTCGAATCCATTGAACTCCGATGTTATAAAACCACGCAAATTCAAAATGTTGAGGTAAGCGGCCGCAAAAAGCCCAGCGCGCGATTCAATTTTCCATACTGATTGGTATAAACACTCGTGAGCGTGAGCGCACTGCGAGGCTGGCCGCGCTAGCCGTTCGCCGCTGCCGCCTCGCCTTCCTGGGCAATTGCGCGCTCGCCCGTGAAAATGAATTCGGCTGGGTGGGCCTTCCGCGTCATGCGCCAGAACGCATCGTTCCGCCATGGCGTAATGGCAACAATGCGACCGCGCGCATTGCGATACCAATTCTCCGTGCCAGGGTGGGTCCACACGAGCTTTTCATGCGCGGCATCCACTTTGTTCGCGTAGTCGGCATAAACCTGCTCGCGAACTTCCACCGCGGATGCGCCCTGCCGTACCATCTCCTCGACAATCCTCAGCGCATAGTGGGCTTGGTTCTCGATCGAGCGAATCATGCTCCCGCCATGACCTGAACCCACATTGGGCCCAAGCAGGATAAAGAAGTTCGGAAATCCGGGAACCACGGTGCCCAAATACGCGGCGGCGTTGTCTCCGTCCCAGAAGTCGCGCAGCACCCGCCCACCGCGCCCGACAACATCGTAAGAGCCAAGAACATTCGCCGCCTGAAAGCCCGTGGCCAGGATCAGAACATCTGCTGAAACGCTGTCACCGTTCCCGGCGATGAGCTGCTCCCCCCGAATCTCGGCTAGGCGATCCGGGATCAGCCGCACATTTTCCCGTCGAAGCGTACGATACCATCCATTGTCCAGCAGCATACGTTTTGCGAACGGCGGGTAATCTGGAAGGACTTGCGGCAGAAGGTCCTGGCGATCGCCGAGTTCGTCCATCACGTACCGCGTGAAATACTCGCGGTGACCGTCGTTGATCGCATTCACGGCACGCTCGGGATAGTCCCAATCGGGATCCCTAAACAGGGTACCGTGCACTCTGTCGTTGAACGTCCACGACAGGCGCTGCTCGTACCAGGCCCTGTAAAGCGGCACGGTCTGGAGCAGATAGCGCACACCGTCCGGCACCGCCTTTCTGAACTGTGGGAATGGGGCGGCCCATTGCTTCGAACGCGCGAAAATCGTGAGTTCTGAGACGCTTTCGGCAATGGCAGGCACAACCTGCATGGCCGAAGCCCCGTTTCCGACGACCGCCACGCGCTTGCCCGACACATCCAGATCCTCGGGCCAATCGGAGGTGTGCACAACGCGGCCCGCGAAGTCCTCGATCCCTGGAATCTTCGGAACCAGCGGTATGTTCAATATACCGACCGCACTGAAGATGAGGTCTGCGTAGTGATGCGCGATCCGCCCATTCTTGTCGGCGATGGTGACTTTCCAGCGGCTCTCGCTCTCCACCCACTCAGCCTTCTGAACCGTCGTCTCGAAGCTGACACGATCATTCAGGCCGTACTCAGCGGCGGTTTCGACGAGATAGGAGGAAATCTCGTCGCGCAGCGGGAAATACTTGGACCAGTCGGCGCCGCGAAACGAGAAGGTATAAGTGAGGTTCGGCGTATCGACGCCGCAGCCGGGATAGCGGTTTTCCCACCACGTCCCGCCGAACTGCGTGTTTTTTTCAAAGATTCTACACTCTACGCCCATCTCGGCGAGCTTGATCGCCGCGCATATTCCAGAAACGCCCGCGCCGATCACGATTGCGCTCAACGGCCGCTCAGGCCGAGGCACTGACACCTCTCCTTCCAGCCTCATCGTCGCAGCGATGACATCCCCGTATTCATCCGGCACGTCTTCGACCATGGCAACGCTCAGCATGTGCGCAAGCTGAGCGTTGGAGGGGCGCGGCAGCGCAAGATCCTGTCCGTTCAGCCAAGCCACGATCGCGTCGTAGGCAGCATCCCGAATCAGCTGCTGAAGATCATCCGGAAGCCCCGCCGAATCATTGTCGTCAAGCCCTTTGCCACGCTTCGGCGCGAACGGTTCCTCCAGCCATTTGGCGTCACCGGCCATCTGGAAGAGGCACATCAGCAGAGAGGGAATATTACCGTGATCGACGCCCGCGCGAAGCCTGGCATAGTCGACGCCCGCGCCCGCGGCAGGCCTGTCGGTAATTTTTTCCAATCTCATTTCCTCTTGCAGCGCGGCCACGAAGGGCAGTTGCGTGCATTTAATATACTGCTGGGTATGACAACATGTCAACGCGCAACGCGCCGTGCCCCGAAAGCACGGCTGAGCTATACCGGATGGTAGGCTGTTTCCAGCGCCTAGCGGAAATCAAGAAGCTTTTCCGCGGGTTAGAATGAACCCCCTTGGAAATGTGTGTGCGACACGTCGCGCCGTCTAGCTTAGCCGCGCGAGGCAAATAATCCTCTCGCACGCCCAAGTTCACCCCAATTCACAAGGAAGAACACAGGCGTGGACTTGGCCAACTGCTCCACAAAAGGTTCTTCGGCCAACAGAGACCAACCCGCGCGCACCTCTTTCGACACGCAAAGACCTAAAAAATCTTGCTTTTCATGCAGGAGACAGTCGGCACGCCAAGGCGTGAATTCTGCGCACATTGGCGCCACGAATCAAAAAGCCCGCCATCCCAATAAATTCAGGGGGAAAGGCACTACTCATGAATAAACATCGCCAATTTCTGGCGACAACGGCGGCCATCCGGTCCCCTTTTCGGGATTTTTGGGAGTCACGAAGCGAAAACGAACACCGTCACCTTCTGGCTCTCTGCGCTATGAGCCCCGCTATCCCTCGGCAGTCTCTGCCGTCTCCGCCTCGACACTCATGGGTGTCGCTCGGCGGGTTTGATCGTTCCTCTCAACGACATGCCCGCTGTTTCTGCAAGAAAGTGCAGAGCGATCATCCCGACGACGCATGATGCCATCATCGTATAGGCCGGCATCAGCGTATTTCCGGTTATCTGGATCAGCCAGCTGTTGAACGCCGGCGCCGTGCCGCCGAACAGCGAGGTGGATATGTTATAGGAGATCGCGAAGCCGGCGAAGCGAACCTGGGTAGGGAACATCGCGGGAAAGGTAGCGGAGATTGTGGAGAGCTGCGGCGCGTAAAGAATCCCAAGCAACAGAAATCCGATGATCGCACCGGTGAGGCCGGTACCCATCAAATGGTAAAGCGGCACGGCCGCAACGAAGAGGCCGACGAGCGAAACCCACCACAGTGGCTTGCGACCCACCCTATCCGAAAGCGCGCCCGCGAACGGCAGCAGAAACATCATGAACAACATGCCGATAATCGGCACGATCAGCGCATCGTCCGGCGACAGCCCGAGCCGGCGCTGAAGATAGGTCGGCATATAGCTCAGCAGCGTGTAGTTGACGACATTCAGCGCGATGACGAGTCCACCCATCACGACGAGCGGTCGCCAGTAGTCACGCAGCAGGTGGCGCAGTTCAACGGCGGTGCCTTTCTCCTGCTTTCCTTCACATTCGATTTCTCGAAAGATCGGCGTGTCTTCCATGCGCGCGCGCAGATACATGCCGACGAGACCCATCGGACCGGCAACGAAGAACGGTACGCGCCAACCCCAATCATGCATCACAGCATCACCGAGCCAGAGCGAAAAGCCGAGCATAAGCAAGGCGCCGAAAGAGAACCCGGCGAGCGTACCGACTTCAAGGAAACTTCCGCAGAACCCCCGTTTGTCGTCAGGCGCATATTCGGCCATGAACGTTGCGGCGCCGCCGTATTCACCGCCGGTGGAAAACCCTTGCACCATACGCAGCAGCATCAGGAGAACGGGCGCCCATATGCCGATACTGTCATAGGACGGAATGAGTCCAACAGCGAAGGTCGCGCCGGACATCATCAAAATCGTGAAAGCAAGGACCGTCTTGCGCCCCAGCCTGTCGCCAAGCGGCCCCCAGAAGAGTCCTCCGAGAGGCCTGACGAGAAAGGAGATCGCGAAGGCGGCAAGCGCGAACAGCGTGGCCTCCTCGATGCTGCCGGGAAAGAGTGCCGCGGAGATATAGGTCACGCCGTACGCATAAATGCCATAGTCGAACCACTCCGTCGCGTTGCCCACGGCGGACGCGGTGATCGCGCGGCGCAGAACGCTGGGCGGGACATTTTCCGTTCCGCCGGGCGGAACAGCGGAGCCGAAGGCATTATCCGCTCGGGAAGTGGTCATGAGGCATCCTTCATTGTTCGGAACCGCGCGGATCCAGCGTCGCCGCCATTGGCGTGGTGCGTGGTAACGTCTGATAGGCCTGCTGATCTGCATCCGGCACCGGCGGTGACGTCCGCAGGCGCCATATTCCGAATGCCAGAACCCCGGCCGCGCACGTTGCCAGAAGCAGGAACAGGCCATTGTTCGCAAACGTCATCGCGCCGCCGCCCACGATCGGTCCCGCCGCGGCACCGGCCGAGTAAAATAGCACCAGCCCGCCGCTCGCCGCGACGCGCTCATCGGGCCTCAGGTGGTCGTTGGTATGCGCGACGCACAAGGGGTAGAGCGCGAAGACAAGACCGCCGAACAACGCCCCGGCAGCCAGCAGTTTGGCGTCCGGTGCGGCCAGGAAAGCAAGCAGCATACTCGTCAGCGCAGCCGCCCCGAACGTGAAGACGATAACGATGCGGCGGTCGAACCTGTCCGATAGCTTCCCAAGCGGCCATTGCAGCGCCACACCTCCAAGAATGACGGCGCTCATGAAGGTCGCCGTCGCGGCAAGATCCATGCCGAGCCTGCGTGCGTAAATAGCCCCAAGGCCGTAGAATGCCCCCATCATGATCCCCGTAACCGTCGTGCCGACGATGCCGAGCGGCGAGATATCGTAGAGCCGACGGAGTGCGAGTGGCTCTTCGACGCCAACAACAGGCGCCGTGATCCGTGTAAGCGCCACGGGAATTGCAGAAAGCGATATGAGGATCGAAGCGACGATGAAGGGGAAACCTGATCCGGCCATGCCGATGCCTAGCAGGAATTGTCCGGCCGCCTGGCCCGAATAAAGCGCGATCATGTACCCCGCGAGAACCAGCCCGCGCGTTTCGGGCGCGGCCCGCTCGTTGAGCCAACTTTCAAGGCAGATGAACACACCTGCGATGCACAGCCCGTCTATGAAGCGCAGTGCGCTCCACATCAGCGGATCGAGATGCAGTGCATACGCAAGCGTGCTTGCCGAGAATAACGACACGAACGCCGTGAACGCACGGATATGCCCCACACCCGCGATGATTCTGTGCACGTGCAGGGACCCAACGGTTAAGCCCGCGAAATAGGCGGTTGCCACCAGGCCGATCCGCAGGGTTCCAGCACCGCTTTCCTCCAGCCTCACACTGGTCAGCGTCGACAGCACGCCGCCGCCCGCCATCAGCATGAAGATCGCCGCGAGCAGGCTGCGAACCGGCAGGAGTGATGGGAGCAAGGCCCTGACCTCCGACGTCAGGCCGCCGCCTGATGGGCTCCGCTGCGGCGTTCAACAAGCGCCGCGTGCAGCGCGGTAATCGCCCGCGCATAATCATCGCAATCAACGATGAACTGCACGTCGACATTACGAATCTGGTGCTGCATCGCGATCATGACGATCCCTGCTTCCGCGAGCGCATTCAACGCGCGGGGCACGAGGCCGGGCTCGGAAATATCGCTTCCGATCACGGAAACCATCGCTGCGGTCTGCGACGAAATCGCCGCACCAGGATAACGCTCCTCAAGGTCCGCAATGACCCGCGCGACCGCTTCGGACGAAGCGGAAAGATAATGCGTGATGGTATTTGCGTTGGATGATTTGCTGACGATCCAGACGCGATGGCGTGTCAGCACATCGAGGATCGTGGCATCATAGCCCTTCTCTCCGACCATGTCCTGTTCGAAGAACTGGAGGGCGTGGACGGTTTGGATGCCGGTGACGATCTCGACGCGCGGAGTTGACGATACGTAGTCGCCGCAGATCAGCGTGCCTTCATCCTGCCTGTCAAACGTATTGCGCACACGCAGCGGAATTTGCGCCTGCCTCAAGCCTCTGCCGGCACGCGGGTGAATCGCTTCCATTCCCAGATTGGCGAGCTGGTCGGCCACGTCGTAGTTTGTTCGGCCGATCTTTTGCACGCATTCGATACCGACAAGTTTCGGATCCGCGCTGGAGAGGTGAAATTCTTTGTGGATGATCGCCTCGCGCGCCTTGCTGAGAACAGCGATCCGCGAAAAAGTCATTTCCGAATAGCCGCGTGCATAACGCCGGACCATGCCGCCTTCGCAGCCCGCATAGCCGGTGACTATGGGCATCTGCGTGCGCAGATCGATCGGTTCCAGCGCCTTCAGAATTCGCGCGTCCAGCGTGTCAATATCGTTCTGGTCGCATTGTGTCAGATCGACGAAAACGGCGTTGATGCCCCGGTCCCGCAGCAAAAGCGCCGTGCTGTGTGCACTGTGCGCTTCGCCGAACCCGGCGAGCATTTCCCGTACCGTGACGAGCTGCTCCTTCAGGCAAAAGCGCCTGTGGCTGCGCAGTCGGTGAAGATCGTCGAGACAGGCCCTCAGCGCATCAATGCGGCGGTCCACGAAAATGTCTGCTTCGCTGCGGCTCGAAGCGCGCGCGAACATCTCCGCGTTTCGTTCCTGCATCGCCATGCGTACGTCTTCGAGCGCACCGCGCCAGCCGTCATCGCCGTTACCCACCGCAAAACGCGCGTAAACGCCCGGCGCGCCGCTCTTCTTGTGCTCCAGCAGCAAGTCCGTCATGCCAGCATAAGCGGAAACGACGAAAATGCGGTTGTAGAGTTCCGAACCAGTCCGTCCCGCGATCAAAACGTTATCGAACAGCGTGGCCGTGGCCGCCATCGAGGTCCCGCCGATCTTTTCGACGCTATGTGTGCTCATCATGCCGCGTAGGCCGCCAGATCGTCAGTCACGGGAAACAGCGGATCGACGTCCCGCGACGCGATGAAATCGGGCCGCGGCGTCTTTGCACCGAACGGTGCCTGCAGGCGGTTCGACACCGCGTTGTAGACGATGAACGCATTCGCGCGCGGGAACGGCGTGATATTGCCGTTTGAACCATGCATCGTGTTGCAGTCGAAGATGATGACGGTCCCCGGATTTCCGACCGGAGACACGATGCCATGCATCTGCGCAAGGCGCGCAAGGCTATCCTCGTCCGGTACGCCGTATTCCTGTTTCTTCAGCGACATCTTGTAATGATCGTCCGGCGTTTCCCCGACGCAGGACACGAATGTGTGATGGGATCCGGGCATCAACATCAATGGGCCGTTATGCGGTGTGTTCTCCGCAAGCAGGATCGACATCGACAAAGCACGCATCCGGGGCATCCCGTCCTCGACATGCCAGGTTTCAAAATCAGAGTGCCAATAGAACTCCTTGCCCTGGAAGCCGGGCTTATAGTTCAGCCGTGACTGGTGAATATAAACGTCATCGCCGAGCAGAAAGCGCGCGACGCCCGCAAGCCGCTCATCAGACGCGAGCCGTCCGATCAACTGGCTTTGCGCATGGATGGCGAAGATGGAGCGAATTTCCGCACCGCCGGGTTCGGTAATCATGGTATCGCGCTGCAGGCCGCTCGGGTCGCCGAGCAGGCGCACCGTCTCCGCCTGCAGCGTAGCCATCTCCCGCGCACTGAAAACGTCCTCCAGCACCAGATACCCTTGCTTGTCGAACTGCTCCGCCTGTTCACGGCTCACCGGCGCTTCGGGTGTCCATGTGCTGTGGACGACGGGGTCGCGGCGCGGAAACATGCCGGCCTCCTCGGACCGGCGGGAGGGGTAAAGGTCGCTCATGGTTTCTCCTTCCGCCGTCATTCAGGATGCAGCCGCGGCTTTGGGCGCCTCATCCAGGCTTGCAGGATAGGCGCCGTTTTCATCGTGAATTTCGCGGCCGGAGACGGGTGGGTTGAATACACACACGGTCAGGATATCGGTCGCGGGCCGCACGATATGCTGATCGTTCGCGTTCAGCGCGTACATCACACCAGGCGCAAGATCGTGCGTCTCGCCGGACCCGAGGTCCTCAATCGTTCCGGTGCCCTTCAGAATCAGAACAGCTTCGAGATGGTTCTGATAGTGCATCTTCAATTCTTCGCCCGCGTACATGCGAGTAACGTGGAATGAAAAGCCCATTCCATCGTTCTTGAGCAGCAACCGTGCGCTCTCCCATCCCTTGGAACGGACATTACGGTCACTTGCGCGGACATCTTTCAGCCTGCGGACAATCATCAATTTTTCTCCTTGTTCTGATTATTCTGCCGCGACGCCATAGCTTCGTGAAAGCACGTCGCCGACCGTGGTCTCGAGAATATCGAGCCCCGCCTCAAACACGTCGGCATCGATGGTGAGCGGGGCGAGGACCTTCACGATCTCGTCATGCGGACCGCTGGTTTCGATGATAAGCCCGCGATCAAAGCACGCCGTGGTCACAGCCGAAGCAGTCTCGCCCGACCCCATATCAATGCCGCGCATCATTCCGCGACCGCGCGTTGAAAGCCCGTGACGGGCGGCAATGCGCGACAGCCTGCGTTCGAGCAGATCGCTTCGCTGCCGCACGTCCTGCACGAATTCCGGATCGGCCCAGAAGTGGCGTAGCGTCGCCGCAGCGGTCACGAACGCGTGATTGTTGCCGCGGAATGTTCCGTTGTGCTCGCCGGGCGACCAGATATCGAGCTCGGGCCGAAACAGCGTGAGCGCGAAAGGCAGGCCCATGCCTGAGAGCGACTTGGCGAGCGTTACGATGTCAGGCTTTACGCCGCTCTCCTCGAAACTGAAGAATCCGCCCGTACGCCCGCAACCCGCCTGGATATCATCAATGATGAGAAGTGCACCGTGCTGCTTCGCGATCTCTGCAATGCGGCGAAGCCATTCGGGGGACGCTGCATTCAGCCCGCCTTCTCCCTGCACGGTTTCGACAATGAATGCCGCGGGCGCATCAAGGCCGCTCGATGGATCGGAAAGCCGTTGTTCCAGAAGCGCTGCCGTGTCGACATCCGGGCCGTGGTAGCCATCATAAGGTTCATGAGAGACGTGGCTAAGCGGCACGCCCGCGCCGCCGCGCTTCTGTGCGTTGCCCGTGCAGGCCAGCGCGCCCAGCGTCATGCCGTGGAAACCGTTGCTGAACGCAATGATGAGTTCCCGCCCCGTGACCTTGCGTGCGAGCTTTATCGCGGCTTCGACGGCGTTCGTACCGGTGGGACCGGTGAACATCGCCCGATATTCGAGCCCGCGCGGGCGCAGGATGAGCGACTCCAGCGCCTCCAGGAAATCGGCCTTCGCATCGGTGTGCAAATCAAGCCCGTGGGTTATGCCGTCAGCCGCGATATAGTCGAGCAGCGCCTGCTTAAGCACGGGATGATTGTGTCCGTAATTCAGCGTGGAACACCCGGAAAGGAAATCGAGGTAGCGGCCACCGGCGCTGTCGTGCATCCAAACACCTTCCGCGCGCGTGAATTGGCGCGGCATGGCGCGCGCGTAGCTACGCACGACCGATTCTCGCCGCGCATAAATTTCGGGAACCGGGTCCGATTTGCTTGGCTGTGGCTTCGTCGTCATTTTCATATCAATTCCCTTGTTTTGGAAAGCTTTCGATAGGCCGTTGGCAACGGGCCGATGCGGGCTTCCCATTCGGTCTCATGCGCGCCGCCGAAATGGCGGTCCCGTTCGAAACGCGGGGTCCGCCGGAGCGTCGCGCCATGGCGACCTGCAAAACTTTCGAAAAGCGCCCATGACGCCGCGTTGTCCTCGGTGATTGTGGTCGTCAGTGAAAGGACACCCTGAAGCGCGGGGCGCTCGAGCAAGGCATCGAGCATTTGGCCGCCGAGCCCTTCCCCTCGCGCCGAGTCGCTGACGGCGACCTGCCATACAAAGAACTTGTCCTGCTTAGCTGGCGGCCGGTAGCCGGATATCCAGCCCACGATCGTGCCGCTCCGCTCCGCAACGATGCACGTGTCCGCAAAATCCGAACACTGGAGCAGGTTGCAATAGACGGAGTTCGTATCGAGCGGTGGGCAGTCGGCGATCAGAGCCGAAATCCGTGCGGCATCCGCCGGAACGGGTGGCCGGAAGCTGATGTCTTTGTCCGGCCGGGGGTCGTTTGCAACGGTCGTCGACAGCCGTGGCGCGGTTAACGCGCTGCTTTCTTGAGGTTGAATTGTTTATTCTCCCGAAATACTTTTAATCCGACGTGATCATGTTCTCACCCGGTTCGAGCGGAAATATAGGCACAAACCTTCGAATTATCAACCTTTCAGGAGGGGATGTGGTTTCCATCCTATGAAAAAGGCATGAAAATTATATTTAACGTTCCGAAATATAATAGCGCTGGCCCATACGGCATGGTCGCGCTAGCCAAGCGTTATGAGCGCCAGTGTACCCAACCAAACCCTGCGTGCTTTGCGACGCATCCTGCGAGCGAGTGAACTTGGCGGACGCCGGCTCGCCGCCGAAACCGGGCTCACCCCCTCCCAGATGCTCGTTCTTCAGGAAATTGCGCGTCGCGAGGACGTGACACCGGGCACGATCGCATCGACGCTTCAATTCGGCCATGCGACCGTCACCAACATTCTCGATCGCCTGACTGCGAGTGGACTGGTGGCCCGTCGGCGGGGCGAGCAGGACAAGCGTCAGGTCCTTGTAAGCATCACGGAGGCCGGCACGTCGGCGCTGGCGGCTGCGCCAGACATGCTTCAGTCGCGTTTCAACGCGGGTTTCATGAAACTGCCCATATGGGAGCAGGCGATGATCCTCGCCGCCCTGGAGCGTCTCGGCGACGTTCTCGGTGCCAGCGCCATTGATGCAGCACCGCTGATCGATACCGGCGCCATCGACCGCGATCGACCACAGGAAAACCGTTAGCCTTTTGGATCGCCCTTGTCCGACCGGACAATCACATCGGGCAATGGCTTGGGCTGTTTAGGGTGTGTGGGGATTCAGTCTAGGCCGAGGCGCAAATGGTGGATTTCGAGAACCCGATACCGCTTTCTCCGTAACACGGCGAGACCGCGTTCCGCCCGGCCCATCGGTCTCGACGAAGTCGAGAATGCCCATGAGCTCGCCGTGGAGCGTGGCATGAACCTCGCCGCGTTTGTCACCGGGGAACAGCACGATGGAATGGACAATCTTTTTTCGTGCCATGCCTGTTTGTGTTTATGCATGAGACAAGATTTGCTCAAGCATCGCGTCCAGATTTTCGGCAGTGGATAGCCGATCGTCAACGGTTGGAGTTATATCGACCTCACCTTGGATCGTGCCCCCATAGCAAGTAACCCATCCATTGTTAAAAATATGGATTTGAGCGAGCAGATTTTCGGAAATTAGCTCAACTACTGCGACTACCTCACCGGAATATTCGTTCAACGACACTTCAAACCCCCGCATCTCAATTTTTTTGCGGTTGCTGGCAAGCCAGTTTCTAGCAATTTCCTGCGGCGTCATAGTATCTCACGCTCCGCACATAGATCGAGGTTGCTGGAACGGGACCGAGACCCGGCCCTCCGCGCCTCCTGTCGAGTGTATCATGAATAGACCCCGGACCAGCGATTGCGCGCCAATCGCTCTTACCGCTCCGTCGCAATGAGGCGGTCGGAACTTGGAACGTGACAAAAAATCGACCCTTTTTGACAACCTCGATAGCTGGCCCGATCAGCAGGTAAGGACACGTGAGTTAAACCTTTGGGACCTGGTTGGACCTCGCCACTTTCAAGCATAGCATCAAGAAGGCGGGTAAGCCTTAGAGCGCAAGAACATCACTATCTGAGGATAGGCCGGGGCCGGTATCGCTGAGGAAATTAACGCGGCGTTCCTGACCCGCACTCAAGTCGTTAAACATCCGATTCCTAGTGAATGCCTTGGTAGCAACGCCACCGACAGCTTTACCTGCGAGCCGTCCCCCTACAATGCCCAGAGCATTTGCTCCGGCACCTCCATAATTACCATCAGCAAGATTCGCTAGGACGGACACTCCAGAGGCCAACCTGCCTAAGCCACCAGCTACAAGTGCAGTAGTCCCGAAGAAAGCTCCCCTGCTCCAGTGGGGGCAGTAATCAATCCAAGGCCGGCAGCTCCGATCGCCACACCATCGGCGTAATCGCCAACAGTGTCCGCCTTTTCCGCAATTGAAGCGAATATGCTTTTGTTCCCACTGCATTGCATACTTTGCGGCTAAGGACAACCTACCACTTGGACTGAACGAGTTTCAGTCTGGCAAATTGAAGATCCCCTATAACATAGCATTAAACTATAATTGGAAGAATCATCGCTCCCAAATGTGTTGGCGTATGTCAACTCAATATCATCATACAATACAACAACCTCGTGTGCAGTGGCTTGCACCGAGACATTACGGCAAATTCCTGAACGGAGAAGAGTGATTCGAGTCTCACCTTTCCGCACTTGGATTTCAAATCCCTCCTCATAATCGAGCAATTCCACTACCTCGTCCGCTTGTCGACTTAGAATCGTTGTCGAAGCATCTGAACCAGCGGTGCATGCGGTCAGCAGGACAAAAAGTACTACAGAAATCAACCGGGACATTATGCACCTCGAGCGATTTGCACCTGTGCTTCAGGGGTATCAAAGAAGTTTGGATCGTTAGGTTCTTTCAAGCCGATTTGTTCAAGAATTTCGAGCCCATGTGCAGCAGCTTGCGCCAGCCATACGGATAATCCAGCTTCATTCGACGCTGCACCATAGACAACATTCCCAGGATTTGTGTCAAAGCTCCCTCCCGACGCCAACCGGTTAATTGTCCGACCCAATCCGGCGCCCATTGCAAACAGATAGGGGTCTCAATTTGGGTGAAATGGAGCATTCAAGGCATTATTGAAGTCGTTCTGACGCTCCTGACGAATTTGCTGTCGCGCTTGATTTGGGCTTACCAATACAGCCTGAGGGTTTGGCACGCCTTGGCTGCACACATCATTTTGCGACTAGGAGCAATATGATCGGAATGACTGGTCAGTCAGTCTTTCATTGGTAGCCGAAGTGTCGGGAGAAACTTGGATCACTAAGTCGCTACGTTTAGTATCCCTGCTTATGCGAGAGAAAATGAAGGAGATGCTCACGCCCCTGAGTTTGGCTGTCATGTTGTACGATCCATCGCCACATTTCACCACGTCAGAGAACCAGAAAAATCCGGGGGTGAACTGCAAGGATTCTCCGTCCAAACCCAGCATCGTCGACTCATCAGCCCTGCCTATGTCCTTAACATAGCAACTTAGATCAGCGACAGGATCAGATTTGTTTTTCCAAGCGAACGCCTCTCGATGGTCATCATCAAGGGAATAGCAGGAAATATCGATGATTTTCCGACCAGATGCATTTAGGATCGGGAAGTGGGCGGTATAACCGTCGCGTGCAAAGCCCGCGCTCGTGGCGAACTTCGCTTCTTTCAGCCCTGGAAACGACGACTTCACGCTCTCTCCGCACGACGACGCCAAGACCATCATCAAAATCACATAGGAATATCTGAGCATCAGCGCGTTCCAGTCTGCGTCGTACCTGCGGGTAAGAAAGTCCGCCATCCTTCGGGATAGCCAATGTGACCGACGATGCTCCTTCATGCCGGCCTGTAACCAACTCAATATAGAGTCCGCCGTCAGCCCTATCGATGAGAACCTGTTGAGGGTCCGGACCCAGATCAGTATTTCCGGCCGTATCATCTAAGCCAGAAAATCGTTGTCCGCCTCCTGTAACGCCTCCAATGAGAGCGCCCTGGCTACGAAGAAGAGGGCCGGCCGTCCGCGAACCTGTCCATTGGCGCGGAATGATCGCAGCTGCGCCTGGTCGGATTGGCCGTAGCATCCCACCTGTCCGGCCAACATGCCGAGGGTTGCCTGCATAAACTAACGCGCGACCTTGGCATATAATGTATTTTGAATCATCCTTTTGCGGCAACCATCCCGAAGTTTCTCGTTTCCCGACACTAACATTCCCAGCACTGGGCTGAATGGCGTCTGAGGAGACCCGCGGGGTTTCCGTTTCAGCGGTGACGACAATCGGTTCGGCACATATAACCACACCCTGATTATCAGTTGTACATTCATCCTCCATCCCGAGCGGCGCGCAGCGTACTTACAGTCCGTGAGCGCCGGAAGCGCAGAAAGCCGCCGTTTGCAGCTCGGCAGGGGCTGAATCCCACACACCCTAGAATGTCGGCGGTGTGCAGGCGCTGACGACGCGCGCAGGCACGTCACTCACGCAGCGAAAGCGATGCGGTATCCGGCTGTCAAAACTGTAGGCATCCCCCGGCCCGAGGACGCGCCGCTCGTTCCCGACGGTCACTTCGATCTGGCCGGAGATGATAATTCCCGCTTCCTCGCCGTCATGGCTCAGCGGGATGCGGCCCGTGTCCGAACCCGGCTTGTAGCATTCATCGAGCATCTGCAGCTTGCGCCCGCTCATCGATCGCCCCACCTGACGGTACGAGACATGCCCTTTGCCGATTTCGACAAGGTCGCTCGCGGCATGAAACATCGCGTCGTCCGGCTCCCGCTCCAGCGCGAAAAACGCTGAAAGGCCGACCGGGATTGCATCCAGAATGCGCTTCAGGGCACCGAGTGAGGGATTGGCGCGGTCCGCCTCGACAAGCGATATCGTGGAGTTCGTGATCCCCGCACGTTTTGCAAGCACCCGCTGCGACAGGCCTGCCGCCTGTCGCACATGGCGTAGCCGCCACCCCACGCCAAGATCTTCCGACATTCCGCCCTCTTCCACCGCGTTCATGTTGTTGAACCACACTCAACACCCTGCCTTCAATGCGCCGAAACGCGTGCCGGGCAAAGCATAAAGAAAACGGCTTGTTTTCACGGGCCCCGAGTGTTCGAGTGCTTGAGAAAGGACAACACATGCCGACCAACACCCCTGCCCTCGATAATTTCTGGATGCCGTTCACCGCGAACCGGCAGTTCAAGGCAGCGCCGCGTCTCCTCGCGGAAGCGGAGGGCATGTATTATCGCAGCGACGATGGCAGGCGTGTTCTGGACGGCACTGCCGGCCTCTGGTGCGTCAATGCGGGTCACGGCCGACGCGAAATCGCCGAGGCCGTCGGCGAACAGCTGCGCACGCTCGATTATGCGCCGACGTTCCAGATGGGGCACCCCATCGCGTTCCGCTTCGCCGAGCGTCTCGGCGAGATCGCGCCGGGTGGGCTCGATCGCATCTTCTTCACGAATTCCGGTTCCGAAGCGGTCGATACGGCGCTGAAAATCGCCGTCGCCTACCAGCGCGCGATCGGGCAAGGCACACGCACGCGTTTCATCGGTCGGGAACGCGGCTACCACGGTGTCGGCTTCGGCGGTATCTCGGTGGGCGGTCTCGTCAACAACCGGCGCGTGTTCCCCACCCTCCCCGGCACCGATCACCTGCGCCACACGCACGACCCCGCGCGCAACGCCTTTTCGCAGGATTTGCCGGAACATGGCGCCGAGCTCGCCGACGACCTCGAGCGGCTCGTCGGCCTGCACGGCGCGGAAACGATCGCGGCGGTGATCGTCGAACCGATGGCCGGCTCCACCGGCGTCTTGCTGCCGCCGAAGGGCTATCTGGAGCGGCTTCGCGAGATCGCGACTCGGCACGGCATCCTGCTGATTTTCGACGAAGTGATCACGGGTTTCGGGCGTCTCGGCACGCCCTTCGCAACGGAGAGGTTCGGTGTGCGGCCCGACATCGTGACGACCGCGAAGGCCATCACCAATGGCGCCGTGCCGATGGGCGCGGTCTTCTGCGCGCGGGACATTCACGATGCGCTGATGCAGGGGCCGGAGTCCGCCATCGAGCTTTTCCACGGCTATACCTACTCGGGCCATCCGGTCGCCTGCGCGGCGGGCATGGCGACGCTCGACATCTATGCGCGGGAAGGCCTCCTCACGCGCGCGGCGGAGCTCGAAACGTACTGGAAAGAAGCCGTTTTCAGCCTGCGCAACCTGCCGGCGATCACCGACATTCGGGCGATCGGCCTCGTCGCGGGAATCGAGCTTGCATCGCGCGAAGGTGCACCCGGTGGCCGCGCCTACGACGTGTTCACGGATTGCTTCCAGCGCGGGCTCCTGATCCGCGTGACCGGCGACATCATCGCCTTGTCGCCGCCCCTCATCGCGGAGAAAACGGAAATCGACACGATGGTCGAGATGCTTCGGGAAACGATCAAGGCGGCGGCGTAAGCGCCCAGTCTCCAGGATACCGGGGTTAACTCGGAATTAGCCAGATTTGTTTATCACAGCGGCAGAGCGCCAACACCTTGATTGGCGCAAGGGCCGCAAAAACATGAATATCAACGTTCAGAATTTCGTCCGCGCGCGCAGCACACGCCTCGTGCTTGCCGCGTCGCTTATCGCTATCGGCGCAGTCGGCTTCGCGCCCTATGTCTTCAACGACATTTCGACGCAGGCGGCGATCAACGCGCCGCTCATTCGCCTGTCGGCACCGGTCGACGGCACGGTGGCGGACTTGCCTGCCGATGGCCGCTATTTCGCGAACGCCGCCTCGATCCGGCTGCTCGATCTGTCGCAGGATACCGGAGACGTCGCGGACCTCGCGGCGGCAGCTGATCTCGCGCAGGCGCAGATTGATCTTGCCGAACGCCAGCTCGCCGAGCTTCGCTCTGAAGAACGGCGGCTCGAAAAACGTGCATCGGCATTCAACGCGGCCACGAGCGCCCGCCTCGGCGAAGATCGCGGCGCCGCGCTTGCCGATCTCAATGGATGCCAGGCGGAACGCACGCAGCAGGCGGCGACGCTCGCACGCGTGCGGAAGCTCGCACGCGAAGGCTTCATGTCCCCCGCCGCCGTGGAAAAGGCCGAAGCTGCGGCAACGCGCACGAACAACGAATGCAGCAGCGCCGCCGCGAAGCTGCGCTCGATCGAGGTCACGGAAAAGGCCGCACGCGGCGGCGTGTTCATCGGCGATAGCTACAACGACGCGCCTTATGCCACGCAGCAGGCCGACAGGCTGATGCTCCAGCGGCAAATCATCGAAAAGACACTGAACGACGCCACCGCTCAGCTGACGCAGGCGAAGCTGCGCCTGAAAGACGCGCTCGGCCGCGCCAGCTATCGCGCGCCGGCCGGAACGCTCATCTGGGCGGCAACCGCAAGCTCCGGCGCTGCCGTGCGCGCCGGCGAGCCGATCCTCGACCTCGTCGATTGCCGCCGCCGTTTCGTGCAGGTCGCGCTGCCGGAACGCAAGGCCGAAGCCATCGTGCCCGGCGGCCCCGCCGACGTGCGCCTGATCGGCTCCGACCGCTGGATGAAAGGCCGCATCTCGAGCATCTCCGGCGCCGCGAGCCGCCGCGAGGAGCGGCTGCTGGCCGCGTCCACCTACACGAAACCCGGCGCCCGCGAGATCCTCGTGGACGTCGCGCTTTCCGCCTCCGCCCCGGATACGGTCGATCCCAGCCGCAGGTGCGATGTCGGGCGGCTGGCCGAAGTGCGGTTCAGCCGAACGATCTGATCGTCTTGAACACGCTGCCACTGATCGAAACGCTGGCGCCCCTCGCCCTTGTGCTTGGGGCGCTGATCCTGTTCGGCGGGGTGCACTATAGCCGTGCCGGTCTCATCGCGACCATCGGTGCCACGCTTCTCTACTATCTCCACTGGCGGATCACGCGGACGATTCCGTGGTCTGGCGGTCCGGGCGACCTGTGGTGGCCGCTCATTTGCCTCACAGTGGAACTCGCGGCCCTGTTTGACGCCGCGATCCTGCTCGCGATCCTCTCCCGCCCTACCGACCGATCCGCCGAAGCCGACGCAGGCGAAGCCCTGCTCCGCGCGCGATGGACCGAGAACGCAGCAAAGCTGCCCCCTGTCGACGTGTTTATTGCCACCTACAACGAGCCCCGCGACGTTCTGGAAAAAACCATCCTCGGGTGCCTTGCGCTCAATTGGCCCGACGCGCGGATCTGGGTGCTCGATGATGGGCGCAGGCAGTGGGTGCACGACCTCTGCGTCGCCAAGGGCGCCGGCTACATCAACCGCCCCGACAACAAGGGCGCCAAGGCTGGAAACATCAATCACGCCCTCACGCTCACGACCGCGCCTTATGTGGCTGTGTTCGACGCCGATTTCGTGCCGAGGCGCGATTTCCTGCTGCGCACGATGGGCTTCTTCGAAGACGAGAAGATCGGGATCGTCCAGATCCCGCACAGCTTCTACAACCACGATCCGATGCAGACGAATCTCGGCCTGCAGCAGGCGATGCCGGACGATCAGCGCTTCTTCTTCGAAGCCATCATGCCCGGCCGCGACGGCTGGGATGCCTCGTTCTGCTGCGGCTCGAATTCGGTCACGCGGCGCAAGCTGTTCGAGGACATCGGCGGCGGCCTCCCTGAAGGGTCGATCACCGAAGACATGCTGCTGACGCTGGCGAGTCTGCGCCAAGGCTATGTCACGCGCTATCTCAACGAGCCGCTGGCCTATGGCCTCGCGGCGGAGAGCACGGCGGCGTTCTTCGTGCAGCGGCAGCGCTGGGCGCAGGGCGCGATCCAAATTCTCTATCTGAAGGAAGGCCCGCTCGGTCCCGGCCTCAAGCTGCGGCACCGGCTGATGTTCCTGCCATCGGCATGGATCACGCAGGGTTTGCAATCGGCCTTCGCGATCCTGATGCCGATCATGTTCATGCTGTTCAATCTGTCGCCGATGATCGACGTCGACCTGCCAAGTCTCACCAGCTACCTGCTGCCTCTCATACTGGCGCTGCTCGTGGGCATCACACTACTTGCGCCCGGTCGCTATTATCCGCTGGCGGCGCAGGTCCTCGCGGTGTTCCAGATGTTCCGCATTCTCCCCGTCGTCCTGCAGACCTTGGTCAAGCCGCACGGCCATGCCTTCAAGGTCACACCCAAGGGCTCCGCCGCGGGCGGCGGGAATTGGGAAACGCGTGTGCTCTTTTCCTGCATGTTCCTGATCGCGGCAAGCGTGGCGGGCATGGTGGCGAACATGGGCGCGGATTATCGCATCGTCGTACAAGACGAACTGCTGCCGATGGTGAGCTTCTGGCTTCTGCTCAACATGCTCGTGATGATCCTCGTCGCGATGATGTGCCTCGAAAAGCCGCGCATTCGCGGCGAGGAACGCTTCGAGATCCAGCAACCGCTGTCGCTGCTCAGCGATGGAGGCCACATGATCACCTCCGGCAAGGGCGATATATCCCTGTCCGGCCTCGGCATGGAGGTCTCCGAGCCGGCCGACCTTGCGATCGGCGAGCGCGTGCAGGTGGTTCTCCCCGAAGTCGGCATCGTTCGCGGTTTCGTCCGCCGGACCGGTCGGCGCATCGGCGTCGCGTTCGATTTCCATTCCGAAGAGGCGCGAGACCGCCTGATCGTCTGGCTGTTCACAAACCGGATCCAGGTCAACGCGCAGCGGCCATCCGCGCTTGCGGTGGCGGGCGCGGTCATCCGGAGGCTTTGGGCCGCAGATCTCACCGTGCAGGCGCAGCCCGCGCCTGCGCCCGAACCCGAAGCGCCGGAGATCAAGCTTTCTGCCGCGACGCGCCTCATTCAGCCTGCCGCTGTCCGCAAGCTCGCGGCAGCGAACCTCGATACCGGCATCGCGCTCGCCGCCGGTTCAGCCGAAGACGAGCCTCAGGAGGAAACCGGCGCACCGCATCCCGTGCCCTTGCCCGCCCCGAGATACGCCGGCCTTGCCGGATAAACGTCAGGGTTTTACCGATTACGGAGGCTCACCGGCCTGCATATTGTGAAATGCACGGCCCCTGACATAAAACGCCTGAGCTAATGCCGCCGGATCGGGAGTCACCATGCTGGTCAAGTTGCGTCCGGACGGGTTCACGCTCGCGCTTTTCGCTGTCGTCGCAATTGCAAGCGTGCTGCCCTGCCGGGGCGATACCGCAGACGCCTTCGCGATCGCCACGCGGCTCGCCATCATGCTGCTGTTCTTCATGCACGGTGCCAAGCTGTCGCGCGAGGCGATCATGCGCGGTGCGGGTGCAGTGAAGCTGCACCTGTCGGCGCTCGGCGTCACCTACATCGTGTTCCCGCTTCTCGCATTCGGGATCGCGCTGGCGCCTGACCGCATTGCTTCCGCCGACATCAAGGCGGGCCTCATGTTCCTCGCCGTGCTGCCGTCCACCGTCCAGTCGTCGATCGCCTTCACATCGATCGGACATGGAAATGTCGCCGCGGCCGTATGCAGCGCATCGCTTTCCAACTTCATCGGCGTGTTCCTCACGCCCCTGCTCGCCGGGCTGCTGATCCATGCCGAGGGGGCCGGCGGCGAGATCGATACAATCGCGGCGATCCGCTCGGTGGTGGTGACGCTGCTGATACCGTTCATCGTCGGGCACTTGTCCCGGCCGCTCATCGGTCACTTCGTCGATCGCCATAAAGCCTTCCTCGGCAAGCTCGATCGCGGCTCGATCCTGCTCGTTGTCTACACCGCGTTCAGCGCGGCGGTCGTCGACGGGCTGTGGTCACGCGTTTCGGGCGTGGACCTCGCGACCATCGCCGGGCTTGCCGTGCTGCTGCTCGCAGCGGTGCTGCTGATTTCCCTCGCGCTGTCGCGCGTGCTCGGCATGTCCCGGGCGGATGAGGTGGCGCTGGTGTTCTGCGGTTCCACGAAGAGCCTGGCGAGCGGCGTACCGATCGCCGCGGCGCTGTTCGCGACGCCGCTCGTCGGGATGCTGATCCTGCCGCTGATGATCTATCACCAGATCCAGCTCCTCGTCTGCGCCGTCATCGCGCGCGTCTACGCCGATCACCCGGAGGCAGCCGCCAGCGCCGCGGAGTGATCCGCCCCGTTCACCGCAAGGGAAGCTGCGGCGAGTCGAGGAACGCGTGGTCCTATCCATGCGTTGGGCCAGACAATCACGCAATCATCAGCAAACCGCGCTCCCCGACGGACGGGCGCTTTCGCGGCTAGGAGATACAGTCATGGCGGAATACACCGATGCGATCGCCCTCCTGAAGGCGGACCACCGCAAGGTCGAAGCGCTGTTCGAAGCCTTCGAAACCGCGCGCGACACCAAGCGCAAGCGGGACATCGTCCAGGAGATCTGCACCGAGCTGAAGGTGCACACGATGATCGAGGAAGAAATCTTCTATCCCGCGCTGCGCGGCAAGATCGAGGACGACATGCTCGATGAAGCCTACGTGGAGCACGATGGCGCCAAGGTGCTCGTGAACGAACTTCAGAACGCGTTCCCCGACGAGCAGTACTACGACGCGAAGGTGACCGTGCTCGCGGAGGAGATCAAACACCACGTCGCTGAGGAAGAGCGCCCGTCCGAGGGAATGTTCGCGCAGGCCCGCAAGACGGATGTCGATCTCGTCGCACTCCGCGATGAAATGCTGGCGCGCAAGCAGGCACTGATGGCCAAGGCGGAAGAAAACCCCCTTCCCCCGGCAAAGCCGAGCACGCTCAAACAGATCGCAGCGTGATGGTCGGCCGCGCTGATCCGCCCTTTCCGTCTTCGCTCGGGCATATCGCGCTCATCGGCCGCAGCGAGCCGCGCCGCTGCAGCATCGCCACGTTCACCACCGATTGCCGAAACGCGCTGGCGGCCTTCACCGATCTGCGCTGACCTCGTCCTAGGACGAGGTAAGCGCAGCAAACGGCGCCATTGCCTGCGCTGCCTCAAACGCTGCATCCCGCAGCCGGATGAGCACAGGCACACGCCTACGCCGTTCCGGCCAGTTTCCGGAGCCTGACAGCGATATCGCGAACGTCACCGCGCCGCGCGCGGCGGGCACCGGCACGGCAAGGCAGGTGAGGCCGGAAACCACCTCCTCGTCATCCACGGCATATCCCTCCGCGCGGATACGATCGAACGCCTGCCCCAAGGCGTCCGGGTCCGTGATCGTGCGCGGCGTCAGCGCGATGAACGGCGCGCTGGCGAGATATTCGGCTTGCGCCTCCCTCGGCAGGTACGCGAGCAGAACCTTGCCGATGCCCGAACAATACGCCTCAAGCTGGATGCCTTCGCGCGTGAACAGGCCCGCCTCGTCGCCTTCCTTGATCAGGTAGGTCACCATATTGTTTTCAAGGCGGCCGAGATGCGCGGTCAGCCCCGTGCGTTGCGCCAGCTTCGCGAGCACCGGCCGCGCCGCTTCTGCGGCCGCGGCGTGCGCCGAGATGGCGTCGCTCACCGCGAGCAGCGCCGGGCCCGCCACGAAATGCCCGCGCCGCACCCGGTGTAGATAGCCGCCCTTCGCGAGTGTCGCGGCGAGGCGGTGCGTGGTGGCGATCGGCAGGCCGAGTTCCTGCCCGATATCGAGCGCGGATCGCCGCGCCCCATCGCGCGCGACGGCCGCGAGCAGCGCAAGGCCCCGCTCCAGCGCGGCAACCGATGGCATTCCTTTTTTCACCTGATGAGAATTAGAGCCTTTGGCTCGCTGTGCGCAAGCGCTGCTTGCGCTTATGGTCGGCGACGAAAAAGCAGGAGAAGCGATCTTGGGCCGGGATTTGGAAACCACCGCCGCGCGGCTGCGCAATGCCTACGCGGGATGGGTGATCCCGCCGCTCCGCGATGCACTGGAGCCGAACGATGTGGACGGCGCCTATGCCGTTCAGGCGATCAACACACGCTTCTGGGAAGCCGCCGGACGCCGCATCGTGGGCCGCAAGGTGGGATTGACCGCAAAGGCAGTGCAGCAGCAGATCGGCGTCGATCAGCCCGATTTCGGCGTACTGTTCGACGACATGGAGGTCGCCGACGGCGGCGTCATCCCGGCCGGACGCCTCATCCAGCCCAAGGCGGAGGCGGAAGTCGCGCTCATCCTCGGCAGCGACCTTGCCGGGTCTGAGATCACGCGCGCCGATGTCGAAGCGGCGGTCGCCGAAGTCGCAGCCGCGATCGAGATCGTCGACAGCCGCATCGCCGACTGGAAGATCACCTTCGCCGACACCGTGGCCGACAACGGCTCGTCCGCCATGTTCGTGCTCTCGGAAACGCGCAAACCCCTCGCCGGTCTCGATCTCTGGACTTGCGGCATGGCGCTTGAGGTCAACGGCGCACTCGTCTCACTGGGCGCGGGATGCGCCTGCCTCGGCCATCCGCTGAACGCCGCCGCGTGGCTCGCGCAGACCCTCGCGGCACGCGGCGAGCCGCTGCGCGCCGGTGACATCATCCTCACAGGCGCGCTCGGCCCGATGGTCCCGGTCCAGCCTGGCGACAGCGTGCGCACCACCATCGGCGGGCTCGGCACCGTCTCGTTCGCTTACGGAAAGGAAGGCGCATGAGCGCGAAGGTGAAGGTCGCGATCATCGGTTCGGGCAACATCGGCACCGATCTGATGATCAAGGTCATGCGCCTGTCGGATACGCTGGAAATGGGCGCGTTCGTCGGTATCGATCCGGACTCGGATGGGTTGAAGCGCGCAGAGCGCATGGGCGTGCCGATCACCGCGGGCGGCATTGACGGCCTTGTCGCCATGCCCGAATTCGCCGACATCGCGATCGTCTTCGATGCCACATCCGCCGGTGCGCACGCAAAGCACAACGAAGTCCTGCAAGCCCACGGCAAGCGCGTGATCGATCTCACCCCTGCCGCGATCGGTCCGTTCACGATTCCGCCGGTGAACGGCGACGCCAACCTCGATGAGCAGAACGTCAACATGGTCACCTGCGGCGGTCAGGCGACGATCCCGATCGTGAACGCCGTCAACCGCGTCGCGAAGGTGCGTTACGGCGAAATCGTCGCCTCCATCGCATCCAAATCCGCAGGCCCCGGCACGCGCGCGAATATCGACGAGTTCACCGAAACCACGAGCCGCGCCATTGTCGAGGTCGGCGGCGCAACGCGGGGCAAGGCGATCATCGTTCTGAACCCCGCCGAACCGCCGCTCATCATGCGCGACACCGTCTATTGTCTCGCCGAAGACGCCGACACCGCCGCGATCGAGGCTTCCGTCGAGGCGATGGTCGCGGAGGTCCAGAAATACGTCCCCGGCTACCGCATGAAGCAGAAGGTGCAGTTCGAACACATCGGCTCCAACCGTCCGCTGCGGATCCCCGAGATGGACGGCGAGTTCACCGGCCTCAAGGTGAGCGTGTTCCTCGAAGTCGAAGGCGCCGCCCACTATCTCCCCGCCTACGCGGGCAATCTCGACATCATGACCTCAGCGGCATTGAAGACCGCCGAGAAGATCGCGGAAAGGATGGCCGCATGAGCTTCGACCCCACTAAGACCAAGCTCTACATTCAGGACGTCACGCTGCGCGACGGGATGCACGCCATCCGTCACCAATATGGCCTCGATCATGTGAAGGCGATCGCGAAGGTACTCGACCGCGCCAAGGTCGATGCCATCGAGGTCGCGCACGGCGACGGGCTTTCAGGAAGCTCGTTCAACTACGGCTTCGGCGCGCATACCGATTGGGACTGGATCGGTGCCGTCGCCGAAGTTCTGGAGCACAGCGTACTGACGACCCTGCTGCTGCCGGGCATCGGCACGATCCACGACCTCAAGCACGCCTACGATCTCGGCGTGCGCTCGGTGCGCGTCGCGACGCATTGCACCGAGGCGGACGTTTCCAAGCAGCACATCGAACACGCGCGCGGCCTCGGCATGGACGTTTCAGGCTTCCTGATGATGAGCCACATGTCGGAACCCGAGCCCCTCGCGAAGCAAGCCAAGCTGATGGAGGATTACGGCGCACACTGCGTCTATGTCACCGACAGCGGCGGCGCGATGACGATGGATCAGTATGCCGCGCGTCTGCAGGCCTACGACCGCGTGCTGAAGCCAGAAACGCAGCGCGGCGTCCATGCGCACCACAACCTCTCGCTCGGTGTCGCGAACTCGATCGTCGCCGTGCAGAACGGCGCGGTGCGTGTCGATGCGAGCCTTGCGGGCATGGGCGCGGGCGCAGGCAATGCCCCGCTCGAAGTGTTCATCGCCGCCGCCGACGTTCACGGCTGGAACCACGGCTGCGATCTCTACGCACTGATGGACGCGGCCGAGGATCTCGTCCGCCCGCTGCAGGATCGCCCCGTGCGCGTCGACCGCGAGACGCTCACGCTCGGTTACGCAGGCGTCTATTCAAGCTTCCTGCGCCACGCCGAAAAAGCCGCGACCGAATATGGCCTCGATACGCGCGCGATCCTCGTCGAGCTCGGCCGCCGCAAGATGGTCGGCGGTCAGGAAGACATGATCGTCGACGTCGCGCTCGACATGCTGAAGGAAAGCGCCGCCTAAAGCGCCACGACGATGCGCCCGCGCACCTTGCCCTGAAGAATGTTCCCCGCCGAGGGAATGACATCTTCGAGCGCGATCTCGCGGATCATGCTTTCAAGCTTCGCGGGATCAAGGTTACGGGCCAGCCGGCTCCACGCCTCCTCCCGATCGCCGCGCGGCGCCATCACGCTGTCGACACCCGACAGCGTCACGTTACGCAGGATGAACGGATAGAGCGTAGCCGGCAGATCGATGCCCTGCGCGAGGCCCGTCGCCGCGACGATACCGCCGTAGCGCATCTGCGCGCAGACGTTGACGAGCGTGTGGCTCCCCACCGTATCGATCGCCCCCGCCCAGCGCTCCGCCTGCATCGGCCCACCCGGCTCGGCGAGCGTATTCCGGTCGATGATCTCCGCCGCGCCGAGCGCCTTCAGATAATCGGCGCCCTCGGGCCGGCCCGTGGAGGCGGCGACGCGGTAGCCGAGCTTCGAAAGTACCGCGATGGCCACACTCCCTACCCCGCCGCTCGCCCCCGTCACGATCACCTCGCCGTCCCCCGGCTTCACGCCCAGTTTCTCGAGCCGCAGCACGCACAGCATCGCTGCATAACCCGCCGTGCCGATCGCCATCGCCTGCCGCGTCGTGAACGCATCCGGCAGCCGCACCAGCCAGTCCCCGTTCACCCGCGCCTTGCCCGCAAGCCCGCCCCAGTGCCGCTCGCCGACACCCCAGCCGTTCAGCACCACCCGGTCGCCCGCTTTCCATTCCGGATGATCGCTCGCCTCGACGACACCGGCGAAGTCGATACCCGGCACCATCGGAAAGCTCTGGATCAGCGGAATAGCACCCGTGATCGCGAGTCCGTCCTTGAAGTTCACCGTGGAATATTCCACCCGAACGGTAACGTTCCCCGCGGGCAGATCGCTGTCGTCCAGCGTGTCGATCCGTGCCGCCTGCCCGGCGTCGGTCTTGTCGATGATGATGGCCTTGAACATGCGGCAAAACTCCTATGATTTCCGAAAGCGATCGGCGATCGCGCGGCCGTTCAGCAGGCCCCACGGGATCAGCAGCCCCGTCTTCGCCTTATAGTCCGCCCAGCCCGGATGGCGCGAGATCGCGTGGTCCTTCTGGTACATGCGCGGCAGGAAGGTGGAGACGGTCGCGTAGATCACGATCGCCCACGCGATCCAGTGCTGCGCGAGCAGCGCATAGGCCGAATAGATCATGATCTCGCCGAGATAATTGGGATTGCGCGTGTACGCATAAAGCCCGCCGGTGAAGAGGCCGGAGCGGTACTTCAGCGTGAAGTGCCGCTGACCATCGGCCGCGATCATCGTGACGACGCCGAGCGTGTGAAGCGCGATCGCGGCGGCAAGCAGCGGCCCCGAAGGATCGATGTGCCGCGACAGGAACAGCCACGGGATCAGCCAGTACCACGCGACCAGCATCACATACATATTGACCGCGCCCCACCACGCCGTCGTGCGGTCGAGCTGATGGTCGCGAAAGCCGAGATCCTTGATCAGCCAGCAATAGCCGTAGCAGCCATGCAGCGCGAGATAGACCCACGCCGCATCGCTGAAACTGCCCGTCACGCGCATCATCGCGAAGATGATGAAAACGGTGAAGATCTTGTGCAGGTTGACCGCCGTGGCGACCTTGATGCGCGGGCTGCCCTTCGCCTCGAAGATCAGGTGCGAGTGAATCCACAGCATGAAGCGCGCCCATGCCGGAACGGGTTCGCGCTCCGTTTCCGCTCCGCCGATTGCCGTCGTCGCCATCTCGCCCTCCCCTCAGAGTATCTCGTAGGTGCGGTACTGCACGCCGCCATTCCCCGTGCTGCCGATCCCGACCGCGCAGATGCCGTTCAGCCACGCATACGCCGGGCTGCCGGTTTCGAAGAGAATGAGCGTGCGGAAATAATAACGCGAAGGATCGACAGGCGCCGCGCTCGCCACATCCAGCACGGCGGGCAGCAACGCCGGATCGGCAACGATGCGCCCGGTATAGGTGAGGTAGATGAAAGCACCGTCATCGGTTTCCACCGTCGCGCGCACATCGAGCGCGATCGATCCGTCGCTGCGCACCAGCGCCCAGTCCCCGCCCGGCGGAACGAAGCGGCCATTGATGCGCTCGCCTTTCAGCGTGCCGCCGCCCACCGGAAAGATCGCGCGCTGCCCGCTGGGCGTCGCGCCAATCGTGATGGGCGCCGTAAGCGCGATGTCCGCGTCATAAATGTGCCGGTATCGAAGCTCGGTCATGCCGCCGTGTACCCTCCGTCCACGATGAGTTCGCTTCCCGTCATGTACCGCGCATCGTCGCTGGCGAGAAACAGGATCGGCCCCGCGATTTCGTCAGGTACGGCAAACCGCCCGATCGGAATGCGCGCGAGCGTCTCGGCGGCGAACGCCGCGCCTTCATCGGCAGGCATCGATCCGATGGCGTCCGAAACCAGCAGCGTCTCGGTATAGCCCGGATGCATCGAGTTGACGCGAATCGGATAGGCCTTCCGCGCGCAGTGCAGTGCCGCGTTGCGCGTCAGCAGCTTCACCGCGCCCTTGGAGGCATTGTACGCCGCCAGCAGCGGCTCCCCGACATTGCCCGCGATCGAGGCGACGTTGACAATCGCCCCGCCCTTCTCCTTCATCGCGCCGATCGCGGCCTTGGTGCCGAGGAACACGCCCTCCACATTCACCGCCATCGTCAGTCGCCAGTCCGCGAGCGTGGTATCCTCCACGGAAGCGATACGCGCGATCCCCGCATTGTTCACGAGCACGTCGAGGCGGCCGTGCCGATGGATCACGTCCGCGACGAGCCGGTCCCAGTCCGCCTCGCGCGTCACATCCTGCACCGCCGCCTCAACGGCCAGGCCCTCGCCTGAAAGCCGCGCTGCCTGCGCCTCGACCTCGCCCGCGAGCACGTCGGTGATGATAACCACCGCGCCCTCGCGCGCGAACCGCTCGGCGGAGGCAAGGCCGATGCCCCGCGCTCCGCCCGTGATGACGACGACCTTGCCTTCGAAACGCCGCATGACCGCCTCCGCTTCAGAACCGCGCCGTGACTTCGACGCCGTAGGTACGCGGCGATCCACGGTTCAGGTAATCCAGGCCGAACACATCGATGTTGAGCCCGTAGGTGTAGTAGAACTTGTTGGTCAGGTTCTTGCCCCACACGCTGATGGACACGTTTTCCATGTCGTATGTCAGGCGGCTGTTGAACAGCCAGTAGCCGGGATTGCCGCAGGCGATGGCGGGGCCGGCCTGCAGGATGTTGGAACCTGCCGCAGGCGTGTCGCACGGCGACTGGCCGTAGTCCTTGAACGGGTCGAAATAATATTTGCCCATGTAGGACGTGTCGCCGCGCAGCGTCAGCGTGCCGTTCCCGATCTCCGCGACATCCCAGTCGAACCCGGCCGAGAATGTGATCTCCGGCGCGTTCGGGAAGGGATTGCCGTTCACGTTTCGCGTCGGGCTGCTCGGGTCGGTGGGATCGAGCGTGTTGCCCTTGTATTTGCTGTTGAGGAGGCCGAGCGACGCATCGAACCGCAGCGTGTCGAGCGCCTGCCACGCCAGCTCCGCCTCGCCGCCGTAAAGCCGCCCGTTGGCGCTGCGCGTGAAGGTGGTGGCGCCGATCACCTGCGTCACCTGGTGGTTCGAATAGTCGTAATAGAAGCCCGCGAGATTGAGCTGCACGCTGCGGTCGAACAGGCGCGTCTTCAGGCCGCCTTCGTAGGCGTTCACCTTCTCGGGCTGGATATAATAGACCTGATTTGTGCCCTGATAGGCGAGGCCGTTGAAGCTGCCGCTCCTGTAGCCGCGGCTGTAGTTCACATAGCCCATGATATCGTCGGTGAAATCGTAGCTCACGTTGATGCGGCCGGTCAGCCGGTTCGCCCTCTCGCGCTGGCTCACCGCAGGCAAGCTCGGATCATAGGGGAAGCTGTACGGGATCGTGCTCGCCACGATGTTGTTGCCCGCAAGATCGTAAAGGATCGTGCGCCCGTTCGAATATTTCACCTTGTCCATCGTGTAGCGAAGCCCGACGCTGATATTCAGCTGGTCGGTCACGTCGAAGCTGACGTCGCCGTAGATCGCCTTCGATGGCCGCGTGATCGAATAATATTGATCGCCGAGGATCGGGCTGAACGGCGGCGCGCCCGCCGCGCGGCACGCTGCGGAGAATGCCCCGCCGAAGCCGCCGCCGCCGCTGTTGTCCACCGCGATGTCGGTGAGCAGCGCGACGAGCGAACGCGCATCGAGGAACCCGGTCGGGTTGACGTTCACCGGCGCGCAGAAACCGGGGTCCGAAGGCGCAAGCGTCGGGTCGAGCGCGAACGCGGGCAGGATGCCGATCGAATCCGGCGTCGCGATCGCCGGGTTGCTGTAGGTGCCCGGCAAGCCCGCGCCGAGCAGGATCGGACGCAGGACGCCGAAGAAGTCGACCTCGTTGTGCGTATCCACCTTGTCGCGGCCATAATAGAGCCCGCCGACCACGCTGATCCGGTCGCCGTCATAGGTCAGGCGCAGATCCTGGTTGAAGTTCTCGCTCTTGGAATAATAGCGCAGCGAGCAGAGATCGTTCGGGGAACCGTCGCAGTCGAACGGCGAATTCCGGTACTTGCCCTTGTCGTAGCCGGTGATCGAGGTCAGCGTCAGTTCGTCGCTGACATCATAGGCGATGGTGAGCGCGATACCCTTCGAGGAGCTGTAGTATTTACCGCCCGTGTCGGAGGCCACTTCGTTGCGCTTCAGCAAACGCCCGCCGAGCGCCGCCTGCGGATCGTAGCGCGAATAGCCGAGCGCATCCCGCCCGCCCGAAAGCTGGCCCTGCGAATAGGCGAGCGCCGCCCACGGATCGTCCTTGGAGGCATAGCCCTTCACTGTGATGTCGAGCGCATCGGTCGGCTTGAAGCGCACGGTGATGCGGCCCGCGATCGAATCCGTCGTGGCGACATCGCGATCCTGGATCGGGTTGAACATGAAGCCGTCGCCCTTGGACCGGGTTCCGGCGAAGCGGATGCCGAGCACGTCGGGAATGAGCGTCGCTTCGAACGCGGCCTCTGCCGACTTGGTGTCGTAATTGCCGTAGCCGAGCGTCAGATAGCCGTCCGTCCCGTCGAGATCGGGGCGCTTGGTGAAGAAGCTGATCGCGCCGCCCGTCGTGTTGCGCCCGTAGAGCGTGCCCTGCGGGCCGCGCAGCACCTCGACGCGGTCGAGATCGTAAAGCTGCTGGCCGTGGCTGGCGCGGAAGCTCTGGTAGACCTCGTCCACATAAACGCCCACGGGCGATGCCGTGGATGCAGTGAATTCGTTCGCCACCGAGATGCCGCGCAGCGAGAAGTTCGGCTGTGTCTTGCCGTAGGGCGTCGTCACCTGAAGGTTCGGCATCGTGCCCATCAGGTCGGACGTTTCCGAAACACCGCGCGCCGCGAGATCGTCACCGGTGAACGCCGATACGGCGACCGGCACGTCCTGAAGGTTCTGGCTGCGCTTCTGCGCTGTGACGACAATCTCCTCAAGACCGCCCGAAACCTCCGCGGTATCCTGTGCGAATGCCGGCGCGGCCATTGCCGTCGAAAGCAGCAGCGCCATGATCCGCGTCGTTTCCATTTTCCTGTCCATATGATCCTCCCCTGATCGTTTGTGCGGACAAAACCCGTCTGTCCCCGCCGAAGCGTCCGGCGGGCTCTAACCTCTGTGATGGTCTGTGGGGCTTCAGCCCCGCGCGTTGCCGCGCCTTGCGATCACGTCGCCTGCGCCTCCCACGTGTGATACCCATGCTCCGCCCATACGTTCAGGATGGTGCGGGCGCCGAATGCCTTGGCCGGAGACTGGAAGCCCGCGGCGAGAAGTTGTCCGCGCAGGATGCGGCGGCAGGGTTCCGCCGCGAGCAGACCCGTCTGGATGTACGGCGAATTGCCGCGCAGGATCACCGATACGCCGGACGTGTTGCCGCGCCCGATGCAGGAGATCACCGATCGGTTGACGTCCGGGTTCTCGCGGTCGGGCTCCACCTGCGTCAGTTGCCCGCCGAGTTCGTTGCAGATGCGCTCCTGCTCAGCGTCGGGCAGGTGGCTATATTCCTTTTCGAACTTTTCCAGCGTGGCGATCACCGCGTCGAACATCACCTGGCTGCGGAAGCCGACGAGCGTCGAACAGTTGCTG
>TARA_R110000850_G_scaffold67769_17_pt1 | contig 99467 bp, 101 predicted proteins | sample TARA_R110000850 | Tara Oceans TARA_R110000850 (sample SAMEA4397586) | marine metagenome | biome: Polar Biome; feature: [SRF] surface water layer (ENVO:00010504); material: water (ENVO:00002006), including particulate matter (ENVO:01000060) such as... | depth 5 m | reverse complement strand
CAGAAACCGACCGGATTGGGAATCCCTTTTGTCAACGCGGCCTAGAAATCACGCTATTGGAGGAATTGGTATCAGGGCTATCAGCCACCACTTCGCACATCTGGATGGCCACAATAATCAATAAGCAAGATTTGTGGAACACAGAATACGGCAAAGTAAAAGATCATTACAATAAAGGTCAGTACGCTGATATTATAGCTCGAACCACTTCAAAGCTTGGATCAAAAAACTTTCAACATGAATATATTCCAACGTCTCTAGCGATATCGAACCTAACAACCGCATCTGGTCAAGTAGTTGCGAAAACAACTGAAGGATTTGACGTTAATTCTCGAAACGAATCATTGAGAAAATTATCTCAGAAACTTAACTTATTGGTGTCCCAATGATGGATAAACAATATTATCCCGTCTCCACAGAAGACGTTCAAAAGATGATGAGCTTAGTTCAGGAGTATTCTGAAAAACTTCGCATAATGTGTGAAAATTATATAGAGAGAAAAGCAAAAACTCAACAATCTCTTCTTATGATGTTTGCATTTTTTGGAGCAATTGCATTATCATCTTTATCTTTTATTTCTATTCCGTTTATTAGTGATCAAAATAAAGACAACATTATGCCTATTCTTTCATCTTTTGTTTTAGCAGCTACAATTACTACTTCCATTATGATAATGGCAACACGAAAAGTTAGAGATTATTATGATATACATCAAGTCGCAATGACAGTTGAGCGCCTCATACGCACCGCTTCGCAGTATGGGGAACACTCTATTCAAAATTTAAGCGACAAATTTGAGTTTGACATAAGACTAGCTGAAGCAGAGGCCGCATTGCGAGTTTATAAAAATATTTTTCATCAAAAAAAATCTCCTCTCGAAAAGCTTTTTTGATTTAAAATTTCTAATTTTATTTCGATTTTCCAGTTTTTAAAACTGAAACATAAGTACTTAATAAATTTGCAAACTTGAAAATAGTCGCCTTACCCCTCCCACGGCGGCATCGGCCGATACAACCCCTCCAGAAAATCCGTGAACGCCCGCACCGCAGGCGCGATTTCGGGGCGGCGGGGGGAGACGGCGTAGATGCCGACGTCTGCCGATCCCTCGCAGTCCGGCAGGATACGCACCAGCCGCCCGGCGGCGAGGTCGGCGCTCACGTCCCATAGCGATCGCAGCGCGATGCCGACCCCGGCGATGCACAGCTCGCGGACGACCTCGCTCGAATTGGTGCGCACGCGGCTGGTGCCGTCGATGGAAACCGTTCTCCCATCCCCGCCCGTCAGCCGCCACGGAAACTGGCCGGTTGCGGCGAGCAGTTGGTGCCGCGCGAGCGCCGCCGTGTCCTCCGGCGCGCCGTGCTGCGCGATATAGGCGGGGGCCGCGCAGAGGATGCGGCGGTTGGTCGCCAGCCGCCGCGCGCTCACGCCGCCGCCGACCGTGGGCGTGATCCGCACGGCAACGTCGATGCGCGCCGCCATCAGGTCCACGAACCCGTCCGAAAGATCGAGATCGAGCGTGATGCGCGGATAATCATCCAGAAACCGCTTCAGGTGCGGCGCGATGTGCAGCCGCCCGAACGATGTGGGCGCGGACACGCGCAGCAGCCCCGCCGGGCCGTCCTTGTCGCCAGCCACGCGCGCTTCCGCCTCCGCCACCGCCTTCAGGATCGCCAGCACGTCTGCGTGAAAGCGCTCCCCCGTTTCGGTGAGCGCGAGCCGCCGCGTCGTGCGGTTGACGAGCGCCGCGCCGAGCCGCGCTTCCAGCCGCGCCAGCCGCTTCGAAACCATCGCAGGCGAAAGCCCCACCGCACGCGCCGCCGCCGAAAGGCTGCCGCTTTCGATGATCTTGGCGAACAGCGCGTAATCGGCATCCATCCGATTTGTTCCTGTGGTGAAAAGCTGCTTTAATTTTCGTTCGTCTACCGCACGAGTTCGCGCTCGTCTATGAACGCGCGAAACCATACGGGACGATCAGACCATGACGACGAAGAACGGCCTCCAGATCGCAGACAGCCTCGTGCGCTTCATCGAAGAGCAGGCGCTGCCCGGCACGGGCGTTGCCGCCGACGCCTTCTGGGCGGGCGTTGCGGACATCTACGCCCGCTTCGCCCCCGAAAACGCCGCGCTCCTCAAAACGCGCGACGATCTGCAGGCGCGCATCGACGCGTGGCACACGGCGCGCGCCGGAAAGCCCATCGACGCTGCCGAGTATCAGGCGTTCCTGCGCGAGATCGGCTACCTCGTGCCCGAACCCGCGCCCTTCACCGTCACCACGCAGAATGTCGATGCCGAGCTGGCGACACTCGCCGGGCCGCAGCTTGTCGTCCCCGTGCTCAATGCGCGTTTCGTGCTCAACGCCGCCAACGCGCGCTGGGGCAGCCTGTATGATGCGCTCTACGGCACGGACGCGATTCCGGGCACCCCGGCGGGGAAAGGCTATGATCCCGCGCGCGGCGCGCAGGTGATCGCGTGGGCGAAGGCGTTCCTCGATCGCGCCGTGCCGCTCGCGAGCGGATCGTGGACCGGCTGGACAGGCGGCACTCCCGCGCTCGCCGATCCCGCGCAGCTCGTCGGCCGCGCAGGCGACAACATCCTGCTCCGCCACAACGGCCTCCACATCGAACTCGTCATCGATCGCGCGCACCCGATCGGGAAGGACGATCCGGCGGGCCTCGCCGATGTCGTGCTCGAATCCGCGCTTTCCACGATCGTCGACCTTGAAGACTCGGTCGCCGCCGTGGACGCGGAAGACAAGGTCGCCGCCTATGCGAACTGGCTCGGCCTGATGAAGGGCGATCTTGAAGACACGTTCGAAAAGGCCGGCAAGCCGATGACGCGCCGCCTGAATGCGGATCGCGATTATACCGCGCCGGACGGCACCGCGTTCACGCTCCCCGGCCGCAGTCTCCTTTTCGTCCGCAACGTCGGCCATCTGATGACGACGCCCGCCGTGCGCCTCCCCGATGGATCGGAAGCGCCCGAAGGCATCCTCGACGGCATCGTCACCAGCCTCATCGGCGTCCATGACCTCAAGCGTCAGGGCCGGTTCGTGAACAGCCGCGCGGGGTCGATCTACATCGTGAAGCCCAAGATGCACGGCCCCGAAGAGGCCGCGTTCACCAACCGCCTGTTCGATGCGATCGAGGATCTGCTCGGCCTTGCGCGCCACACGATCAAGGTCGGCGTGATGGATGAAGAGCGCCGCACGTCGGCCAATCTCGCGGCGTGCATCGCGGCGGTGAAGGATCGCATCGTCTTCATCAACACCGGCTTCCTCGATCGCACGGGCGACGAGATGCACACGTCGATGCGCGCGGGTGCGATGATCCGCAAGGGCGATATGAAGACCTCCGCGTGGATCACCGCCTACGAGAACCGCAACGTGCAGATCGGCCTCGCCTGCGGGCTTTCGGGCCGCGCGCAGATCGGCAAAGGCATGTGGGCCGCGCCGGACCGGATGGCGGACATGCTGGAGCAGAAGATCGGCCATCCGAAGACGGGCGCGAACACCGCGTGGGTGCCTTCGCCCACGGCCGCCACGCTGCACGCCACGCACTATCACGCCGTCGATGTTTTCGCGCGGCAGGAAGAACGCCGTGCGGAGGGCATCGACAGTCTCGGCGCACTCCTCACCATTCCGCTCGCCGCCGGGCACAACTGGTCGCCCGACGAGATTCGGGAGGAGCTGGACAACAACGCGCAGGGCATTCTCGGCTACGTGGTGCGCTGGGTGGATCAGGGCGTCGGCTGCTCGAAGGTGCCCGACATTCACGATATCGGGCTGATGGAGGACCGCGCCACGCTTCGCATTTCCTCGCAGCATATGGCGAACTGGCTGCTGCACGGTGTCTGCACCCCGGCGGACGTCGACGCCGCCTTCGCGCGCATGGCCGCGAAGGTGGACGCGCAGAACGCGGGCGACCCGCTTTACCGGCCAATGTCCGGCAACGAAGCGACGAGCCTCGCGTATCAGGCCGCGCGCGCGCTCGTGTTCGAAGGCGTTGCCCAGCCGAGCGGCTACACCGAACCGCTGCTCCACGCCTTCCGCGCGAAGGTGAAGGCCGCCGCCCAAGCCTGATAATTCGCTGACACCCCCTGTCAGATCAGTGACAGCGCGGCGCTGCTATCGGCAGCGCCGCGTTTGTTTTCTGCAAGGGGGTTTCATGACATCGTTCTCAGGTCTTTACCGTTCGCGCCTGCCGCTTTGCGCGGCATTGCTGCTGGCATCGTCGCTCACACCAGCGGCGGCGGCGCCTGCGGACGACATCGCCGAACTCAAAGCCGCGGTCGAAGCGCTGCGCGCCGAACAGGCCCGCGCGCAGGCCCGCATCGCCGAGCTTGAAGGCGCGCTCGCAAGGCAGCGCGAAGCGCCGGTCGCCGTCGCGGCTGCACCCGCCGTCAGCAGCGAGCCCTCCCGCCTCAGCCTCTCGGGCGACATGCGCGTCCGCTACGAATCCAACTTCGGCGTCGCCGACGCGCGGGACCGTGATCGCGGCGTCCTCCGCGCGCGCCTGCGCGCCGCTTATGCGGTGAACGACTGGCTCACCGTCGGCGGACAGATCGCCACGGGCGACCCTGACGATCCCAACTCCACCGACATGACGCTGTCGAACTTCGACGATGATCTGCAGGTCAGCCTCGATCAGGCCTATATCCGCCTCACCCCCGGCGATCTTCAGGTCCATCTCGGCAAGATCCCGCAGCCGTTCATGCGTACCGAGCTCGTGTGGGACGGCGACGTCTCCCCGCAGGGCGCGTCCGCCGCGTACACCGCCGATCTCGGCGGCGTGAAGGTGAAGGCGAGCGGGATCTACTTCATGGTCGACGAATCCGTCGCCGGGCCGGACAGCCGCATGATCGGCGGCCAGCTCTCAATGCAGACACCTTCCGCGCCCATCCAGGCCGAACTCGCCGTCGGCTACTATGACTACGCCCTCCGCAGCGTCGCGGGCGGTGACGCCGGTGACTTCCGCTCAAACCTCTTCGCGGGCGGGCGCTACCTCTCGGACTTCAACCTGCTCGACGTGATCGCCGCACTCACCTGGAACGGCCTCGGCGAAAAATGGCCCGTACGCCTCGTCGGCGACTATGTGCACAACTACGGCGCGGCGACCGATGCCGATACCGGCTTCGGCGTCGATCTCCTCGTCGGCCGCGCCAGCAAGCCCGGCGACTGGCGCTTCACCTACGGCTACGCCGAGGCCGAGACCGACGCGGTGCTAGCCGCATTCAGCCACGACAACACCAACATCGGCACGAACTACATGCAGCATACGCTCGCCATCGATTTCGTGCCGAAACACAACCTCGTGCTCAACGCCACCTACTACCGCTACCGGCAGAAGGACGGCGTCATCGGCCCCGTCGACTGGCAGAACCGCCTGCGCCTCAATTTCCTCGTCAACTTCTAGGAAGCAGCAGCAGCCGGCCACGCGAGGCGGACTTCAAGACCGCCGAGCGGGCCGGTGCCGAGCGTCATCGCGCCGTCGGTGGCGCTTACCAGATCGCTGACGATCGCAAGCCCGAAGCCGTGACCCGGCCCGGCCTCGTCGAGGCGCCCGCCGCGCACGAGCGCCGTCGCGGCGCGCGTATCGGCGATGCCGGGGCCGTCATCCGAGACAGTGACGCAAACCTCGTCATCCGCGACAACGCCGGACACGATGACGCGTCGCCGGGCAAAGCGCGCGGCGTTCTCCATCAGCGCGCCGAGAATCTCGGCAAGGTCCGAAGCGGCAAACGGCAGTTCGATGTCTTCGGGCACATCGATCTCGAACACGATCCGCTCACCCGCCTCGGTGCGCTCGATGACGGCGGCGACAGCCTCGGCCGCGTTGCAGACATTCGCGCGCGAAGATGCCTGCGCCTCGCGCGCCACCGCAGAGCGCGAGCGCGCGAGTTCAGCCTCAAGTGCCGCGCCCGCCGCCGCGATGGCGCGGTCGAGGCCGTCCGCCGCCTCATGGGCGCCCGCCTCGCGCGCCCGGCGGCTCTGCGCGGCAAGCGCCGCGAGCGGCGTCTTCAGGCTGTGCGCGAGATCGGCAGCGCGGCGGCGCGCACGATCGACATCCGCCGCGCGCGCATCGGCGAGCGAATTGATGGCGTTCGCCAGCGGATCGATTTCGGCGGGGTGGTCCGCCGAAAGCCGCGCACCCGGATTGCGCCGCATCCGGTCGAGTTCCATGCGGATGCGCGCCAGCGGCTTCAGCCCCAGCACCACCTGGCCGTAGGCCGCGCCGATCAGCACGAGCCACAGCAGCACCAGCGAGCCGATCATTTCCCGGCTGAATTCGCGCTGCGCATGGATAAGCGCGCTGTCGTCCGTCGCCACTTGCACCAGCACGGCGCGGCCGCTCTCGTCGGGCCGCACCATCCGCTCGATCACGAGCAAACCCTGCTCGAACGGCCCGGGTATTCGCCGCACGCGCCACTGGTCGCGCGGCGTTTCCGTCGCGGCGGGAAGCGACTGGTCCCAGAGCGAGGGCGAGTGTTCCTGTCCGGCTGCGGTCGTGACCTGCCAGTAAAGTCCCCCCGCAGGCGCGTTGAAGCGGCTATCGGAGGGTTGCGTATCGACAAACGGTTTGCCGTTCGCGTCAAGCCTCAGCGTGCCGAGCAGCTCGCGCGCTTTCGCCTCCATCGACAGCGCTTCGCGGCGCTCGATATGGCGCTCGAAGAGCATACCGAGCCCAAAGCCCGCAAGCGCAAGCGCGAGGAAGATCGCGGCGGCGGCGCTCACCAGCAGCCGAAGCCGCAGCGAACGCAACACCATCAGCTTTCCTCCGAAAGCATGTAGCCAAAACCGCGCCGCGTCTCGACGATGCCCGGCCCCGTCTTGCGGCGCAGCCGGGTGACAAGCGCCTCGATGGCATTCGTGTCGCCCGAATCGGCGGTGCCGTAGAGATGCTCGGCGATGTCGTGAGCGGCAGCGACGCCGCCCTGCTGGTGCGCGAGGAATTCGAGGAAACGGTATTCGAGCGGCGACAGACGAACCGCGCGCGCATCGACATGCGCGGCCATGCGGCTGGTATCGAGCGTCAGGCGCCCCACACGGATCAGCGGCGACCCATGCCCGGCCGCACGGCGCAGCAGCGCGCGCACCCGCGCCACGAGTTCGCCCATTGCAAAGGGCTTGGCGAGATAATCGTCCGCGCCCGCATCGATGCCCTCGACCTTCTCGGTCCATTCGCTGCGCGCGGTGAGGATCAGCACGGGAAAGTTGCGCCCCGCACTCCGCCAGCGCCGCAGCACGCTGAGCCCATCGAGGCGCGGCAGGCCGAGATCGAGGATCACGGCGGCATAATTCTCGGTATCGCCGCGATACCATGCGTCGTCGCCGGTCACGGCAAGATCGACGATGAACCCCGCTTCACCGAGCGCGCGGACGAGATCGTCCCCGACATCGGGATCGTCCTCCACCACGAGCAGTCGCATCAATCATCCTCGATCTTGATGAGCGCGCCCGTGCGGGCATCGAGTTCGACTTCGCGCACGCGGCCCTTCCTGGTCAGGATCTTGACCTCATAGCTAAGCACGCCGTCATCCTGCTCGAGTTCGATCTTCAGCACTTCCCCTTTAACACGCGCCTGCGCAAGCGCGAGGATACGGGGCAGCGGCAGGAGATCGCCGCGCTCGACGGCCGCGCGAATCGAGTTCGCTTCCTCGGCCCTCTTCGCCTTCTTGTCTTTCGCGGGCGCGCCGGAGGCGAGCGCCAGCGTCGTCGCCAAAGCGAGCGCCGCCAGGAAGACCCAACGCAGGCGGGATTTCAGGACCATCTGCATGAGCCACCCCTATCACGCCGCGGCTGACACTTCGCTGACGGCCGCAGACGACCGCGTGTCAGGCGCGGTCGGCTATCCGGCGGCAATATCGAACCCAAGGAGATTGCACATGAACCGATACGTTCTCCCAGCCGCCATCCTCGCCATCGCCGCACCATTCACCGCCGGCGCAGCAACACCCGCCGCGAAGCCGATGTCGTTCGGCGCCGCTGAAAAGCACGCCGCGAAGCAGGGCATCCGCGCGGACGAGATCAAGATCAAGGGCTCCACGATCAAGGTTGAAGGCCGCGACAACCGGAACCGCAAAGTCGAACTGTTACTCGACCGCCGAACCGGCGAAGTGCTCGACCGGCGCTTCGACGACTAGGCGCGGAGCGGGAGCCGGTCAGGTGAATGCCCCCTTTCAAATGACCGGTTCCCTTGTCGCCCGATGCCGCTAAGCATCGCCCGGAACTGCATACGGGGAGTTGCACATGGCCTACGAACACATCCTGCTCGAAGAACAGGACGGCATCGCGACGCTGACCATAAACCGGCCGGATGTGCTGAATGGCCTCAACACGCATTCGGTTGGCGAGATGATCCACGCGCTCGATGCCGTGCGGGATCGCGGCACGGCCCGCGTGCTGCTGATGACCGGCGCGGGCCGTGGCTTTTCCTCAGGCGCCGATCTTTCGGGCGGCAACGCGGGTGCAGCGGCGGCGGACGGCAATCTGCCTGCTGGGCCGATGGATGCGGGCAAGGTGCTCGAAAGCCATTTCAACCCTCTGCTTGAACGCCTGATGGATCTGCCCGTCCCCTTCGTCACCGCCGTGAACGGCCCCGCAGCCGGCGCAGGCGCATCGATCGCGCTGGCAGGTGACATCGTGATCGCCGCCCGTTCCGCCTATTTCCTGCAGGCCTTCGTCAACATCGGCCTCGTGCCCGATGTCGGCTCGACCTGGATCCTGCCGCGCCTCGCGGGCCGCGCACGGGCGCAGGCGATGATGATGCTCGGCGAGAAAGTGCCCGCCGCGCAGGCGCTCGACTGGGGCATGATCTACAAGGTCGTGGACGACGATGCGCTGATGACGGAAGCCGGCGCGCTTGCCGCGCGGCTCGCGAAGGGGCCGACGCGGGCTTACGCGCTCATCCGCCAGAGCCTGCGCCAGTGCCTCGACAAGCCGCTCAGCGAAGGGCTGATGGTGGAACGCCGTAACCAGCGGCTCGCGGGCCTCACAGAAGATTTCGCGGAAGGCGTCGCCGCCTTCCTGCAAAAGCGCCCCGCGAACTTCAAAGGACGCTAGGAAGCCTGGGTACGCCCCCGGTCGAGCACGGCCTTTCGCCGCGCCTCGACCGCCTCGGCACCGATCGCGCTATTGCCCGCCGACCGTTCCCTCTCCAGCGTCATCGCCTCACCGAAGGGGAGCGCGAAGCCATCGTCGATCAGCGCTTTCAGAGCCTTCAGCATCGCCGGATCGGCGGAGATCATATCCTCGGCGAGCCGCCGCGCCGCCGGCATCAGGTCGGCAGGCGCCACAACCCGGTTCACAAGACCCCAGCGTTCCGCCGTCACGGCGTCGATGAAATTGCCGGTCAGCGATAATTCCTTGGCGCGGGAGATGCCGATGGCGCGGCTCAGCCGCTGGCTGAGGCCCCAGCCGGGCATCAGGCCGATGCGCGCATGTGTGTCGGCAAAGCGCGCGGTCTCCGACGCGATCAGTACGTCGCAGGCAAGCGCCAGTTCGAAGCCCCCCGTGATGGCGACGCCGTTGATCGCTCCGATGACCGGCCCCGAGAAGCGGCGGAGCGCGCTCACGGGGTCGTCCTTTTCAACCGCATCACCAAGACTCGACGCGCCCGATCCCAGTTCCTTGAGGTCGAGCCCTGCGGTAAACGCGCGTTCGCCCGCGCCGGTCAGAATCGCCACGCGGATGTCGGGATCAGCCTCAAGCGCATCGAAGCTGCGCGCGAGCTCACTGCGAAGCGCCTTCGAAAGCGCATTCATCGCTTCCGGGCGGTTCATCGTGACGACGGCGTAACCCCCGCAGCGCTCGATCTCGACAACCGCCATCAGCCATCCTTTCGGTAGCGGCCGACGAACGCCTGCGCGAACGTCTCCAGCCGCCCCTCCGCGATGGCCTGCCGAAGCCCCGCCATCAACTGTTGATAAAAGGAGAGGTTGTGCTCGGTCATCAGCATCGCGCCCAGGATTTCGCCCGATCGGATCAGGTGATGGATATAGGCGCGGCTCCAGCCGTGGCAGACCGGGCAGGCGCAATCGGGATCAAGCGGGCCCGTATCCTCGGCGAAGCGCGCATTGCGAAGGTTGATCGGCCCATCGTGCGTGAACGCCTGCCCGTTCCGGCCCGATCGCGTCGGCAGCACGCAGTCGAACATGTCGACGCCCCGCTGCACAGCCCCCACGATGTCGTCGGGCTTGCCGACGCCCATCAGGTAGCGCGGCCGGTCTTCCGGCAGCAGCCCCGGCGCATAGTCGAGCACCTCGAGCATCTGCGGCTGGCCTTCGCCCACCGCGAGGCCGCCGATCGCGTACCCGTCGAAGCCGATCTCGCTGAGCGCCTGCGAGGAGGCGCGGCGCAAATCCGCGAACATCGATCCCTGCTGGATGCCGAACAGCGCCGCGCGGCCCGCGTGCTCGTGCCCGTCGAAGCCCTCCCGCGAACGTTTTGCCCAGCGCATCGACATCTCCATCGACTTCGCCGCCACCGCGTGCGGCGCGGGAAACGCCGTACACTCATCGAACGCCATCACGATGTCGCTGCCGAGGTTGCGCTGGATCTCCATCGAGCGTTCGGGCGTCAGCAGGTGCCGCGAGCCGTCGAGGTGCGAGGCGAAGCGCACGCCTTCTTCCGTCACCTTGGTGAGGTCGGAAAGGCTCATCACCTGATAGCCGCCCGAATCGGTGAGGATCGGCCGGTCCCAGCCCATGAAGCGGTGCAGCCCGCCAAGGCGCGCCATGCGCTCGTCGCCGGGGCGAAGCATCAGGTGATAGGTGTTGCCAAGGATGATGTCGGCTCCGCCCGCGCGCACGTCGGCGGGCTTCATCGCCTTCACGGTGGCGGCGGTGCCGACCGGCATGAACGCGGGCGTGCGAATATCCCCGCGCATCATGCGGATAGTGCCGGTGCGCGCCTTGCCGTCGCGCGCGTGGATGGAAAAGTCGAAACGCGTCATGGCGCGCCGCATAAAGCGAAGCGCGCGCGCTGGAAACGTTTATCCGCTGACGATGTGGATGCTGCCCTTCGCGCCTGCCGCGCCGTCCACGGTCTCGTCGGCGAGTTCGATGACGAAGGCGTCGCCGTCCGCGGTCTCGCCGGTCAACGTGTCGCCCGCGCGTTCGAAGGCGATGCCCTTCTGCGTGAAGCGCCGCGCGAACCAGCCCGCCACGGTCTTCGCGTCGGCGGGCGCGGTGAAGCCGACATCAACGGCGCTGTCGCCTTCCGTGTCCTTGGCGCCGGCATCCACCCGGATCTCCCCGATCGTCGAGCCGGGGTAGAGCTTGACCCCGTCGATATCGAAATCATCCGCGCCGAGCGCCACCTTCGGCAGCTTGAGGTTGAGGTCGAAGCCCGGCGTCGTCACCGTCACCGCCCCCGTCTTGCCGTCCGCCGCCGCCCCGAACACGCGCTTGCCCGCATCGTTCGCCGCGACGATCGCCACGTCCGCACCCCTCTCGGGCTGATCGGCAGGCTCGTCGCACGCGGCAAGGCCAAGCATGGCGAGCGCGGGAATCATCAGCTTCATCATGACCACCTCATTAACCGTATTACACAAATAATACAGCAGAGGCCGGATCACGGCAAGAGCAGGCTCGAATCGCCATAGGAGTAGAAGCGGTATCCGCCCCCGATCGCGTGCGCATAGGCGCCGCGCATCGTTTCCAGTCCCATCAGCGCGCTCACCAGCATGAACAGGGTCGAGCGCGGCAGATGGAAGTTGGTCATCAGCCCTTGCACCACGCGGAAGCGGTAGCCCGGCGTGATGAAAATGTCGGTATCGCCGCTGAACGGTGCGATTTCGCCGTCCTCGCGCGCCGCGCTTTCAAGCAGGCGCAGCGAGGTGGTGCCCACGGCGATAATCCGCCCGCCCGCCGTGCGCGCGGCATTCAGCCGCGCTGCCACCTCTGCGCTCACCTCACCCCATTCGGCGTGCATCCGGTGGTCGCGCGTGTCGTCCACCTTTACCGGCAGGAACGTCCCCGCGCCGACATGCAGCGTCAGCGTCTCGCGCCGCACGCCGCGCGCGTCGAGCGCCGCGATCAGTTCGGGCGTGAAGTGCAATGCGGCCGTCGGCGCCGCGACCGCGCCTTCTCGCGCGGCGAACATCGTCTGATAGTCCTCCGCGTCGCGCGCATCGGCCGGGCGCTTGCCAGCGATGTAGGGCGGCAGCGGCATCGTGCCCGCCGTGTGCAGCGCCGCCTCCAGCGGCCCCTCGCATTCGAAGCGCCACAGGACGCTGCCGTCCGCCGCCTTGTCCGATACGACACCTTCCAGCCCCGCGCCGAAATCGACACGGTCGCCCGCCTTCAGCCGCTTGGCATTGCGCACGAACGCCCGCCATTCATACGGCCCCTCGCGCTTGTGGAGCGTGACGCCGATCTTCGCCTCGCCCTTGCGGCCGAAAAGCTGCGCGGGGATCACGCGCGTATCGTTGAAGACGAGCACGTCGCCGGGCGCCAGCAGCGCAGGCAAATCACGCACCACCCGGTCTTCGAGGCTACCGGGACGCACAACGAGCATCCGCGCCGCATCGCGCGGGCTGGCCGGGCGAAGCGCGATCAGGTCCTGCGGGAGTTCGAAATCGAAATCGTCGACGCGCAAGTCAGTTCTGCGGCGGTGCCGGGGTCTGCGCGGCGGCCTGCTGCTCTGCCGGCGCGGGTTCCGGCGCGGCAATCGCGGGCGGCGGCGGCGGCACGTTGTCGGCTGCGATCGAAGCCTTGACGATGCGCGAAGGATTTGCGGGCGGTTCGCCGCGCGCGATCTTGTCCACGAATTCCATGCCGGAGATCACGCGGCCCCAGCCGGTGTAATTGCCGTCCATCGTGCCGGTCATCGGCATGAACATGATGAAGAACTGGCTGTTCGCGCTATCCGGCTCCTGCGTTCGCGCCATGGATACGGTGCCGCGCAGGTGCGGCAGCGCATTGAATTCCGCCTTGAGGTCGGGAAGGTCGGAGCCGCCCTGCCCGGTGCCCTGCGGGTCGCCGGTCTGCGCCATGAAGCCTTCGATCACGCGGTGGAAGATGATGCCGTCGTAAAAGCCGCGGCGCACCAGCGTCTTGATGCGCTCGACATGACCGGGCGCCATGTCCGGCCGCATCAGAATCGCGACGCGACCGCCCGTCGAAAGGTCGAGATACAGGATGTTCTCGGGGTCCTGCGCCGTGGGCGCCGCCACCGGCGCGGGCGTTGCCGGCAACGCCTGCTGAACCTTCATCGCCTGTTCCGGCGACATCTTGTCCGCTTGCTGAGCGGATGCAGGCGTCGCCGCCGCAAAGGCCAGCATTGCAAACAGTGCAGTCAATACGCGCTTCATGCCAAACCCTCGATTTCCACCTTGCTGCACGCCTTAGCCCGGAAAGGCTGCATCGGCGCTGAATATGATGGCGCTGAACATCACGATTTGCCTGCGGAGACCTTCGCCTTCACCGCGGCTGCGACCGACGGGGTCACGAACTTGCCGATTTCGCCGCCGAACACCGCGATTTCTTTCACCAGCCGCGAAGCGATCGGCTGCAGCGCGACGTCCGCCATCAGGAACACCGTCTCGATCTCGCTGTTCAGCTGCTGGTTCATGCCCGCCATCTGGTATTCATATTCGAAATCGGCAACCGCGCGCAGGCCGCGCACGATCATGCTCGCGCCCTGGCTCGCGGCGAAATCCATCAGCAGCGCGTTGAACGAGACGACCTCGATCGTGCCGTTCGCAATGTCCGCCGTCTCGCGGCGCACCTGCTCAAGCCGCTCGTCCAATGTGAACATGGGTGACTTGGACGGGTTCGTGGATACGCCGATGATCAGCTTGTCGACGAGCTTGGCGCCGCGCCGGATGATGTCGATATGACCGAGCGTGATCGGGTCGAAGGTGCCCGGATAGACGCCGATGCGCATGACGTGTCCCCCTGCTGATTTTTCTAGCGGTCGCGTTCGATCGCGAAGCGCGCAATGGCGCGCAGCAGATCGGCGGACTGGCCGAAGCCGTGCAAATGCCCGATCGCCTGATCGATCAGCATTTCTGCCTGCTTGCGCGCGCGTTCGATGCCGAGCAGCGACACGAAGGTCGCCTTGCCGGCGCCCGCGTCCTTGCGCACCGCCTTGCCCGTGCGGCGGCTGTCGCCCTCCACGTCGAGCAGATCGTCGGCGATCTGGAAGGCAAGGCCGAGATCGCGCGCATAGCCGCGCAGTTTCACGCGGTTGTCCGCGCTCGCCTTGCCCATGATCGCGCCCGCCTCGATCGCAAAGCCGATGAGAGTCCCCGTCTTCAGCTGCTGCAACCGCGTCGTCGTGGGCAGGTCGAACGTCTCCCCCTCGGCAACGAGGTCCATCATCTGCCCGCCCGCCATGCCGGTGGGTCCGCTGGCGCGCGCGAGTTCAAGCACCAGTTCTGAACGCACATAGGGGTCTTCGTGCGTAGCCTCGTCGGCGAGAACCTCGAACGCGAGCGCCTGCAGCGCGTCGCCTGCAAGCACCGCCGTCGCCTCGTCGAACGCCTTGTGCAGCGTCGGCTTGCCGCGCCGCGTGTCGTCATCGTCCATGCACGGCAGATCGTCGTGGACAAGGCTGTAGACGTGCACGCATTCGGTGGCGATCGCGGTGCGCAGCGCGCGCTCCTTGTCGACATGGAACAGGTCGCACGAAGCGACCACGAGCAGCGGCCGCATCCGCTTGCCGCCGCCCATCGCCGCATAGCGCATCGCTTCCACGAGGCGGCGGCGCGGATCTGCGGGGATCGGCAGCAATTTGTCGAAACGCTGGTCGATCGCGGTTCCGATGGCATCGAGCGCGGGTTTCAGACTGAGCGAAGCGTACACCGCGGCGCCTATTCTGTATCGAAGGGTCGTGTGCCCTTCGGTTCGCCGTCGGGGCCGATCTGGATAAGCTCGATGCGCGCCTGCGCGGCCTTCAGCTTCGATTCGCAAAAGGCCTTCAACTGCTGGCCCTGCTCGTAGAGTCCGATCGAGGCTTCAAGATCGACTTCACCGGCTTCGAGCTGGTGCACGATCTTCTCAAGCCGCGCGAGCGCGGCTTCAAAGCTCAGCCCCTCCAGCGATGCCGTGTCCACGCCGGTCATCTGACTCCCCATGCACGTTCAGTGTAGCGCGTTTTGGACGGGCGATGCGTGGCGGTCAACAGGGGTTTGGGTTGATGGCTTGCACAGCGCAGTGAAACGCCGCAGCATCCGGCCGCAGGGCACGGGCGGGCACGACACATTGATGCGGACGGTCTTCGACATCGCGAACACGCGCTACGAGGAATGGGTCTTCTTCGCGATCCCGCTCGCATTGCTCGCGCTGGCGGCCATCGGGCGCTGGCGCAGCAAGACGCAGCGCTGGTCGAAGGTGCTGCTGGTGTTCGCCGCGCTCACGTTCCTGATCATGCTCATTCCGCTTTGGGACTATCACGCGATGAAAGGCGTGATGGCCGATGGCCACGACATCAAGGTGGCCGAAGGCGTCGTCAGCGATGCCTGGACGCGGGAACGCCGCGAAGCCCGCAGCCGGGGCGACATCGGCTATCGTTACCGCACATGGGAAGGCTTCACCGTCGGCGGCGTCACGTTCGGCTACTGGCGCGGCTTCCAGCCTTCGGGTGCCAGCTTCACGAACCGGGGCGATCCGCCCGTCGCAATCGAAAACGGAATGCGTGCCCGCATCACCTACCACGAACAGTGGGACGACAAGCGCATCCTGAAGCTGGAACTGGGACCGGCCGCCGCGACGAGCAGCCCCGGCGCCGTCGCCTCATTCGCGCCGGACTGGACCCGCTTCGCCACTGCCGCCGCCACAGGCGACGCCGCGACCGTCAAGGCGCTGACCCGCTTCCCCTTCCTGTTCGAAGGCCAGGAGCTCAGCGCCGACCGCTTCGATTCGATCTGGATGGGCCTGTTCACGCCCGCCGTCCGCGAGTGCATGGGCAGGGCGCAGCCACAGCCGGAGGAGGACCGCTTCGTCGTGTTCTGCACGCCCTATGTCTTCTACTTCGACAAAGGGGCTGAAGGCTGGCGCTTCAGCGAATTCACCGCCGATCCCGAAGGTTAGACGAGCAAGGTCAGGAAAGCGCGTCCGCGCTCGGTGGACGCCGCGACAAGAAGCACAATCTGCAGCGCCAAAAGCGCGCGGAAACTTGTCTGAAAAGATGTCTTTCGTGTCTTGTGGCGTGCCAGCCGCATCGCCGCCCACGCACCTGGCGAACCGCCGATAAAGGCAAGGCCGAGCAGCGTGTTTTCCGAAATCCGGCGTCCGCCCGTCTCAGCCAAATGCTTGTCCCGGACATAGGCGGCGAAGGCGGTGAGGTTCACCGCGATCAGATAATATGCGATCATTCCCATCGCCGCCGTTTTTGCCACACCTGCGCTTAACAGGCGGTTTGCCTACTCCGCTGCGATGCTCTCCGGCACCCAGCTCAGCACGGGTTTCCGGGCGGCCAGCGTCTCGTCGAGACGGCGGCGCGGGGCGAGGTGCGGCGCGGCCTTGAAGTGCTCCGCCTCACCCGCCTTCGCGCGCGCCACGAGATGCCGCAGCGTCGCGATGAACTGGTCGAGCGTTGCCTTGCTCTCGGTTTCCGTGGGCTCGATCAGCATCGCGCCGTGGACGACGAGCGGGAAGTACATCGTCATCGGGTGATAGCCCTCGTCGATCAGCGCCTTGGCGATGTCGATCGTGGTGACGCCGGTGCCGTCGAGGAAATGATCGTCGAACAGCGCCTCGTGCATACACGGCCCCGACGTGCCGAACGGCGCGGTCATCACGTCGTCGAGGCTGCGCAGCACGTAGTTCGCGTTCAGCACGGCATCCTCGGCTACCTGCCGTAGACCATCGGCGCCATGGCTCATGATATAGCTGAGCGCACGCACGAACATGCCCATCTGGCCGTGGAACGCGACCATGCGGCCGAAGCTCCGCGCGTGCCCGTCGCCCTTGCCGTGCGCCTGCTCTTCCTCGACCAGCTCATAATGCGTGCCCGTGTGGCGCACGAACGGAAGCGGCGCGAACGGCGCCAGTGCCGCCGAGAATACCACTGGCCCCGCGCCCGGCCCGCCGCCGCCGTGCGGTGTCGAGAAGGTCTTGTGGAGGTTGATGTGCATGGCGTCGATGCCGAGGTCGCCGGGGCGAACCTTGCCGACGATGGCGTTGAAGTTGGCGCCGTCACAGTAAACGTAAGCGCCCGCCGCGTGCACGGCCTCGCAAATCGCGATCATGTCGGGCTCGAACAGGCCACACGTGTTCGGGTTGGTGATCATCACCGCCGCCACATCCGTGCCGAGCCGCGCCTTCAGCGCCGCGAGATCGACACGGCCCGCCGGGGTCGCCGGGATATTCTCCACCTCATAGCCGCAGAAGGCCGCCGTGGCGGGATTGGTGCCGTGCGCCGATTCGGGAACCAGAACCACCTTGCGCGTCTCGCCGCGCGCCTCGTGCGCCGCGCGGATCGCGAGCATCCCGCAAAGCTCGCCGTGTGCGCCCGCCTTCGGGCTCATGGCGACTTCGGGCATCCCGGTCAGCGTTTTCAGCCAATGCGCGAGACTATCGATGAGTTCGAGCGCACCCTGCACGCTGTCCACCGGCTGCAGCGGGTGGATGTCCGAAAAGCCGGGCAGGCGCGCCATCTTTTCGTTGAGGCGCGGGTTGTGCTTCATCGTGCACGAGCCGAGCGGGAACAGGCCCATGTCGATCGCGAAGTTCTGGCGGCTGAGCCGCGTGTAGTGGCGCACGACCTCGGGCTCCGACAGACCGGGCAGCCCGATCGCCTCGCGCTCCAGCCCGCCGAGCCGCGACGCAACCTTCGGCGGCGCGGGCAGGTCGACACCCGTGCGCGTGCTGTCGCCGATCTCGAAGATGAGCGGCTCTTCGAGCGCAAGGCCCCGGTTTCCGGTGAAGGTCTCGATCTCGCCGGTCTCGATGGCGCCCGGCGCCGTTTCGCGTCCCTGACGGTTCAGCATGACACGGCCTCCTCATACGCTGCGACAAGTCTGTCGATGTCCTCGTCCGTCTGCGTTTCCGTCACGGCAACCACGACACCGTTCGCGAGGCTCGCCTCGCCCGGATAGAGCCGCCCGAGCGCAACGCCGCCGAGCACGCCCGCGTCCGCCATGCGCCGGATCGCGGGCCGCGCCTCGACGGAAAGCCGCAGCGTGAACTCGTTGAAGAACGGCCCGTTCAGCAGGTCGACGCCCGGAATCGCCGCCAGCCGCTCCGCCACCTGCACCGCGCGGGCGTGGTTGAGCGCCGCAAGGTCGCGCAGCCCCTTCTCGCCGAGCAAGCTCATGTGGATCGTGAACGCAAGGCTGATGAGCCCGGAGTTGGTGCAGATGTTCGACGTCGCCTTCTCGCGGCGGATATGCTGCTCGCGCGTCGAGAGCGTCAGCACGAAGCCGCGCTTGCCTTCGGCGTCCACCGTCTCGCCGCACAGCCGCCCCGGCATCTGACGGACATGCTTGTGGTTGCAGGCGAAGAGGCCGAGATACGGCCCGCCGAAGCTGAGCCCGCCGCCGATCGACTGGCCCTCGCCCACAACGATGTCCGCGCCCATCGCGCCCGGCGAACGGACCGCGCCGAAGGCGACAGCTTCCGTCACAACCGCGATCAGCAGCGCGCCCTTCTCGTGGCAGCGCGCGGCAAGCTCCGAAAGGTCGGCGACGTGGCCGAAGAGGTTTGGGTTCTGCACGACGACGCAGCTCGTCTCGTCGTCGATCGCCGCGATGAGCGCGGCGATATCATCACCCGGCGCACCGTCCGTCAGCGTCGGCACGGTGGCGACCACTTCATCATCGGTAAAGTGCGTCAGCGTCTTCGCGACCGAGACATAGTGCGGATGCAGCCCCGCCGAGAGCAGCGCCTTCGCCCTGCGGGTCACGCGCCGCGCCATGAAGATCGCTTCCACGCACGCCGTGGAGCCGTCGTACATCGAGGCGTTCGCCACATCCATGCCGGTCAGCCGCGCGACCTGCGTCTGGAACTCGAACAGATACTGCAGCGTGCCCTGCGCGATCTCGGGCTGGTAGGGCGTGTAGCTGGTCAGGAACTCGCCACGCTGGATTAGGTGATCGACGCTCGCCGGCACATGGTGCTTGTAGGCGCCGCAGCCGAGGAAGAAGGGCACGTGCGTTGCCGTCAGGTTCTTCCGCGCCATCGCGGAGAGCGCGCGCTCCACCTCCATCTCGCTCATGTGGAGCGGCAGGCCTTCCACCGGGCCGGAAAGCCGCGCGGCGGTGGGCACGTCGCGGAACAGGTCGTCAACGCTCGGCGCGCCGATCTTGCCGAGCATCGCGGCGCGGTCGTCGGCAGTGAGGGGCAGGTATCGCATTCGCTACTCCGGTTTTGTGGCTGCGAAGCGCAGCCGCACGTAATCCGCCATCCAGTTGCCGTCCGCATCGCAGAGGATGGGACGGAGAAGTTCGACAGTCTCATCGATCACCGCCTGCCGGTCGCTGTCCGTGACCTTGAGCGCATCGAGGAAACCGGTGCGAAACGTCGTGAGCCACGCCGCCATGCCGCTCGCGAGCGGCGTCTGGCGCGGGATGATGTCGCACACCTCAACCGCGAATCCCGCAGCCTCCAGCGCGGCGCGCGCCTGCGGTGCGGTCATGTAGACCTGGTCCTCATGGCCAGGCACGGCATAGCCGCGCGCCTTCAGCACGCCGCGCAGGCCCGCGCGGATCGCGGCGATGTTACCGAAACCACCGCATTCGGCGATGAAGCGCCCGCCCGGCTCCAAGGCGCGGTGCACCCCCGCGAACACCGCCGCCGTGTCGGGCATCCAGTGCAGCGCTGCGTTCGAGAACACGGCATCGAAACCGCCGTCGAAGGTCAGCCGCTGGCCGTCCATCACCTCGGCGTCGAGGCCCTTGGCGCGCGCAGCTGCCACCATCGCCGGATCAGCATCGGTGCCGAGCACGCTCGCCCCCGCCTCGACGAGCTTCAGCGTCAGCACGCCGTCGCCGCAGCCCAGATCGAGGATGCGCTCGCCCGCCTTCGGCGCAAGCAGCCCAAGCACGGCAGCCCCGAGCGCAGGCACGAACGACGCGTGGGCGGCGTATTCGGCTGGATCGAAATTGTGCTGCCGCGCCATCGCGACTACAGGTCCGCGCAGAACGCGGCGTAGGCGTCCGCGTCCATCAGGCCGGAAAGCTCGGCAGCGTTGCCGATGCTCATCCTGAAGAACCAGCCATCGGTTTCCGCAGCGCTGTTAACGAGCGCCGGATCGGCTTCGAGGGCATCGTTCACTTCACTGACGCTACCCGAAATCGGCGCATAGACCTCGCTCGCGGCCTTCACCGATTCGACGACGGCGGCATCCTTGCCCTGCACCAGCGCCTTGCCCACGGCGGGAAGCTCAACAAACACCACGTCGCCGAGCTGGCCCTGCGCATAATCGGTGATGCCCACGGTGGCGGTGTCGCCCTCAACGCGGACCCACTCGTGCTCTTTCGAATAATAGACGGTCATCACTGGCCTCCCTGTCTGACATAACGGTGCGGAACGAACGGCATGGGCGCGACAACGGCGGCGAGCCGCCGTCCGCGAACATCGATTTCAAGCGCGGTGCCGTCGGCGGCATAGCTCGCCGAAACGAAGCCCATCGCGATCGGCGCGCCTACCGTGGGCGCGAACCCGCCCGAGGTGACGACGCCCACCTTCTCGGTCCCGGCGAAAATCTCGGCGCCTTCGCGCGCGGGCAGTTTGCCTTCGACGCGCAGCCCGATGCGCTTCACCGGCGCACCGTTCAGCAACTGGCCGAGAATACGCTCCGCGCCCGGAAACCCGCCTTCGACCTTGCGGCGCTTGGAAATCGCAAAGCCGAGATCGGCCTCGATCGGCGTAGAGGCCGTGGAAAGGTCGTGGCCATAGAGCGGCAGCCCTGCCTCCAGCCGCAGCGAATCGCGCGCGCCAAGGCCGATCGGCTTCACTTCGGGCTGAGCCAGCAGCGCGCGGGCAACGGCTTCGACGTGCTCTGCAGGCACCGAAATCTCGAAGCCGTCCTCGCCCGTGTAGCCGGAGCGGCTTACCCACACGTCCACATCCTCAATGCGGAAGGCCCCTGCCTTCATGAATACCAGGGTCGAAACTTCGCCCGCGACGCGCGCCAGCGCATCCACCGCCTTCGGCCCCTGCAGCGCGAGCAGCGCGAGATCGGTGCGGTGAACGAGCGATACGCCGTCCGCAAGTCGCGCCGCAATGTGCGCAATGTCGCCGTGCTTCGTCGCACCGTTGACGACGACATAGAAATGATCGCCGCGGTTCGTCACCATCAGGTCGTCGATGATGCCGCCGTTGTCGTCGAGCAGCAGCGAATAGCGCATCCGGTTCTCGCGCAGCGCCAGGAAATCGCCGGGCATCAGGCTCTCGAGCGCGGCAGCAACGTCCTGGCCGCGAAATTCCAGCTGCCCCATGTGGCTCACGTCGAACAGGCCGGCGCTCTCGCGCGTCCAGCTGTGCTCGGCCATGATGCCTTCGAACTGCACGGGCATGGCATAGCCTGCGAACGGCACCATGCGCCCGCCGAGTTCGCGATGCAGGGCATCGAGCGGCAGCGTCAGCGCGGTTTCATCGGATTCAGACATCAGGGCTCCGTTCGTGACACAGATTCCCGATGCAAAGCCGCACCGGGCCGCCCCCATCTGTCACGGAACCTGAGAGTTTCGCGCTGGCCGGGCCTGCGCTTACCCCGTCGGTGGGATGCGCCCGAAGCCGCATCCGCTTTCCAGAGCGCCGTACAAGATGGCCGCGCGGTCCATGGGCCTGAGAGATTCCGGGGGCGGTTGCTCCTTCGGCGCCGCATTCCGAAGAATGCGGACTCTCCCGCGCGTCACCGATGCCGGAGCACCGACGGCATGGCCTCCATGCGGGGCGGCAGGGATTCTGTCAACGGGGCTGATCGGAACAGGCGTGAAAAGGGCGGCACGTCGCCAGGCCGCCCTTTCCGTATCAGGCCTGTTGGGTAAGCGGCGTTATTCGAGCCACTGCCCCGTGCCCTTCGCCGCCGCGCCCTTACCATGCAGCGTCAACGTCCCGCGCCGCCCAGCATAGGCGCCCGTCTTGCCGACGAGGCCGCCCACGCAGCTCGTTTCCGTGCCGGCCTTGTCGACAAAGTTGCAGCCCATCAGCGCGCTGAACGTGCCGTCGTTCGAAACGATGTCGCACGCGCCGTGCATCATGAAGATCGAGTCGCGCGGTGGCTGGCTCATCGATATGCATTTCGTCGTGCTCGTGGTCTTGCGGCCGTCCGCGAAGGTCGCGTTGCTTTTGCCTGTCCAGTAAGCGCCGCCGAAGGGCGCACCGTCGGCCCCGACGCCGCCAACCGTCGCAGGCGTGTCATTTTGCGATTCAAAGGTAAACATCTGGGCGCTGGCGCCACTGGCGGCTGTTATCGTCAAAGTAACAGCCATTCCAACCATCAATATATTCATGATCTCTCCCCACTACAGCTTCGTTGTCGGCAGGAAGCCAAGCAAATTAATCAAAGCGGGAAGCAAATGATGGCAACTGGGTATCGTGGGTTGGATGTACCCCCGATCGCCGCATTTCTCAACGTTTATCCTCGAAACGACGGTCCCGGATGCGCCGGAACCGCGCTTTCACTTTCCGACGTTGTACGCGAGCGCCGCATCGTCGAGCTGGAAGCCGACCAGAAGTTCGAAGCTGGCGTTCTTCAATGCGCTTCGCGCTTCCGGCGCGGCCAGCGGGTCGATCGCGGCGTCGGCGTCGCCCGGCTTGCGCTCACGGGTCAGCTCGCGTGCGATGTTTTCGGGCAGCGCGGCAGCGGCGCGGCTGATGTCGCTGCGCGCATACCCGGTCGTGCGCGCACGCAGCTGGCCGTCATCGAAGCGCAGCGTAACGCTGCCGAGCTGCTTGGAGAGCAGCTGGTCGCCCGCCCGCAGCACAACGGCGAAATAAGGCAGCGTCACTTCGCGCGCACCGCTGGCGTTCGCGCGCTGTGCCACGACATCGAACGAAAGCTGACTATTCAGCCGCTCCGCCGATTCGGCGCAGGTGGCGCGCACGTTGGTGATCACGGCGGTCACATCGATGGCGTTCGCGTCGCGGCTTGTCTCCGGCGAGAACAACGTCACCTCGCTCGCGTACTGGAGCGTACCGGCCGCAGGGCAGGGGCTGCGCGTGATCTTCAGCGGATTGCCGCCACCGCAAGCTGCCAGCATGAGGAGCGCAGGCACAACAACGAAAAACTGGCGCACGAGTGACGATCCTTCCCGCATCGGGCTGAGAGCGCCCTTTGGCACCCCCTGTCGTCCGCTTCTATAGGAACCGGCTTTTGAAGCGGCAAGCAATCGCGTAGAGGGGGCGCCGCCATGGCCGACATTGATCCTGATCTGAAACGCCCCCTCCGTGTGAAGGTGGCCGCGCCGCGCGGCTTCTGCGCCGGCGTCGACCGCGCCATCCGCATCGTCGAGCTTGCGATCGAAAAGTGGGGCGCGCCCGTCTACGTGCGCCACGAAATCGTTCACAACCGCTTCGTCGTCGATGGCCTGCGCGCCAAGGGCGCCGTGTTCGTCGAGGAACTAGACGAGGTGCCGGAAGACGTGCCGGTGATCTTCTCGGCGCACGGCGTGCCGAAAAGCGTGCCGAAGGCCGCCGAGGCGCGCAAGATGGTCTATGTCGACGCCACATGCCCGCTCGTGTCGAAGGTACACCGGCAGGCTGAGCGGCTGATCGAGCAGGGGCGGCACATCATCTTCGTCGGCCATGCCGGGCATCCCGAGGTGATTGGCACGTTCGGGCAGGTGCCGCAGGGCGCGATGACGCTGGTGGAAACGATCGAGGACGCCGAAACCATTGCCGTTGCGGACCCTTCGTGCATCGCCTTCCTCACGCAGACGACCCTGTCCGTGGACGACACGCACGAAATCGTCGAGACGCTGCGCCGCCGCTTCCCGGAGATTCAGGCGCCGCGCGGCGAGGACATCTGCTACGCGACATCGAACCGGCAGGACGCCGTGAAGGCCCTCGCGGGCGATTGCGATGTCGTGTTCGTGATTGGCGCGCCCAATTCCTCGAACTCTCTGCGCTTGCGCGAGGTCGCCGAGCGTTGCGGGGCCCGCGCCTACCTCGTTCAGCGCGCCGCCGAGCTGGACTGGGCCTGGCTTGACGATGCGGACACTGTCGGCATCACGGCTGGCGCATCCGCGCCCGAAGTGCTCGTTCAGGAGCTGCTGGACACGCTCGCCGCGCGCCGCACGCTCGACATCGAGCAGATCTCGACCGCGACCGAGGACGTCGTCTTCAAGCTGCCGCGCGTGCTCTCGGAGTAGACGGTGGCTGTTTACACGCATGTTCCCGCGGAGGATTTGTCCGCGTTCGTCGCACGCTACGACATTGGCGAACTTGTCGCCGCCAAGGGCATAGCCGAAGGCGTCGAGAACTCGAACTACCTGATCGACACGACGCAGGGACGTTACATCCTGACGCTCTATGAAAAGCGCGTTGCTGCCGACGATCTTCCCTATTTCCTCGCCCTGATGCGCCACGCTGCGGACCGCGGCCTGCCCGTGCCGAAGCCGATCGAGGACCGCGCCGGAGATGCCCTGCAGGATCTCGCGGGCCGGCCGGCGTGCGTGATCGAGTTCCTCACCGGGATTTCGGTAACCGAACCCACGCCCGCCCTGTGCCATGCCGCCGGGGAAGCGCTCGGGCGCCTGCACGCGGCAACCGCGGACTTCAAGGGAACGCGCCCCAATGCGCTCGGCCACGAAGGACGGCTGGAGCTGGCGGCAAAGTGCCTGCCGCGCGCGGGCGAGATCGATCCGGGTCTTGGCCCGCTCATCGAGACGGAGATGGCATTCCAGAAGGCGCACTGGCGCGCCGACCTGCCGCAGGCGACGATCCACGCCGATCTGTTCCCGGACAATATGCTCGCGCTCGGCGATACCGTCACCGGCATCATCGATTTCTACTTCGCCTGTACGGACGCGCGTGCCTACGACCTTGCCGTGATGCACGGCGCCTGGTGCTTCAGCAACGACGGTGCGGTTTTCTATCCCGAACGTGCGGAAGCGCTGGAGGCGGGCTACCGCGCCGCGCACCCGATCTCTGATGCCGAGGCGGCCGCAATGCCCGTGCTGCGCCGCGCGTCGGCGCTGCGCTTCCTGCTCACGCGCGCGTGGGACTGGGTCAACACCCCGGCGGACGCGCTCGTCACCCGCAAGGATCCGATGGCCTTCGCGCGGCGGCTTCTCCACTACCGCGAGGCCGAATGAGCGCTGCGTCCGATGTCGAGGTGTTCACCGATGGCGCCTGCAAGGGCAACCCCGGGCCCGGCGGCTGGGGCGCGATCCTCCGCGCGCACGGCAAGGAGCGGGAGTTGAGGGGTGCTGAGCCGCTCACGACCAACAACCGCATGGAACTCACCGCGGCGATCGAGGCGCTGAACGCGCTGAAGCGTCCGTGCAGCGTGCAGCTTACCACCGATTCGGTCTACGTGCGCGACGGCATCACCAAATGGGTGCACGGCTGGCAGCGGAACGGATGGCGTACCGCGGACCGGAAACCGGTCAAAAACGCCGATCTGTGGCAGGCGCTGATCGCCGCCGCCGCGCCCCACCGTGTCGAATGGCATTGGGTGAAGGGCCACAATGGCCATGCCGAAAACGAGCGTGCCGACGAGCTCGCCAATCTTGCGATCACCGAGCTCGCGCCGCGCGCATAACGTCGGCAGGCTTTACATACGCATCCGCAACGATCGCGGCCTGCATTGAATCCAAAGCCTTTTTCTCGTCTGGTACATAAATTGCTTGTGAGGGTGCAAATGTGCTTCGGCGCAGGGCGTTCGTACAGGGGATTGATTGTGATCAGGTCGAATTCAAGCCGCGCAGTGCTGGGCGCGCTCGCGCTAACCGCTGCGGCGCTGGCGGCATCGCCCGCCTTAGCAGCCGCCATCGGTAGCCTTGATCTCAGCGGCGGCTGCGCAGTCAACTGCGGCATCGACGGCCCTGATGGCAACGTCCGCAACTTCACCACCACCGCATCGGACGGCAGCATCGTCAATGTTCGCGCCACGGCGTGGACCATCAAGGGCGGCACCTGGAACAGCGGCGATCACGAGCAGGCGTTCCTCGGCTTTTACGATGGCGGTCTTGGCGTCACGGCGGCAGGTTCGGTCGGCAGCGGCGGCGACGGAAACGGCACCGGCAACTGGGCCGGCGGCGCGCAGGGTCGCCACACCACGGACAATGCGGGCTCCAAGGACTATATCGTCCTGCAGTTCGACCAGCTGGTCTCGCCCTCTTCGGTCGTGCTCAATGCCTACGACATGTACAGCGGCGGCAACTGGACCAAGGACAATGACGCGACGATCCTGATCGGCACGGTCAGCACCGGCTGGAACCAGTTCCTCGATGTCGAGGCGGCGTTCCCGGATCTCTCAACCGATCTGCACGAAATCCAGATCAAGACGAGCCCTTCCAGCCCCTATGTCGGCTTCGATGCCGGCGGGCACTACGGCAACGTCGTTATCATCGCGGCCGATCTCTATTACGCCGGCGCGTACCGGGATTATCCGGACTCGTTCAAGCTCGCGCAGATGAACTTCTACACGAGCGATGTTCCGGAACCGGCGATGCTCGGCCTTTTCGGCCTCGGCCTCATCGGTATCGGCGCCGCACGCCGCCGCAAGGTCAACTGAACCGCCTGGGCGCGTAGCGCTCGGGGTCAACGCCGGGCGCGCTCCAAGCCGCGCCCGTGATCAACGCCGCCGCCATCGCGCCGGCTGCGGGTGACGTCTGCACCCCAAACCCGCCCTGCCCGGCGCACCAGAAGAAGCCGGGTGCGTCCGACGCAAAACCGTACACCGGAAGCCGATCCGGCGCGAAGCTCCGCAGCCCCGCCCACGACCGCACCACCCGACGCACCGTCGCGGTCGTCGCGGTCTCGAACCGGTCCACGGCAATCGCAATGTCCAGCTCCTCAGGCTGCACATCACTCGCCGGCACCGGCGTTTCGTCGTGGGGACTAACCCACATCATCCCGGCGTCGGGCTTGAAGTAGAAGGCACCCGCCGCATCCAGCACAACCGGCAGGTCCGCTTCCACAGGCTGGCCCAGATCCGCCACGACCATCGTCCGCCGCAACGGCTGCACCCCCAGCGGCTGCGTACCCGCCAACACGGCGACCTCATCCGCCCACGCCCCCGCCGCGTTCACCACCACATCCGCTTCGAAATGCCCCGCGCCGGCTTCGATCCTCCAACGCCCGCCGAGACGCTCAAGGCCGCGAACGCGCGCATCCGTAACAAGCGCAGCCCCACGCCGCCGCGCACCGGCGAGGAACGCCTGGTGCAGGCGCGCCACTTCGATGTCGCTGCATCCCGGCTCCCACAGACCGCACTGCCGCCATGCAGGGGAGAGCAGTGGCGCCCGCGCAGCCGTCCGATCGGCATCAAGGCGTTCAACAGCAACGCCCAAAGCCCGGAACGCGCCTTCCATCTGATCGAGCGTATCGCGCGCATCCGGCCCGGCGATATGAAGGGCACCACGCGGCGTCACGAGCGGACCGTCCGCGAAACCCTCCGGCGGCTGGAGCATGAAGGCCTTTGACGCGGCGGTCAGCGGCTGCACGCCGGGCCCACCATACGTCTCGGCGAAGAACGCCGCCGAGCGGCCGGTACTATGCAGGCCCGGCTGTTCTTCAGCTTCAATCAGCAGCACGGAGGCCCGTTCGCTCAAAAACCACGCGAGGCTCGCACCGCCGATGCCCGCCCCCACGACAACAACGTCGTACCGACCCGTCATAACGCCACCAACCCGTCAACCGCTGCGAGCAGGCCATCCTGCACCGCGCTCCGCTCGCGCAGCAATTCATGCGCGGCACCCGCAATGACGTGCAGACGTCCATCCGGCAACCGCCGAACGAGCCGCCGCGCTGCTGCCGCGTCCACCAACCGCTCGTTCTCGCCAATGAACACGTCGACAGGCAGCTTGATCGCCTCCGGTACACCGCGTGCGGCCAGCGCGCGGCACGAGGACGATGCCTCGAACACCCAGCGCCAGTTCGCCCCGCCGAAAGCAAGCGCAGGGTTTCCGTCGATCCACCACGCTTCGTCTGCGAACCGCTCCGGATCGCTGGTGAGGATGCGTTGGCGATGGACCCCGCGCGAGCGCTCCCCGTAAGGCCCCTGCAGCGGCGGATAGGTATCGCCCGCGCCTGCATTCACGCGCGCCTGCGCAAGCCAGGACAGCACGCGCGGCGGCACCCCCTGCGCGACAATGCCCGCCATCGGTGCAAACAGCACAGCACGGCGATAGCGGTACGCATGCCCGGCCGCGAGGTGCCGGAGCGCGAGATGCCCGCCCATGCTATGCCCCGCAAGCACCAGCGGCCCGCCCAGCATCGCCGCACATTGGTCCGCAAGCCCGGCGAGGTCAGCGAGCCACGCGTCGAAATATCCCCCGCCCCCGGTCGGAAAACGTCCCGAAGCCCCCTGCCCTCGCCAGTCGAAGGTGAAGAGACCATAGCCCCGGTCCCGCCAGTGCCAGTAGCTCTCCGAATACTTCTCGATGAAATCCGCGCGCCCGTTCAGGAACAGGATCGACGGCTTGCCTGCCATCGGCGCCCAGCTCACCGTGCGGATGCGCCAACCGTCGGCGGCGATCCAGTCCGCCCAGCGGGCCTCCGGGGGCAGCGAACGGCGGCGGGTCAAGGTATCGTCGGGGAGCGGGTCGGGCGTCACGGCGCATGGTTACGTTTTTTTCAGTCATGACGTCTAGGACCGGTCGACATGGCCGGGGCTCTTCAGATCATCAGCGTCGCAGTACTTTTCGTACTGCTCGCCTATGTCATTTACAGTGACGTAACCCGGCGTATCATTCCGAACATCGTCAATGCCGCCGTCGCGCTGCTCGCCGTTCCCTTCTGGTTGGGCTCGGGAGAGGCGCTGTGGCCGCTCGTCGGCTGGCAGATCTTGCTGGCCATTGGCGTGTTCGCCGTTTTCGCCGGAATCTTCGCGTTGGGCGCCATGGGCGGCGGTGACGTCAAGCTGCTTACCGCGCTCGCGCTCTGGCTGCCCGCCATTCCGTATCTGCGTATGCTCGTGCTCATGTCGATCATCGGCGGCGTCCTGACGCTCGCCTACCTCGTCTGGCACCGCAAGCGCGGAAAAGCGGGCAATCCGGAGATTCCATACGGGTGCGCAATCTGCCTCGCGACCTTCGTCGCGCTTGGCGAACCGATTGTTAAGCAATTGGCTGGATAGTGCACGCAGGGGTTTTCGCCTGGAGGCTACAGGGGTCATGGACGTAAAGAAGATCATATTGCTGGTCGGCGCGCTCGTTATAGCGGGTATCTCGGCCTTCTTCGTACGCGCTCTCGTCAGCGACAGCGGCACACAGCAAGTGCAGGCTGGCGAGGTCGAGCATAAGGGCCCGAAGGTGCTCGTCGCCACCAAGCCGCTGCCGCTCGGCACCATCCTCAACGCCGAGATGTTCAAGCTGCAGCCTTGGCCCAAAGATCTCGTCGAGAACGTCTACTTCCTTGAAGGCGAGACCAATCTCGAAAGCCTGAACGGCAAGGTCGTGCGTGTTTCGGTTCCGGCCGGACAGCCGCTCACCAAGGGGTCGATCGTCGGGCCGGGCGAGCGCGGCTTCCTTGCCGCGGCGCTGACGCCGGGGATGCGCGCCGTCACGGTCTCGATCAACGCAGAGAGCGGCGTCGCCGGCTTCGTGTTCCCGGGCGACCGCGTGGACATGATCCTCACGCACGGCGTCAGCTATCAGGGCGATACTGAGGAAGGCACGCCGGCTCCGGCCCTGCGTGTTTCCGAAACCATGATGCGCAACGTTCGCGTGCTTGCGATCGACCAGCGCACGAACGAACTTGGCGGCGAAGGGTCTGGTCCGAAAACCGGCCGCACCGTGACGTTCGAAGTGCCTCCGAAATTCGTCGAGAAGATCGCCGTCGCACAAACGCTCGGCCAGATCTCGCTCAGCCTGCGTCCGCTCGCGGAGAATACGCAGGAGCTGGAACAGATGATCGCGACCGGCGAGGTGGAGGTCGGCGACGACCTGAACGCCACGCAGGAAAAGCACATGCAGATCGCGCTCCAGATGCAGCCGAACGATCGCAATCCGTCGTTCACCACCGGCGGCGAGGTCTCGCGTTTCGCGTCCAATCTCGATCCGCGTCCCGTAGCCGTGAAGTCCGGAAAACCTGCGGGCCCAAGCGTTCGCGTGTTCCGCGGCAACAAGACGACCGAAGTTTCTGTGGGGGCAGAATAACATGAAGCTCAAGGCAATCTTGTGCGGCTGCACCGCCGCACTGTCGCTGGCCGCCATGGCCACACCGGCGACCCGGGCGCAGGATACGACGATCACATCGGCATCATCCTCGCTCAACGTCGGCGTCAACAAGGGCACGCTGATCCGGCTTGAACGGTCGATGAGCGACGTGTTCGTCGCCAACCAGAAGATCGCGGACGTGCAGGTCCGGTCCGACCGCCTGCTCTACGTCTACGGCGTCGGCGCCGGTGAAACTACGATCTACGCGACGGACGGCGCCGGCCGCATCGTCTATTCCGCGAACGTCCGCGTCGCGCAGAACATCGATCAGATCCGCACGATGCTGGGTCTTGCGATGCCGGGCGCCGCGATCACGGTCAATTCGATGAACGGCATGACGCTGCTCACGGGCACCGTCGCCAGCGCCGAAGAGGTTGAGGAGGCCACGCGCCTCGTCAAGACCTTCGTCGGCGAAGGCCAGGCCATCGTCAACAAGCTGCAGACCGCAACGCCAGCGCAGGTGAACCTCCGCGTGAAGTTTGCCGAGGTGAGCCGCAGCCTGGTGAAGGAACTGGGCGTCAATCTGACGACGATCGACAACACCGGCGGCTTCCTGTTCGGCATGGCGCGCGGACGTGGAACCGGAGCGCTCACCTATGATGCGAGCGCGGGAACGTGGACGCTGAATCAAAGCTCTGGGTCGACGACGATCGGCGGCGTCGCTTCACTATTCGGGCTGGACGTCGGCGCAGCGATCGACGCGCTTGAACAAGATGGTCTCGTCTCCCTCCTTGCAGAACCGAACCTGACTGCGCTTTCGGGCGAAACGGCCAGCTTCCTTGCGGGCGGTGAGTTCCCGATCGCCGTGAGCGATGGCAACGGCGGTATCAGCGTCGAATTCAAGGAATATGGCGTGGGCATCGCCTTCACGCCGACCGTACTCGACGGGGGAAGGATCAGCCTGCGCGTTCGTCCGGAAGTCTCCGAGCTTTCCGAAGCCGGTGCGATCCGCCTCGACAACATCTCGATCCCGGCACTGACCACGCGCAGAGCCGAGACCTCGATCGAGCTCGGCTCGGGCCAGAGCTTCATGATCGCCGGCCTCCTGCGCAATCGCGTGGGCACCACCCAGGAAAAAACGCCGCTGCTCGGCAATCTTCCGATCCTTGGTGCACTGTTCAAATCGGATCGCTTCGCGCGTGACGAATCGGAACTCGTGATCGTGGTGACGCCCTATCTCGTGAAGCCGACCAACACCCGCCTTACGCTGCCAACGGACGGCCTTGCTGTTCCGAACGATGCGGAACGCTGGCTGCTTGGCAAGACATTCAAGGGCGCCAAGGCGCCGGTCGCCGAAGCGAAGACAGCCGGACCGCCCACGGTCGCCAGCTCGGCCGCGCCCGGCTTCTCGAACAATTGATGGACAGGGGCACCATGACCATGAAGACCATCACCATGCGCCGCCTCGCAGCGGGCACCCTTCTCGCCTCATCGCTCGCGCTCGGCGCCTGCGGCGGCAGCGCGCCCAATCCGGGCATGGCCTCGGCGAAGGCTGCGGTCGTCGCACAGACCATCCTCGTTCATGATCTCGGCTATGCGGGTTCCGACGGGCTTTCCAGCGAGCAGCGCAAGTCGCTTGCGGAATGGTTCGAGGGCATTGGCGTTCGCTACGGCGACCGCGTCAGCGTTGACGACAGCGGCAGCGGCTCGGGCGCTCGCCGCGCGGCGATCGCCTCGGTTCTCGCCGAATACGGACTTCTCTTGAACGATCAGGTGCCGGTCACGCCGGGCGCAGGCAGCGGCGGCGCCCGCGTGGTCGTGATGCGGGCGACCGCCAGCGTCCCGGATTGCCCGGATTGGTCACGGCCGTCGCAGCTCGAATTCGAAGCCTCGACGATGAGCAATTACGGCTGCGCCAGCGAGAGCAACCTTGCCGCGATGGTCGTCGACGCAAACGACCTCGTGTCGGGCAAGCCCTACACGGGGACCGATGCGCTCACCACAGTGAAGGCCATCGAAACCTACCGGGGCAAGGCCGGCGAGGGCACCAACAAGGTGAAGAGCACCGTCGGCCAGGCCGGCAGCAACTAAACGAGGGGATGCAGGTATGAACGCGCCTTGGAATCCGAAAACCGGCGTCGGTGCACGCGACGCCTTCAACGCCTTCGTCTGCGACGACGAAACCGCTGACGCTGTCAAGGTCGTCGCGGCCGAACTCGGCTGGGCTGTCGAGAAGGTCAACAAGGGCGGCCTTCGCAACGCCGTGCAGACGCTCTCGGTCTCGTCGAGCCCGATGGTGCTGCTCGTCGATCTGTCGGAATCGGGCGACCCGCTGAATGACATCAACGCGCTTGCCGAAGTCTGCGAGCCGGGGACGATCGTGATCGCGGTCGGCATGATCAACGACGTGAAGCTCTACCGCGATCTCGTCGCGAGCGGCCTGCAGGATTATCTGCTGAAGCCGCTGTCCGCCGACGCGATGCGCGAGACCTTCATGCACGCGCAGGTCACGCTGCAGGGTCCGAAGCATGTGGAGATCGATGCCAGCGACCGTCCGCGCACGACGATCGCGGTGATCGGCACGCGCGGCGGCGTCGGCGCGTCGACCGTGGCAAGCTCGCTCGCATGGCTCTCCGCCGACAGCCAGGGCCGTTCCACGGCGCTTCTCGATCTTGACGTCCAGTTCGGCACGGGCGCGCTTTCGTTCGATCTCGAACCGGGCCGCGGTCTCACGGACGCGCTCGAGAACCCGAGCCGCATCGACGGCCTCTTCATTGAGCGTGCGATGGTGCGCGTGGGCGACAAGCTCGCCGTGCTTTCCGCGGAAGCGCCGATCAGCCAGCCGCTGATCACCGACGGCAGTGCGCTGTTCCAGCTTCAGGAAGAAATGCGCAATGCCTTCGAAACGGTGATCGTGGACCTGCCGCGCACCGTTGCCGTGCAGCACCCGCACCTGCTCAGCGACGTCAACCATGTCGTTGTGGTGACCGAACAGACGCTGGCCTCGACGCGCGATGCGATCCGCCTGCTCGGCTTCCTGAAAGCAAATGCGCCGCACGCCAGAGTGACGATGGTCGCCAACCGCGTCGGCACGAATCCGCCGCCCGAAGTCGCGCGCAAGGATTTCGAAGCGTCGATCGAACGCAAGATCGACATCGTCATTCCGCTCGACGTCAAGCAGGCCGTCGGCGCCGCGAAGCAGGGCCGTGCGCTTGCTGCAGTCGCCAACGGCAAGGTCGGCAGTGCCCTCCATGCGCTCGCCGTCCAGCTCGCTGGTGAAATTGCCGCCGAGGTCGAAGCGAAAACACTGATGAGCAAGGTTCGGAGCCTGCTGCCCAACAAAGGTGCCGCCAAGGCTTCGGGTAAAAAGTGAGGGGTTCCGGCTGGGCAACCGGCCGGGCCGCACTGCGTAAAACGGGGTAAGGTATGCAGCCCAAAGGGTTCGGAAAACGAAGCGGTGCAGGACTGCAGGTTGTTGGTGACGGGTTCGGGCAGAGCCCCGCCGCCAGCACCGGCAGGCGGCCGCTTGTTGCCGATTCCGGAGACTTCGGCCTCTCGAAGCCTGTCGAGACGCCGCGCGGGCGCACCACCGAAAACTGCGTGTGGGAACTGCACGCGATCCTCTCGCCGCAGCTTTCCGAATTGTTTCCGCCTGCGAAGACGCGCACGCGCCGCCGCGGCGAACTCGCTGCAGAGATGGAAGATACCATCAAGCGTCTCGCCGATATTCAGGGCATGGCGATCGATGACGGGCAGGTTCGCGATACCGTCACTGTCCTCCTCAACGAGCTTATCAATCTCATCGGCGGCCTGAAACCATCCGCCGCCACAGAGACAGCCGAGCGGTCGGCGCGCGCCGCCAGCGCAAGCACCCAGAGCGTGCTTGCCGCCAAGGAGCGCGTCCACCCGATCCTCATGGAGCGGATCGACGCGAGCGTCATCGCCGATCTTTCGCGCGGCGAACTTGCCGAGCAGATCTCCGATGTCATCTCCGAGATCCTCGTTCAGGAAAAGATCGGCCTCAACCAGCGCGAGCAGCGCGATCTCGTCACGCTGCTCCTCAACGACATGCTCGGCCTCGGGCCGCTCGAACCGCTGCTGAACGATGACGAAGTCAGCGAAATCATGGTCAACGGGCCAAACGTCGTCTATGCCGAGCGCAAGGGCAAACTCGCACAGACCGACGTCAAGTTCCGCGACGATGCACACCTTCTCAACATCGCGCAGCGTATCGTCAGCGCCGTCGGCCGCCGCGTCGACGAGACCTCGCCGATCTGCGACGCGCGCCTTCTCGACGGTAGCCGCGTCAACGTCGTCATCCCGCCGCTCGCCATCGACGGCACCTCGATCTCGATTCGTAAATTCTCGAAGATCAAACTGACGCTCGAGCGCATGATGGAGGGCGGATCGATGTCGCCCGCCATGTGCAAGTTCCTGAACATCGCGGGTCGCTGCCGCCTCAACATCTTGATTTCGGGTGGCACCGGCTCGGGTAAGACGACGATGCTGAACGCGATTTCGCGCAACATCGATCCCGGCGAGCGCATCGTCACCATCGAAGACGCGGCCGAGCTTCAATTGCAGCAGCCGCACGTCGTGCGTCTCGAAACGCGCCCCGCGAACCTCGAAGGCAACGGCCAGGTTACGATGCGCGATCTCGTGAAGAACGCGCTGCGTATGCGTCCTGATCGTATCATCCTCGGCGAGGTTCGTGGACCCGAGGCGTTCGATCTGCTCGCCGCCATGAATACTGGCCACGACGGATCGTTCGGCACGCTGCACGCGAACCGTCCGCGCGAGGCGCTGACCCGTCTTGAAAACATGATCAACATGGCCGGGCTCAATCTCAGCCCGAACGCCATTCGACAGCAGATTTCCGATGCGCTGAACCTCGTCGTGCAGATCAGCCGTATGCGCGACGGTGGCCGCCGCATCACGCACATCTCAGAAGTGGTCGGCATGGAAGGCGACGTCATCACCATGCAGGACCTGTTTCTCTACCGCTACAGCGGCGAGGACGAGACCGGAAAACTGAAGGGTGATTACATCAGTACGGGCCTCCGCCCGAATTGCTACGAACGCGCGGAATACTTCGGCCTTGGCCGCGCCTTGATGGAGTGCATGGGATGAGCCGTGACCTGATGATCGCCGTGATCTTCGGCTGCGTCTTCGTGGCGCTGGCGCTGATCATTATGATGAGCGGCGACGGCAATGCGAAGCGCGGCGCGAAGCGGCTGCAGCAGCTCCGCGAGCGTCATTCGTCCTCGCGCGAGGTGCTTGCGCAGGTGCAGATGCGCCGCATCCTCGCCTCGCGTGAGAGCCGGCTCGACAATATGTTCCAGGGCCTGATCCCGAACCGCGCGCTGCTTCGCCAGCGGCTGGAGCGTACGGGAAAACCCTGGTCGCTCGGTCAGTATGCCGTTGCGAGCCTCGGCATTCTCGCGCTCACCTTCATCGGCATTTCGGGTGCCGGCGCGCCGATGGCGCTTGCGGCGCTGGCGGGTTTATTCTTCGGCTTGTTCCTGCCGCACATGGTGGTCAGTTTCTTCATCAAGAAGCGCATCAAGAATTTCAACGACCGCTTCCCGGACGCGATCGATCTTCTCGTGCGCGGTCTCCGGTCAGGTCTGCCGATCTCAGAATCGATCGGTGTCGTCGGAAAGGAAATCCTGGACCCGGTCGGATACGAATTCCGTCAGGTTTCCGACAAGATCCGCATCGGCCGCACGATGGAGCAGGCGCTTCAGGAAACCGCGAACCGCCTGACGACGCCGGAATTCCAGTTCTTCGTCATCACGCTGTCGATCCAGCGCGAGACCGGCGGCAACCTTGCCGAAACGCTGAACAATCTTGCCGAGGTGCTGCGCAAGCGCGCGCAGATGAAGCTCAAGATCCGGGCGATGTCGTCTGAATCGAAAGCGTCAGCCTATATCGTCGGCTCGCTGCCGTTCATCGTGTTCACGCTCGTGTACATGATGAACCCCTCCTACCTGAATCCGTTCTTCGTCGATCCGCGCCTGATGGTGGCGGGCGTCGGTGGCCTTATCTGGATGTCAATCGGCGCCTTTATCATGGCCAAGATGGTGAGCTTCGAAATCTGATGGAAGAGAAAACCCTCCTTCTCGGCATGACCGGGACCGATCTCGCAACGCTGCTCGCAGCGCTCGGTGTGTTCGCCATGATGGTCGCGATCTGGTCGGTGGCGACCGTCCGCGATCCGATGCGCGGCCGCGTGAAAGCGCTTCAAGACCGCCGAGAACAGCTGAAGGCCGGCATCGTCGCCCCGCGGCGGCGCTCAAACCTCGCGGCGAAGACTGAAGCCACCGATTTCATGCGCGGCATCCTCAAGAAGATGTCGGTCATGCAGGACGAGCAGACGAAGCTCGCCGAAACGAAGCTGGTGCAGGCCGGTATCCGTTCCAAGGACGCGGTCGTCGTGTTCATGTTCGGCCGCCTGATCGCCCCGTTCGCGCTCGGCGCGCTCGGCGCGTTCTATATCTACGGTCTCGGCATGTTCCCGGATTACGCCTCCTCGACGAAAGCGATGATCGTGGGCGGTGCGCTGCTTGTCGGCTACAAGGCGCCCGACATCTATGTGAAGAACCTCATCACGAAGCGTTCGGATGCGATCCGCAAGGGACTTCCCGATGCGCTCGACCTTCTCGTGATCTGCGCCGAGGCCGGTCTCACCGTTGACGCCGCGTTCAACCGTGTCGCCAAGGAACTCGGCAACGGCTATCCCGAACTCGCCGACGAATTCGCGCTCACCGCGATCGAACTCGGCTTCCTCACCGATCGCCGCCAGGCGTTCGAGAACCTCGCGAACCGCGTCGATCTCGAAGCGCTGCGCGGCGTCGTGACGACCATGATCCAGACCGAGAAATACGGTACGCCGCTCGCCTCCAGCTTGCGCGTGCTCTCGGCCGAATTCCGCAACGAGCGCATGATGCGCGCTGAGGAAAAGGCCGCGCGGCTTCCAGCGATCATGACCGTGCCGCTCATCCTGTTCATCCTTCCGGTGCTGTTCGTCGTGATCCTCGGGCCGGCGGCCTGCGCGATCGCCGACAACTTCACGAGCTGATCCGGTTTCAGGCGCGGGCGTTCGTTTCGACGACGCCCGCCGCCACCAGCGCCTCGATCTCCGCATCGGAAACCCCAGCGGCGCGCAGCACGTCTGTGCTGTCCGCACCCAGCTCCGGCGGCGCATTCGCATAATCGGGCGGGGTCTTCGAAAAGCGCATCGGCTGCGCCATCGTTCGCACCGTGCCCGCAAGCGGATGCGGCTGCTCGATCACGAGGCCCCTCGCCTTTGTCTGTTCCTCCGCGAAGGCCTGCGCGAGATCGTTGACCGGCCCGGCCGGAACACCCACCGCATCGAGCGCGGCGAGCCAATGCGCCGCGGGCTCTTGCAGCAGCACGGCCTCGATCTCTCCAACGAGCGCCTCGCGATTGGCAACGCGAGCCGGGGAGGAGGCATAGCGTTCGTCCGTGCCCCATTCTGGCCGCCCCAGCACCTTCGCAAATGCCCGGAACTGCCCGTTGTTACCCACGGCGACCGCAATCCGGCGCGTCGCGGTGGGGAAATCCTGATAAGGTACGATATTGGGGTGCGCGTTCCCCATCGGGCGCGGCACCTTGCCCGACACGAGATAGTTCATTGCCTGGTTCGCCATCCAGCCGAGCGTGGTATCGAACAGCGCCATGTCGATGTGCTGTCCCTCGCCTGTCGCATCGCGGTGTCGGATCGCGGCAAGGATGGCGATGGTCGCGTAAAGGCCCGTGGTGATATCGGCGATGGCGACGCCTGCCTTGGTCGGCTGGCCACCGGCTGCACCGGTGATGCTCATCAGCCCCGACATCGCCTGGATGACGAAGTCGTAGCCGGGCCGCTCGGCATTCGGCCCGTCCTGTCCGAAGCCGGTGATCGAGCAATAGACGATGTCGGGCTTCACGGCGGCGAGCCCCGTGTAGTCAAGCCCGTAGCGCGCGAGCCCGCCCGCCTTGAAGTTCTCGACGACCACGTCGGCACTTTCCGCGAGCCTGCGCACGAGCGCCGCGCCGCGCGGATCGGCGATGTCGATGGCAAGGCTCTTCTTGTTGCGGTTCGCCGCGAGATAATAAGCGGCATCGCCCTGCGTCCCGTCCGCCCCCTTGATGAACGGCGGCCCCCAGCTTCGCGTGTCGTCGCCCGCGCCGGGCCGCTCCACCTTCACCACCTCAGCGCCGAGATCGGCGAGGATCTGCGTCGCCCACGGCCCCGCGAGCACGCGCGAGAGATCGAGAATCTTGAGGCCCGAAAGCGGTCCCATCGACATTGCCTCCTTGGATTCGGCGGCGACCGCGCTATCAGTTTGGAAAGGCGACGCCAAGCAAGGACAGGATCATGGCCATCGACATCACCGCGCTGCTGACATTCGGCCTGCCCGGCCTTGTCATCGGTCTCGCGCTCGGCTGGGCGCTGTTCCGTGGCACGGCAAAGCTGGAGCTGCTGCAGGCCGAACACGATCAGGCCGCATCGCGGCTGGCAAGCGCCGGCGCGGAGATCGCGCGGCTGGAAAAGGACCTCGCCTCCGCGCGCGATCAGGTGAAACCGCTTGCCGACGAGGTCGACCGGCTGCGCCGCGAAAAGGCCGCGCGCAAGGCGGAAAGTGCGGGCACGCCGCCGCCCGCGGACAGCACCCCGAGCGCGGCGCCGCTCCCCGGAATCGGCTGGAAACCGGGCCGCAAGCTGCCGACATTCCTCGAAGCGCCGATCGGCCCGACCGACGATCTCTCCCTGCTGAAGGGCGTCGGTCCGCGCCTTGCCGCGCGGCTTCGCGAGATAGGCATTTTCTATTTCGCGCAGATCGCCGACTGGAGTCCCGAGGAAGTGAAACTCGTCGATGCGAAGCTCGACAACTTCCGTGGCCGCATCGAAAAGGACCATCTGATCGAGCAGGCGAAGCTCCTCGCGAGCGGCCGCCTCACCGAATACGAAGCCCGTTTCGGTAAGCTCGGCAGCGAGTGATGCGCACCACCCTGATCGCCCTTCTCACCACCCTCGCCGCGTGCGGCAGCGCGCCCGAATCCGCCCCCGCGGAGAAGACCGCGACGGCAACGCCCCAGCCTGCCGCAGAACCCGCCGTGCCATTGCCGCCACCGCCGCGCTACGTGGGGCGCTGGGCGGAAAGCGCCGACCAGTGCACCGAGGGCTGGTGGCGTTTCTGGAACGACGAGCTGCTCACCAAAGACCGTCTCCGCTGCGACATACTTCCGCCCGATGCGGCGAGCACCGATGAGAAGCGCCGCATGGTCTGCCAATCTGAGGGCAAGTGGTCGCGCGAGGAATGGGCCCTCGCCTATCCGGCAGCAGACACGATGACCGTGTCGCGCGATGGCGGCGCCCCGATCACCTTGAAGAAATGCTGACCCGATGAAACTGTGGCACTGCGCGGGCGCGCGCTCTTTCCGGCCGCTCTGGTGTCTGGAGGAAATGGGTCTCGACTACGACCTTCGCGTGATGGCGTTCCCGCCGCGCTTCACCGAGCCCGACTATCTGGAACTCAACCCCTTCGGCACCGTGCCGACCTTCACCGATGGCGATACGCTGATGACCGAATCCACCGGCATCTGCCACTATCTCGCCGAGCGTTACGGCCCCACGCCGCTCGCGGTGCGGCCCGATGAGCCCGACTACGGCCGCTATCTCAACTGGCTCTACCAGTCTGATGCGACGCTCACCTTCCCGCAGACGCTCGTGCTGCGCTACGGCGTGTTCGAGCCCGAGGAGCGGCGGCTGCCGCAGGCGGTGGAGGATTACACGCGCTGGTTCTTCTCGCGCCTGAAGGGTGCCGCGAAGCTGCTCGGCGATAGCGACTATATCGCGGCGGACCGGTTCACCATCGCCGACATCGGCTTCGCCTACGCGCTGCGGCTCGCCGAGATCCTGAAGCTTGGCGCCTTCCCGGAAAACGTCGCGGCATACTGGGCGCGGATGCAGACGCGGGACGGCTATCAGCGCGCGATCGCGAAGGAAGCCGGCGCGGCGCTTTTCATTTCCTGACACCGCAGGTGCTGCGGCGGCGGAGGGAATCGATACGACCGAGATCATGCGGGTCGGTGACGAGGATGTGGATGAGGGCGATGCCTTTGCCGCCGGGGACGGCGAGTGATCCGCCTGCGCCGTCTTTCGAGAGCGTGAGCGCGTAGCGCTCGGATACGGCGCGGTCGTTCACCGAGAAGATGTTGTCGGTGTTCGCATCGAAGACCGAGAGCGACCAGTAGCGCTGCGGCGGCACGAACGCGTCGATCGCGACCGGCCCCTTCGACAGATCGAACACGCAGATGCTGTAGGCAAGGTCGGGGCTGGGACGCACCACGAAGCGGCTTTCGGCGTTCGGGAGCCCCTGGTGCTGCATGGTGTTGATACGGCCCGCACCGAGCTTCTCCATCGCCTTCGCCATGATGACATGCGGCATCGCCCAGAGCGCCGCCACATAGGTGAGCGCGGCAACGAACACGGCGAGGAGGGCCGGACCGAGCCACCTCATGCGCACGAGACCTTCTCGATTCTCGGCAGGTTCGCGCGGTCCGGGCGGCCGATGATCGCGGGGTCGGGATTATAGGCGCGCAGCGTGAGGGCGAAGTGTGCGTGCCCGCCGGTCGGCAGCCAGCCCTCCCCCTCGCCCGACGGCCCGACATCGAAAGCAAACATCCCCGGCCCCGTGCGCGGTACATTGCGCATGTGGAAGCTGAAACGCTGCGCCGTGTTCGCGACGAGGAAATGGTCCGCACCGTAAAGCGTAATGCTCCACCAGCGCGCCTTGGGATCGCTGCCCGTCACGCGGTAGTGGCACCGCCCGTCGAGCGGTGCGCCGGCGCTGTCTTCCTCGGCGTTGAAGTAGATCGCTTCCTTCGCGGAAAGCGCGAGCAACCCCGCGATGGCGACGGTTGCGCGCGTTCTGAGGTCGGCATCGGCGGAGCCGGTGACGGCAGACGTGACCCACGGCCCCGATTTCGCGGACCCAGCGCCGAGCCCACCACGCACGGAGAGCCACGCGCCGCCGAGGCCCAGCGTGAGCCCCGCGACAATCGCTAGCAGCCATTTGCCCCACCGCTTCATGCCGCCAAGCATGACACACGGCGGGGCGATGCCAACTCGCTTATTTGTTGGCCCGGAGCGCCGCCTGCGCCGCTGCGAGGCGCGCGATCGGCACGCGGTAAGGCGAACAGCTGACGTAATCGAGCCCGGTCTTCTCGCAGAAGGCGATCGAGGCCGGGTCGCCGCCATGCTCGCCGCAGATGCCGAGCTTCAGCCCGTCGCGCGCCGCGCGGCCACGCTCGGCCGCCATGCTCACGAGCTGGCCCACGCCGTCCACATCGATGCTGACGAACGGGTCCTTCGGCAGCACGCCCTTGTCGACATAGGCCGAAAGGAACTTGCCCGCGTCGTCACGGCTGATGCCGAGCGTCGTCTGCGTGAGGTCGTTGGTGCCGAACGAGAAGAACTCGGCCTGCTCCGCGATCTCGCCCGCCATCAGCGCGGCGCGCGGCAGCTCGATCATCGTGCCGACGAGATAGTCGAGCCGCTTGCCCTTGTCCGCGAACACGGCTTCGGCAGCCTTGTCGACCACGGCCTTCATCAGCTCGAACTCGCGCGTCGTCATCACGAGCGGGATCATAATTTCGGGCACCACCGCTTCGCCCGTCTCGTCGGCGACAGTGAGCGCCGCCTCGATGATGGCGCGCGCCTGCATCTCGTAGATTTCAGGGTAAGTGATGCCGAGGCGGCAGCCGCGATGGCCGAGCATCGGGTTGAACTCATGAAGCTCCGAAACCCGGCGCTTCAGCACGTCGATCGATACGCCCGAGGCCTGCGCCACCTCCTGGTAGTCCTCCTCGCGGTGCGGCAGGAATTCGTGGAGCGGCGGATCGAGCAGGCGGATCGTCACCGGCAGGCCCGCCATGATGCGGAAGATTTCCGCGAAGTCGCTGCGCTGCTCAGGCAGCAGCCGTTCCAGCGCGGCGCGGCGGCCCTTTTCGTTTTCCGACAGGATCATCTGGCGCACCGCCGTGATGCGCGCGGGATCGAAGAACATGTGCTCGGTGCGGCAAAGCCCGATGCCCTCCGCGCCGAATTCGCGTGCCACTGCGCAGTCGGCCGGCGTTTCGGCGTTGGTGCGCACCTTCATGCGGCGGCCCTTGTCTGCCCACACCATCAGCGTACCGAAATCGCCCGCGAGCTGCGGTTGGATGGTTGCGACCTTGCCTGCCATCACCTCGCCGGTGCCGCCGTCGATGGTGAGCGTGTCGCCTTCGTTGAAGCTGCGACCGCCGATGCGCATCACGCGCTCTTCCATGTTGATGCTGAGCGCGCCCGCGCCCGAAACGCAGGGGCGCCCCATGCCGCGCGCCACGACCGCCGCATGGCTGGTCATGCCGCCGCGCGCCGTCAGGATGCCGCGCGCCGCGTGCATCCCGTGAATGTCCTCAGGCGAGGTTTCGACGCGCACGAGGATCACGTCCTCGCCGAGCGCGGCGAGCCGTTCCGCCTCGTCCGCATCGAAGGCGATGATGCCCGACGCCGCGCCGGGGCTCGCCGGAAGCCCCGTCGTCACCACGTCGCGCGTGGCGGCGGGATCAAGCGTCGGGTGCAGAAGCTGATCGAGCGCGCCCGGCTCGACGCGGAGGATCGCCTCTTCGTGCGTGATGAGGCCTTCCTCGGCCATGTCGACGGCGATCTTCAGCGCCGCCTTGGCGGTGCGCTTGCCGCTGCGCGTTTGCAGCATCCACAGCTTGCCGCGTTCCACGGTGAACTCGATGTCCTGCATGTCGCGGTAGTGGTTTTCGAGGAGGTCGAAGACGCCGGCGAGTTCCTTGTAGGTCTCCGGCATCGCCTCTTCCATCGAAGCGGCCTTCGCGCCCGCCGCCTCGCGCGCCACCTTCGTCAGATATTGCGGCGTGCGGATGCCCGCGACGACGTCTTCGCCCTGCGCGTTGATCAGATATTCGCCGTAGTAGGCGCGCGTGCCGATGGCGGGGTCGCGCGTGAACGCCACGCCCGTTGCCGACGTGTCGCCCATGTTGCCGAACACCATCGCCTGCACGTTCACCGCCGTGCCCCAATCGGCCGGGATGTCGTTGAGGCGCCGATACACCTTGGCGCGCTCGGACTGCCACGAGCCGAACACCGCCGAGATCGCGCCCCACAGCTGGTCCATCGGATCCTGCGGGAACGGACGCCCGAGCGCCTCTTCCACCTTCGCCTTGTAGGCGCCGACGAGGCGCTGCCAGTCTTCGGCGGCAAGATCGGTGTCGAGGTTGACGCCCTTGTCTTCCTTGGCGATCTCCAGCGCGTCTTCGAAGATGTAGTGATCGATGCCGAGCACGACGTCCGAATACATCTGGATGAAGCGGCGGTAGCTGTCCCACGCGAAGCGCGCGTCGCCCGATGATGCCGCGAGACCTTCGACGGTCGTGTCGTTGAGGCCGAGGTTGAGCACCGTATCCATCATGCCCGGCATCGAAACGCGCGCGCCCGAGCGCACGGACACGAGCAGCGGATCGCCCGCGTCGCCAAAGCGCTTGCCGGTGATGCCTTCGATATGCGCGAGGCCTTTGGCGACCTGTTCACGCAGCGAATCCGGGAAGCTCTCGCCCGCCTCGTAATAATGCGTGCACATTGCCGTGGAGATGGTGAAGCCGGGAGGCACCGGCAGACCGATCGAGGCCATGCCATCCAGATTTGCGCCCTTGCCGCCCAGCAGATTCTTGTCGCCCTTTCCGCCGTCGGAAACGCCGCCACCGAACCTGTAAACCCACTGCGTCATGATCGCTCGCTTCCTTATTTATCGTCGGCGGGAGGGGAGACGCCCGCCGCTACCCCTCAATCCTTGAAAAATCGGCAACGCGGTGCACCGCGGCACGCACCCGCTCAAGCAGCGCGAGACGGAATGCGCGCTTGTCGGGATCGGCATCGTTGACGGTAACGTCCTCGAAAAACGCGTCGATCGGCGCACGCAGCAAGGCCAGCGCCGCCATCGCACCTTCGAAATCCTCGCCGGCGACGGCGGTTTCAGCCTTCGGCGCGGCAATGCCGAGCGCGGTGATCAGCGCGGCTTCGGCGGGTTCGGGCGTGTAAGCGGGCGCGTCCGGCGCGGACGGAAGCTCGCCCTTCTTCGCCTCGGCCTTCAGGATATTCGCGGCGCGCTTGTATCCCGCGAGCAAGTTCGTGCCGTCGTCGGTGCCGAGAAACGCTGACAAAGCATTCGCCCGTACAACTACACGATCCAACCGGCCATCATCGCGCGCATCCCAACGCCGCGAAGCTTGGACGAAATCGTGTCTTATACCCTTCTCTCTTTGCTGCACCGCTAGGCGTTCGAGAAGAAAATCCAAGACAATTGTAATCAACTTACGTTGATCGAGCTGGTGATCTGAGAGTATTTTCAACGGATCGCTTTGATCCAACCAAAACTCAATCGGTGCATCAGTCAGTACTCTGATATCGTTATTCAAAATAAGACTGATAATGGCCAGCGCAGAGCGCCTCAATGCGAACGGATCTTTGGAACCTGTCGGCAGTTCACCGATATCGAAGAATGCGAGCAATGTGTCCAACTTGTCCGCCAGACTCACGGCTACTGTGACCGGCGCTGTCGGCACATCGTCGCCCTGCCCGACCGGCTTGTAGTGGTCGCGGATCGCGTCGGCGACTTGCGGGTCCAGACCCTCGGCGCGGGCATAGTAGCCGCCCATCAGGCCCTGGAGTTCGGGAAACTCACCGACCATGCCGGTGGTGAGGTCGGCCTTGGCAAGGCGAGCCGCCTGCTCGGCGAAATCTGGGTCCGCTCCCTTGATGATTTGGTCTCTGGCTAGCCAGCGCGCGAGCTTCGCCACACGCTCCACCTTGTCCGCAACCGTGCCGAGCTTCTCGTGGAACACGATCTCGGAGAGCTTCTCGGCATGCTGCGCGAGCGTCTTCTTCTTGTCCTGCTCCCAGAAGAAGCGCGCGTCGGAAAGCCGCGCAGCAAGCACCTTCTGGTTGCCCGCGACGATCGACGCGCCGCCGTCGCTCGCGACGATGTTCGCGGTGCAGACGAACGCCGGGGCGAGTTTGCCCGCCCTGTCGCGGCAGACGAAATACTTCTGGTTCTTCGCCGCGGTGAGCTGGATCACCTCCGGCGGCACATCGAGGAACGCCGGATCGAAGCGGCCGAGCAGCGGCACCGGCCATTCGGTGAGGCCCGCGTTCTCCTCGGCAAGCGCCGCATCCGCCACGAGGGCAAGGTTTGCATCCGCCGCAAGGCGCTCTGCAGTGTCCGCGATGATCCCCGCGCGCTCTTCCGACGACACGATCACGTGCGCGGCGCGCAGCTTCGGCGCGTAGTCGTCCGCGTTCGCGATCTCGATCGCGCCGGAGGACATGAAACGGTGGCCGAGCGTCGTGCGGCCCGAAGCGACGCCCGCGATCTCGAACGGCACCACCTCGCCGCCCAGCAGCGCGACAATGCCCTTCAGTGGTCGCACCCAGCGCAGTGATTCCGTCGACAGGCTCGTCTCACCCCAGCGCATCGATTTCGGCCACGGGAAGGCACGCACCACGGCGGGCACGGCCTCAGCGAGCACGTCCGCCGTCTTGCGGCCGGGCTTGGCGATGACGGCAAAGTAAACCCCGTCGCGCTCTTCGAGCTGGTCCTGCGTCAGACCGGTCTTGCGCAAGAAGCCTTCGAGCGCCTGTGGCGGCGCGGAGGTGCGCGGGCCTTTCAGCTCTTCGGACACCGCCTCGGTCTGGGCGGGAAGCCCGCGCGCGATGAGCGCGACACGGCGCGGGGTCACGAACGTCTCGATCGCTTGCGCCTTCAGCCCCGCGCCCGCGATCTCGGCGGTAAGCAGACGCGCGAGGTCGGCAGCCGCCTGCCGCTGCATCCGCGCCGGGATTTCCTCGCTGAACAGTTCGAGCAGGAAGTCGGCCATCATGCCGTCTCCAGCCAGTTGTTGACCTTCATCCAGCTTTCGCACGCCCCCTTGGCGAGGTCGCGGACGCGGCCGATGTAGGCCTGACGCTCGGCGACCGAAATGACGCCGCGCGCATTCAGAAGATTGAAGATGTGGCTCGCCTTGATCGCCTGTTCATAGGCAGGGAGCGGCAGATCGTTATCCAGCAGCGTCCGGCACATGGCCTGCGCGTCCTTGAACTGGCGGAGCAGCGCTTCGGTGTCCGCATGTTCGAAGTTGTAGGCGCTCTGCTGCTGTTCGTTCGCGAGGAACACGTCGCCGTAGGTGACGCCGCGCCCGTTGAAATCGAGGTCGTAGACGTTGTCGACGCCCTGAATATACATGGCGAGGCGCTCAAGCCCGTAGGTGATCTCGCCCGCGACCGGCTTGCAGTCATAACCGCCGACCTGCTGGAAATAGGTGAACTGCGTCACCTCCATGCCGTCGCACCAGACCTCCCAGCCGAGGCCCCACGCGCCGAGCGTCGGGCTCTCCCAGTCGTCCTCCACGAAGCGGATGTCGTGCTTGGCGAGGTCGACGCCGATCTCGCGCAAACTATCGAGGTACGCGTCCTGGATATCCGCCGGGCTCGGCTTCAGGATCACCTGGAACTGGTAGTAATGCTGCAGCCGGTTCGGATTCTCGCCATAGCGGCCGTCGGTCGGCCGGCGCGAGGGCTGCACATAGGCAGCGTTCCACGGGTTCGGCCCCAGCGCACGGAGCGTCGTCGCCGGATGGAACGTGCCCGCGCCCATTTCCATGTCGTAGGGCTGCAGAATCACACAGCCCCGGTCACCCCAAAAACGCTGAAGCGTAAGGATGATCTCCTGAAAACTGAGTGCCACGCGCGTCCGCCCTTCGCAGGTGCAAAAAAGTCGGGACGCGTCTAACCGGCGCGGGCCCTTCCGGCAAGCATCACGGTCTTCAGAAGTGCATCGCCAGCGACATGGTGAGCGCGTCGTTCGCGTAGCCCGAGCCGCCCTCGCGGTCGTAGTTGACGCCAAGCGCCGTGCGGCCGCCGACGTAGTTCGCGCTCGCGCCCGCGCGCCAGCCGCTGTCGAGCGAGGACTTCGATTCGAGGTAGAACGCCGCGCCCGTCGCCACGAACTGGCCCTTCGTGCCGATCACCTGATCGCCGGCGAGCCTGTAGATGTAGGCGCCCCGCATCTCCAGCCACAGCTCGCCATCGCCCAGCGGGATGCCGTAGCCGAGTGCGAGCTTCGAGGTGCCGCGGACAAGATCGAACGACACGCTGTCGATATCGAGGTTGAGCGCGTCCGCGCCGTCCTCGGTGTAGCCGTCCTGCTTCACCTTCAGGAAATTGATGTTGTTGCTGGGCGTGAACCGCAGCCGCTTGCCGAGCGGCATTTCGTAGCCGACGGTGAGGTTGCCCGAAAGCTGCGAGCCGGAGAACTTCGCCTCCGCCTCACGGTCCAGCCCCCCAAAGGTGATGACGCGGCGGCTGCGATAATCGTTCATCGCATAGCCCGCGGTCGCATCCACGAACAGGCGGCCGAACCGGATCGTCGTGTAGATGTCGCCCTGCAGGTTCTTCACCACGAGCGGGCTGTCCGAAAGCCCGTCCGGGTCGACCTCGCTCGAAATATAGCTGAGGCCGACGCCGACCGCTGCCTTCTCGCCGACGAGATAATCGCCGCCCACGGTGAGACCGTAGGAGTTGCCGTCGAAGCCCGGGTCGCTGTCGCGCTCCTTCTTGCTGAAGAAGTTGCCGGTCTGCTGGATCCACACGCCGAAGCGCGCGCGCTCCACCGCGTCGATGCCGCCGCCGTGGAACGATTGGCGGATCGTCTGCATCCGGTGGCCGAGCACACCGAAGCCCGCGTCCTGATTGGCGATAAGCACGCGCGCCGCGGCGCTGCCGAACGTCGTCGGCGTCATCTGGCGCACGGCAGCCTGAACCGAGGCTTCGTCGCGAAGCGCGTTGACCGCGCTCGTCAGCGCCTGCTCCTCGCTGAGCGCGCCGATCGAGGCCTCGTAGATCTTGCTGTATTCGCTGCTGAGGCCGAGTTCGCTGCCGCCCTTGCGCCGAAGGTCGATGCTGATCGAGTCGGCATCCACGGTCACGTCGTCGACAGCATAGATGTAAGGCACGCTGTCGGCGGTGAGGATCGTTCCCGGGTGGTCGGTCGTCAGGCCGCCGCCGGCCGTGAGCACGTCGATCGTCCGCTCGCCCGCCAGCAGATCGGTGATGTTGAGCTCGATCGTGCTCGTGCCCGTGAAGGTCGCCGCACCGGCCACGTCGATGCCAGTGAAATCCGTGCCGACGTCGAGGATGATCTTCGAGGCGCCGGACGCGCTCAGGGTCTGGAGCGAGAGGCTGTCCTGCCCCGAGAGGTCGAGGGTGCCGCCGGTCATGCCGAGCGCAAGCGTGCCGCCGGTTGCGGACAGGCCGCCGGTAACCGTGCCGCCACTGATATTGAGCGCATTTGTGCCGCCGCCGAAGCTGATGGCGCCGGTAACGGTCCCGCCCGTGACGTTCATCGTGTCGCTGCCCACGCCGAGGCGCACCGCGCCGTCGATCGTGCCCGAGTTGTTCAGCGTGACACCCGTTCCGTTCGCCGAAGTGTCGATCGCGTAGGCGGCGACGTTCTCGCCGCTGAAGCCCGTCGCGTCGATCGTTCCGCTGTTCGTGATCGTGGAGACGTTTCCGGCCGAATAGATACCATAGGCGGTCCGGTTGTTGCCGTTCGCCGTCACCTCGATCGTGCCGCTGTTCGTCACGGTATTCACAGCCGCGCCCGCGTCGACGCGGATGCCGTAAGCGTTGCCGCCCACGCCGAAGGTGCCGTCGCTGTTCGCAGTACGGTTGCCGCGCACGGTGATGCGGCCGCCGTTCACGATATCGGGCGCGATGCCGCCGCTTCCCACGCGGATGCCGCTCGCTGCCGCATCGATCGCGGAGGCGGTGACGCTGGAGCCCGACTGGTTGTTGATGCCGCCGCCGACACTCGCCGTGAAGCCGTTGCCGCCCACCACGCGAATCGCATCGGTCTCGCGGCCCGCGGTGCTGCCGCTGGCCGTGATCGCCGAGCGGTTGACGATGCCATAGGCGTCCGCACCCGTGCCGACATTGCCGACAACGGTGTTCGCCGTTCCGGTTGCCCCGGGCGACACGAGGATCGCCGGCGCGCCGCCGAGCGCCGCCACGTTACCCGCGACGATCGTATGCTTCGTGGTATCGACATCGGCCGGCGCCACACGATTGCCGTCCGCATCCACATAATAGCGATCGTTGACGAAGCCGCCGCCGACCGTGCCGGAGATGAGGACGCTCGCCTTGCCTGCCACGGCGGGCACGACAGTGCCGTCCGAAGTCGTCGATTGCGCCTGGCCCGTACCAATGGTGCCCGCGTTCGCAATACCGCCACCGACCGTGCCGGTCACCGCAAGCGCGGCGCCGTCCGCGCCGGTTGCGGAAACACCGCCCGTGACCTTCACGTTACCGGTGACTTCGCCCGACACCGAAACCGCAGTGGAGCGCGCGCCCGTCACCGAAACGCCATTCACGCCGAGGTTGCCATCGAGCCGCGAGGTCACGGAAACACCGTAGGAGTCCGTGCCGCCCACCGTGATCGAGCTGCCGCCGCCACTCACCACGTTGCCCGTGAACGTGCCCGCGCCACCGATCAGCAGGCCGACGTTGTTGGTGCCGACCGCATCGCTCGCGCCGGTGCCCGTCACCTGGATCGTGCCGTTGTTAGTGATCGTGCCCGAAAGCCCGCCAGCAGGTGCCACGACCGCGACACCGGTGCCGTTTGACTGCGTCGTCGTCTTCACGGTGCGCGAGGCGTTCACCGTCACGCTGTTGCTGGAATCGACCGTGATCGCCGTGCCGCTGGAAACGTCGACGGTGCCGTCGACGATGACGTTGCCCGGCCCGCTGTTGGCGTTGGACGTCGTGATCGGCGTGTTGCGCGTCCCCGTGACGGTCAGGTCCGCCGCGGCGGCCGGCCCGGCGGCGAGCGCGATCAGGGAAACGCCGGCGCAGATGTTGGCGGCGAAAGACGAGGTGACGCGGAACGTGCTCATGGGGCCCTTTCAGATACTGCCAGCAGCATCACGCATGACCGGGAACCCACCCCACTCGGGCCCATCGGAACGCCGCACGATACCGCCTCCCTGGCGCTTCAAAACGCCTTGTGGCGGATAGGGCCAAGCCCCGCCGCCGTCAATCTCCCCATACCTGACGAAGCCGCCAGCGTGTCTTTATGCAACAGCTTTTGGTAGCGTTGGCGCGGGAGGACAGGAACCACAATGCATCCATATGTTTTTGCCGAAAAGACCCCCGACAAGACCGCGATCGTCATCGCCGAAACCGGCGAAACGCTCACCTACAGAGCGCTCGAGGCGCTTTCGAACCGGGTCGCGCAGTTGATCCGCGCGCACGGTCTGAAGCGCGGCGACGTGATCGCGCTGATGATGGAAAACTGTCTGGAGTTCATCCCGATCTGCTGGGGCGCGCAGCGCTCCGGCATCATCTTCACGGCTATGTCGACCAAGCTCGCGCTGGATGAGGCACAGTATATCCTCGCCGATTCCGCAGCGAAGATGCTGCTTGCGAGCCCCGGCCTCGCCGATATCGCGGCGCAGCTGGCAGTGCCCGGTCCGCGTTTTTCCGTCGGCGGCGCGATTCCCGGCTTCGAAGACTTCGGCGCTGCCGTCGCCGCGATGCCGGATACGCGCATCGCCGACGAATCGCAGGGCCGCGACATGCTCTATTCGTCGGGCACCACCGGCCGCCCCAAGGGCGTCATCGGGCCGCTATCCGAAGGCCCTATCGACGAGGAGAGCCCGCTCTTCGTGCTGACGAAGATGATCTACCGTTTCGACGAGAACATGATCTATCTGTCGCCCGCCCCCCTCTATCACGCGGCACCGCTGCGCTATTCAATGTCGGTGCACCGCGTGGGCGGCACGCTCGTCGTGATGAAGAAGTTCGATCCGGAGCGCTATCTCGCGCTTGTCGAACAATACCGCGTCACGCACACGCAGCTCGTGCCGACAATGTTCGTGCGGATGCTGAAGCTGCCTGACGAGACCCGCGAGCGCTACGACCTCTCCAGCCTCAGGATCGCGATCCATGCGGCCGCGCCCTGTCCCGTGGAGGTCAAACGCCGCATGATCGACTGGTGGGGCGAGACGATCTACGAATATTACGCCTCCACCGAAAGCGCCGGCTTCTGCGCCGTCGGTCCGCAGGAATGGCTGAAGAAGCCTGGAACGGTGGGCCGTTCGCTCCTCGGCGAGATTCGTATTCTCGACGAGGACGACAATGTGCTGCCGCCGGGACGCGAGGGCCGCATCTACTTCGCAGGCGGCGGCGAGTTCGCCTATCACAACGATCCCGAGAAGACGAAAAGCGTCCAGCACAAGGAACACGGCGCCACCTTCGGCGACATCGGCTATCTCGACGAGGACGGCTATCTCTTCCTCACCGACCGCGCCGCCTACATGATCATCACCGGCGGCGTGAACGTCTATCCGCAGGAAGCCGAGAACGTGCTCGTCATGCATCCCAAGGTGTCGGACGTCGCCGTATTCGGCGTGCCCCATGAGGAGATGGGCGAAGAGGTGAAGGCGGTTGTGCAGCCACGCGACTGGGCCGATGCGGGGCCGGACCTTGAAGCCGAGCTCATCGCCTTCGCCCGCGCGCACCTCAGCCATGTCAAATGCCCGCGCTCGGTTGATTTCGAGGCTGAGCTGCCGCGGCATGACACGGGCAAGCTCTACAAGCGCCTGCTCAAGGACCGTTACGCACAGAAACAATGACGCACAAAGGAAACGGGGGCGCCGCACCGGACGCCCCCGTGACAATTCAGCCCATGCTCAGCCGCGACGACGGCGCAGCAGGCCCATACCGACGAAGCCAAGCCCGAACAGGCCCAGCATTCCGGGTTCCGGCACATCAACGACCGGCGGTTCGGGATCGGGATCCGGCGCGACATCTTCCGTGATGCCCGCATAAAGCACGAAGCTCTGGCTGTAGTTGTAGAAACCGAACGACCCGTTGTCGAACGCGGCAAGTCCGGCTTCGGCAGCCGTCAGGCTCAGTTCGAGAACGCCACCCACCTTCACCTGAATGAGGTCCGGCAGGAAGATCAGATCGAACGTATATTCGGCATTGTCGTCCCAACCGGTGGAGCCGAGCGTGGTCCCCCGCTTCAATTCGTTCACGACGCCTTCGTGGCCCCAGAAATCGTATTCGGACGCTGCGGCCGCGTTTCCGGAAACGTGCGAGATGGACAGCCCCTCGTACGCCATATTGCCGGAGAACTGGTCCGACTGTTTCCAGTCGATCAGGATGAAATTGGCACTCGACGAATTGATTTCGCCGTCGCTGTAGCCAAGCACGAAGCCGACATAATCGTCGTCCCCCGTCGTCGTGACCTTGATCGAGCCGGAGAGCGCAAGGCCCTGCGCGCTGGCACCGTCCTTGAAGAAGATCGTCGGCAGCCCGTTCACGGTCTGCAACACCGAATCGTTTCCGGGCTGCACAGCCCAGTTTGCATTCCCGGCCACATCATCGAGTACGTCAGCCTGCCACCCCGTGAGGTCGACAGGGGCAGCGATTGCCGGTGTTGCCAGCAGCGCCGACGCACAGGCCAATAATTTCAAGCGCATTTTTCGTCCCCTTCCAGCGGACGCGAACCAGCACGCGCCCTCTTTGGGCAGTGAATGCAGGATCGATGCCAAGGCTGGCTTTCCTATATTTTCAAAGAGAAAATAATAATCCCTTTTGAAAGTTGTTTCGATTCTGTAAGAAATTCCGACGGTTCTGGCAGAGCCCCGACCGCATCACTATGTTCCCCCACATGATATCGCGATTAAAAGCGGCGCTCGGCGCCTTCATGCTCATCGCCTGCACGGCGCAGTCCCCAGGAAAAGCACAGGAGGAAGCCCCGCCGGCATCCGCGGGCCCTTCTGCCGCAAGAGGCCCGGCGCTGTGGGCGGTCAAGGATGCCGACACAACGATCTATCTTTTCGGCACGATCCACATGCTGCCCGAAGGCACCGAGTGGCTTCTGCCGCCAATCGCGAAGGCGTTCGATGCCGCCGACACGCTCGTGCTCGAAGTGCTCGGCACCACCGATCCGAAGGTAACGACGCCAATCATCCTCGAAATGGGCTACACGCCCGGCCTGCCGCCGCTCGCCGAACGCGTTCCGGCGGACGAGCGCGACGAGCTTGCCGCCGCCATCACGCACGCGGGCGTTCCGCCGCAGGCGCTTGATGCGATGGAAACCTGGCTTGCCACCATGTCGCTTTCCACTGCACGCATCCAGAAGCTCGGCTATGGCGTCGAGGGCGGCGTCGAATATCAGCTTTCCACGCGCGCCACCGCGCAGCGCAAGCGGATCGAGGCGTTGGAGACGATGACCGAGCAGCTCGGCTTCTTCGATACGCTGCCCGAAGACGAGCAGCGCGCGCTCCTCGTCAACTCCCTAGACGATATCGAAGAGATCGATACTGTCATCCGAAGCGCCGTGAAAAGCTGGCAGGCGGGCGACGTCGACGCCGTGGCCGAGTTGCTTGAGGACGACACGCGCGGTTCGCCCGGCCTCGCCAAGCGCCTGCTCACCGACCGCAATCTCAACTGGTCCAACTGGATCGAGAAACGCCTCGAATCGACCCCGGGCACGGTGTTCGTCGCCGTCGGCAGCGGGCACCTCGCGGGCAAGGACAGCGTGCAGTCGATGCTGGAGGCCAAGGGCCTCAAGGTCGAGCGGCTCAACTAAGGCGAATCCCTTGCATTTCTGCGCTTCGGCGTGTAGGGGCACCGCTTCCCGAGCGGCTGGTCATCCCTGGAGGCGGCCGCGGGGATCGAAAAAATGGAGAGATACAGATGAGTGAAGCGCTGAAGCTCGCGGCTGAAGCGCGCGACCGGGCAGGCAAGGGAGCCTCCCGTGCAATCCGTCGCGAAGGCCGCGTACCCGCCGTGATTTACGGCAACAAGAAGGAACCCGTGCAGGTCCATGTCGAGGCGAAGGCCCTGATCAAGATGCTGCAGACCGGTCACTTCCTGAACTCGGTCGTCGAGGTCGAGATCGGCGGAAAGTCCGAACGCACGCTGCCCCGCGACGTGCAGTTCCACCCGGTGACCGACCGCCCGATCCACGTCGACTTCCTTCGCCTGTCGAAGAATGCGACCGTCACGGTCGCGGTTCCGGTGCGCTTCACCGACGAAGAAGAATCGCCCGGCATCAAGCGCGGCGCGGTGCTCAACATCGTCCGCCACGAAGTCGAGCTGATCTGCCCGGCCGACGCGATCCCCGACGATCTCGTCGCCTCGCTGAAGGGCCTCGGCGTGGGTGAATCGATCCACATCTCGGCGTTCACGCTGCCGACCGGCGCCAAGACCGTGATCGACGACCGCGACTTCACCGTCGCGACCATCGTCGCGCCGTCCGCGCTGCGCTCGACCGAGGACAGCGAAGCGGCGACCGCCGAAGACGCAGAGGCCTGACATTAGGACGCCCGGCGTTCGCGCCGGGCGTTTCCTCACGCGATGCAGCTGTTCGTCGGCCTCGGCAATCCGGGGAGCGACTATGCGCTCCACCGGCACAACGTCGGCTTCATGGCTGTCGACACGATCGCCGATGTCTACCGGTTCCCGCCCTGGACGAAGAAATTCAAAGGCCTGATCACCGACGGCCGCATCGGCGATGCGCGCATCCTGCTGCTGAAGCCGCAAACCTTCATGAACGACAGCGGCCGCAGCGTCGGCGAGGCGATGCGCTTCTACAAGCTGGAGCCCGGTGACGTCACCGTGTTCTACGACGAACTCGACCTCGCACCGATGAAGGTGAAAGTGAAGACCGGCGGCGGCGCGGCAGGCCACAACGGTATCCGCTCGATCACTGCGCACATCGGCGAGGATTTTCGCCGCGTCCGCATCGGCATCGGCCACCCGGGCGAAAAGGCGCGGGTGACGGGCTATGTGCTCGGCAACTACGCGAAAGCGGAAATGGAGCCGCTCGCCGATCTCCTCGGCGCCATCGCGCGCGAGGCAAGGTGGCTTGCGGAAGGCGACGACGCGCGCTTCATGAGCGACGTGGCGCTTGCCATGCAAACGAACGGAAAGGCCTGATCTGATGGGTTTCAAGTGCGGTATCGTGGGCCTGCCCAATGTCGGCAAATCGACATTGTTCAATGCGCTGACCGAAACGGCCGCCGCGGCAGCGGCGAACTTCCCGTTCTGCACGATCGAGCCCAACGTGGGCCAGGTCCCGGTCCCCGATCCCCGCCTTTACAAGCTCGCCGAGATCGCGGGTTCGCAGAAGGTCATCGAAACGCAACTCGCCTTCGTCGACATCGCGGGCCTCGTGCGCGGCGCCTCGAAGGGCGAAGGCCTCGGCAACCAGTTCCTTGGAAACATCCGCGAGGTGGACGCCATCGTCCACGTGCTGCGCTGCTTCGAGAACGGCGACATCACCCATGTCGATGGCCGCGTCGACCCGATCGCCGATGCCGAAACCGTGGAGACCGAGCTGATGCTCTCCGACATCGAAAGCCTTGAGCGGCGCGTGCCCGCGCTCGTCAAAAAAGGTCAGGGCGGCGACAAGGAGGCGAAGGTCGCTGGCGCCGTGCTCGGCCGCGCGCTCGATGTTCTGAAAGAGGGCAAGCCCACGCGCATGGTCGAGGCGAAGGACGAGGAAGAGGCCCGCGTGCTCGCACAGGCGCAGCTCCTCACCGCGAAGCCCGTGCTCTATGTCTGCAACGTCGGCGAAGGCGAAGCCGCAACCGGCAACGCGCTCTCCGAAAAGGTTGCCGCCAAGGCGAAAGCAGAGGGAGCTGCGAGCGTCGTCATTTCCGCAGCCATCGAGGCGGAGATCAGCCAGATGGACCCGGCCGACCGCCCCGACTTCCTTTCCGATCTCGGGCTTACGGAAACCGGCCTCGCGCGCGTGATCCGCGCAGGCTACGACCTGCTGCACCTCATCACCTTCTTCACGGTCGGCCCCAAGGAGGCCCGGGCGTGGACGGTGGAAAGAGGCGCCACCGCCCCGAATGCCGCCGGCGTCATCCACACCGATTTCGAAAAGGGCTTCATCCGCGCCGAAACCATCGCCTACGATGATTTCACCAGCCTCGGTGGCGAGCACGGCGCAAAGGAAGCCGGGAAGCTGCGCCTGGAAGGCAAGGAGTATCTGGTGAAGGACGGCGACGTCCTCCACTTCCGCTTCAACGTCTAGTCATCCGCCGGTCACGAGGATCACGCAGGGAGATGGGCATGATGTACAATCACCTCCGCACCCTGTTCGCCGCGCTTTCGATCCTCGCGCTGTCCGCCTGCACGGTCACGCCGCGCCCTGTCGCGGAGATCGCTGCGGAAGCGCGCGTGCCGGTCACGATCCTCATCTCGATTGACGGGCTGCGGCCCGACTATCTGGACCGGGGTGTTTCACCCAACATCAACGCGCTTGCCGCATTGGGCGTGAAAGCGGCGATGCGGCCCTCGTTCCCGTCGCTCACCTTCCCGAACCACCACAGCCTCGTCACCGGGCTGCGCCCCGACCGCCACGGCATCGTCGACAACACGATGATCGACGCGCGCCGCCCCGACGTGCGCTTCACGCTCGGCGATCCGCGGCAATCGCTCGACCCGTTCTGGTGGGACGAGGCCGAGCCGATCTGGGTGACCGCCGAGAAGGCAGGCATCCGCACCGGTACGATGTTCTGGCCCGGCTCCGAAGTCGCCATCCACGGCACGCGCCCGCAGGACTGGCTGCGCTACGACAAGGCGGTGAACGGCACGCAGCGCATCAACACCGTGCTCGACTGGATGCGCCGCCCCGCTGCGATCCGCCCGCACTTCGTCACGCTCTATTTCGACACGGTGGACACCGTGGGCCACGGGCTCGGCCCCGACGCGCCGGAAACCACCGCGGCCTTCGCCGAGGTCGACCGGCTGATCGGCGATCTCGTCGCTGGGCTGAAGGCGATCGGGCAGCCTGCGAACATCGTTCTCGTCTCGGATCACGGCATGGGTGCGACTGCCGACGAGCGCGTCATCCGCATCGACCGCATGATCGCGCCGGATGTCGGCACCATCGTCACCGAAGGGCCGCTCTCCGGCGTCAATGCCCTGCCCGGCAAGGACGGCGAAGTCGCCGCAAAGCTGCTCGCCCCGCACGACCATATGCAGTGCTGGCGCAAGGGCACGTTTCCCGCGCGCTTCGCGTATGGGAAGAACCCGCGCGTCCCCGAATTCCTCTGCCTCGCGGCGCACGGCTGGGCGATCCAGGCGCGTGACCGCGAACATATTCTGAAAGGTATGCACGGCTACGATCCCGCAGAGCCCGACATGGCGGCAGTGTTCATCGCGGCCGGCCCCGCGATCGCGAGCGGCGCCGCGCTTCCGGTGTTCGACAACGTCGACGTTTATCCGCTGCTCGCCCGCCTCGTCGGCATCGCGCCGGTATCGAACGTCGATGGCCGCGCCGAAACACTCACACCCTTGCTACGGTCGGCGAACTGATCCCCTCGAAAACGTGAATTTTCCCGAAGGACCCGCGTGTTATGACGGATGCCGTGAAATATCTCGATGACATGAATGTCGGCGATCGCGCCGCGTTCGGCCACTATCCGGTAACGCGTGAGGAGGTGATCGCCTTCGCCTCGAAGTTCGATCCGCAAGCCTTCCATCTCGACGACGCGGCCGCCGCGAAAACCTACTTTGGGCGCCTCTCGGCAAGCGGTTGGCATACCTGCGCGATGACAATGCGCATGATGGTGGAAAACCTCACCGTCGGCGGTCACGCCGGGCTCGGCTCGCCGGGCGTCGACCAGATCCGCTGGCTGAAGCCGGTTTATCCCGGCGACACGCTGCGCGTGGAAACGGTGGTCACCGAGGTTCGCCCTTCGCGCAGCAAGCCTGACATCGGGACCGTGCACAGCGACATTACGGTATTCAATCAGAACGACGAGCCGGTGATGACGATGAAGTCGATCGGCCTGGTGCGGCGCCGGCCCGCGTAAGGGCCTAGTGCCCTTCGAACGCCATCAGCGTCACGGGTTCCACGCCGGCCGCACGTAACCTGTCCGCGCCGCCGAGATCGGGCAGATCGATCGCGAATGCCGCCTGCGCGACGACGCCGCCTGCACGGCGGATGAGTTCAGCCCCCGCGATAGCGGTGCCGCCGGTTGCGATCAGATCGTCGACGAGCAGTACGCGTGCGCCGGGCGCGCAGGCATCTGCGTGCATCTCCACCCGGTCCTCGCCGTATTCGAGCGCGTAATTGACGCCGATCACCGTACCCGGAAGTTTGTTGCGCTTGCGGATGAGCAGCACGCCCGCGCCTAGCCGTGGCGCGAGCGCGGCGGCGAACACGAAGCCGCGCGCCTCGATACCGGCGATGAGATCGAAAGGTCCAGCCACCGCCTCTGCCATACGGTCGATCGTGGCCGCGAAGCCCACTGGATCGAGCAGCAGCGTGGTGATGTCGCGAAACAGGATTCCGGGCTTGGGATGATCGGGAATCGTGCGGACGAGCGCGCGAAGGTCGGCGTTCCGGTCGCTCATTTGAGCACACGCCCCGCCACGCCGCGCAGCGTCTCCACGACCGGCGGTGGCCACAGCGCCGGGTCGGTGATGATGGCGTGGTCGAGCGCATGGTCGCAGCCCTGCGGACACGCCGCAGACGGCGCCCACGCCGCCGCCACTGCTGCGACGAGCGCCCGGGCGTTGGCACTGTTGCCGTGCATCACGTCGAGAATGTCGGCGACGTTCGCGCCTTCCTCGGCCGGGCGCCAGCTGTCGTAATCCGTCACCATCGCGACGCTCGCGTAGCAAAGCTCCGCCTCGCGCGCGAGCGCGGCCTCCGGCATGTTCGTCATGCCGATCACGTCGAAGCCCGCCGCCACGTAAGCGCGCGATTCGGCGCGCGTGGAGAACTGCGGGCCTTCCATCGCGAGATAGGTGCCGCCTGAAACGAATGGGATGCCGAGCGCCTTCGCCGCCTCAGCGACACGCGCCCCGAGCGGGCCGCAGACAGGATCGGCGAGGCTGACATGCGCGACGATGCCGTTTCCGAAGAACGATTTTACGCGGCCGCGCGTCCGGTCCACGAACTGGTCTACGAGCACGAACGTGCCGGGGCTGAGCGCTTCCTTGAACGAGCCGCAGGCCGATAGCGACAGCACATGCGTGCAGCCCGCCGCCTTCAGCGCGGCGATGTTGGCGCGGTAGGGAACTTCCGACGGCGTCAGCCGGTGGCCGCGGCCGTGGCGGGGCAGGAAGACGAGATCCGCCTGCCCGAGCCGCCCGAACAGCAATTCATCGGACGGCGCGCCGAAGGGCGTGTCGACAGCGCGCCAGACGACATCGGTGAGCGAGCCCAGGGCATAGAGCCCGCTGCCGCCAATGATGCCGAGCTTGCCCCCCATCGCCCGGTGCCGGGCCTAGTGCTTGATGCCCGCCCAGACCCTGCGATAGCTGAGGTACGCCAGCGTCGTCAGGATCAGCAGGAAGGCGAGCACGCCCAGACCTGCCCGCTTGCGCGATTCCATCTTAGGCTCGGCCGCCCAGGTGAGGAACGCCGCGACGTCCTGCGACATCTGGTCGACGGTCGGCTCCGGCTGGCCTTCGGCATACGTCACCTGGCCCGCGCTGAGCGGCGGCGCCATCGCGATCGCGAGGCTGTGGAAATACGGGTTGTAGTGGAGCGGCGCTTCGGGGCGGCGGTCCGCCGGGAAGTTTGCCGGAACATCCTGGAAACCGCTGATCAGCGAGTAGACGTAGTTCGAGCCGTCGTGACGCGCCTTGGTGATCAGTGAAAGGTCGGGCGGCAGCGCGTTGTTGTTCGCGGCGCGCGCTGCGATCTCGTTCGCATAGACGAGCGGCATCTTGTCCGACGGAATCGCCGGGCGGGTCGATGCTTCGCCGGTCTCCGAATTGATCGTCGGAACCTCGTGCACCCAGTTCTTGGCGATCGCCTTCACTTCGGCCTCGGAGAAGCCGATCTCGGTGAGGTTACGGAACGCGACGCGGTTCAGGCTGTGGCAGGCCGAGCAGACCTCCTTGTAAACCTGGAAGCCGCGCTGCAGCTGAACGCGGTCGTAGCCGCCGAACACGCCGAGCCCGATCGGGCCGTCCCAGGACCAGTGCACCTGCTTGGGGTGCTCGTGGAAGGCGAGCGTCGGATCGACCTCCGTGGCTTCGCGGGGTGCGAGTGCCGCGAACAGCAGGACCACGCAGAAAACGGCGCCGATGGCGATTCCGAAAAGACGAACCATGACGTCGTGTCCCTTATTCGGCCGGCTGCGCCGCCGCCGTGGCGGGCGCGGGTTCAGACTTGCCGAGTACGGCTTCGGCGATCGAGTTGGGCAGCGGGAGCGGCCGCTCGATGCGCGAGACGATCGGCAGGATGATGAGGAAGTGCGCGAAGTAGTACATCGACGCGATCTGGCTGATTCGCACCCACGGCTCTTCGGCCGGCTTGCCGCCGCAGATGCCGAGGATCAGCAGATCGAGCATCAGCACCCAGAACAGCTGCTTCGAAACCGGCTTGAAGCGGTTCGACTTGACGTTCGAACCATCGAGCCACGGCAGGAAGAACAGCAGCAGGATCGCCGCGAACATCGCGAGCACGCCCCACAGCTTCGCCGGCAGGATGAAGTCGATCGTGAAGGCGCGTAGGATCGCGTAGAACGGCCAGAAGTACCATTCGGGAACGATGTGCGCCGGGGTCGAGATCGGGTTCGCCGGAATGTAGTTGTCCGGGTGGCCGAGATAGTTCGGCAGGAAGAACACGAACACCGAGAAGATGATCAGATAGACGCACGCGCCGAACAGATCCTTCGCGGTGAAATACGGGTGGAACGGCAGCGTATCGGCCGGCCCCTTCACGTCGATGCCGGTCGGGTTGTTCGAACCCGGAATGTGCAGCGACCAGATCTTCAGGATGACGACGCCCGCGATCACGAACGGCAGCAGGTAGTGCAGGCTGAAGAAGCGGTTGAGCGTGGCGTTATCGACCGCGAAGCCGCCGAGCAGCAGCGTCACGATGCTGTCGCCGACCACCGGAATGGCCGAGAACAGGTTGGTGATGACGGTCGCGCCCCAGAAGCTCATCTGGCCCCACGGCAGCACGTAGCCCATGAAACCCGTGGCCATCATGAGCAGCAGGATGACGACGCCGAGCATCCACACGAGCTCGCGCGGCGCCTTGTAGCTGCCGTAGTAGAGCCCGCGGAAGATGTGGATATAGACCACGATGAAGAAGAAGCTCGCCCCGTTGGCGTGCGCGTAGCGCAGCAGCCAGCCGTAGTTCACGTCGCGCATGATGTGCTCGACCGAATCGAAAGCGACGAGCGTGTTCGCGCCGAAGTGCATGGCGAGCACGATGCCGGTGACGATCTGGATCAAGAGCGCGAGGCCCGACAGGACGCCGAAGTTCCACAAGTAGTTGATGTTGCGCGGCACCGGATAGCCCGCGCCCACGCTGTTGTAGACGAGACGCGGCAGCGGCAGGCGCGAATCCAGCCACTGCATGAACGGGTTCTTCGGCTGATAGTGGTTTGCCCAGGGAAAGCTCATCGCCGGTTATCCAATCTGAACGCGCGTGTCGGACTTGAAGGCGTACTCAGGCACTTCGAGGTTCTTCGGTGCCGGGCCTTTGCGGATGCGCGCCGCGGTGTCGTAGTGCGAACCGTGGCAGGGGCAGAAGTAGCCGCCGTAGTCGCCGCGATTCTCGCCTTCCGCAGCGCCGAGCGGCACGCAGCCGAGGTGGGTGCAGACGCCGAGCGTGATCAGCCAGTTCGCCTTGCCTTCCTTGGTGCGCTCCGCGAGCGTCTGCGGATCGCGCAGGTCCGAAACCGGCACCTTGTTCGCCTCGGCGATCTCGGCGGGCGTCAGGTTGCGCACGAACACGGGCTTGCCGCGCCAGTTGAGCTTGATCGCCTGCCCGGTCGCGACCGGTGCGAGATCGACCTCGATCGAGGCGAGCGCCAGCACGTCGGCGGACGGATTCATCTGGTCCACGAGCGGCCAGGCGGCCGCCGCTGCGCCAACGCCCACAAAGGCGCCGGTTGCCACATGGATGAAGTCGCGGCGGCGCACGCCTTCATCGGTGATCGGATGACCGGTGGTGTCTTCGACTGTCGTCATTCACTAACCCCGCGAGCGGGAGATATTCGGGCAGGCTCCGCCCGAACGCCCCCTTAGGTTCGATGCTTGGGCGCCTGATAGCCGCCGATACCCCTCGGCCGCAATGGGCAAAATTGGCGCATTGCTGTGGAAGCATGGCTGGGCTAGCGCAATGCGCCATGCGCATCGCCCTTTTCCAGCCCGATCTGCCGCCCAACGTCGGCACGCTGGTGCGGATGGGCGCGTGTCTCGGCCTTCCTGTGGATATCATCCGTCCCTGCGGCTTTCCGCTGGGACGTGAGGCGCTTCGCCGCAGTGCGATGGACTATTTCGAGCACGCCGACATCCACATCCATGCCGATTGGGCCGCGTTTCAGGACAGCGTGCCCGGCCGTCGCGTTCTGCTGACAACCAAGGCGTCTGTGCCGTATACGGACGCGCGCTACGTCCCGGACGATGTGCTGGTGGTGGGGCAGGAATCGGTGGGCGCCCCCGATTTCGTGCATGATGCCGCCGCGCTTCGTGTCCGTATCCCGATGAAGCCGGGCCTCCGCTCGCTGAACGTGGCGCTTGCTGCCGCGATGGTGGCGGGAGAGGCCCTCAGACAGACAGGATTCTCTCCGCAATGACGAGTTTCGACGCCCGCCAGACCGCCGCCGCCGACTGGTTCCGGACCCTTCGCGACCGTATCTGCGCGGCTTTCGAGGCGCTTGAGGACGATCTCGGCGGCGACGCCGCACCCGGCCGATTCGAACGCAAGAGCTGGGACCGCGCCGATCATACTGGCGCGCCCGGTGGCGGCGGCACGATGTCGGTGATGAAGGGCCGCGTGTTCGAGAAGGTCGGGGTCAACATCTCCACCGTCCGCGGCGCGTTCGATCCCGAGTTCGCGAAAACGATCCCCGGCGCGGCGGAAGACCCGCGCTTTTTTGCCACAGGCATCAGCCTCGTCGCGCACATGGTGAACCCGCATGTGCCCGCCGTTCACATGAACACGCGCTATCTCGTAACCACGAAAGCCTGGTTCGGCGGCGGGGCGGACCTCAACCCGCCGATTCCGGTGGAGGCGGACACGGCCGACTGGCACGCCGCCTTCAAGGCCAGCTGCGACCGGCACGACCCCGAATATTTCCCGCGCTTCAAGGCGTGGTGCGACGAGTATTTCTTCATCAAGCACCGCAATGTGGCGCGCGGGCAGGGCGGCATCTTCTACGATCAGCTCGCGAGCGGCGACTGGGACGCCGACTTCGCCTTCACCCGCGACGTCGGCGAAACGTTCCTGAGCATCTACCCGGCGCTTGTCAGCCGCCACATGCATGACGACTGGACGGCGGAAGACCGCGCCCGCCAGCTCGCCTACCGGGGCCTCTATACGGAGTTCAACCTCGTCTACGACAGGGGAACGCTGTTCGGCCTCAAGACCGGCGGCAACATCGACGCGATCCTGATGAGCCTGCCGCCCGTCGCCACCTGGAGCTAAGCGGCGAGCTGACGGTAGATATTGGCGGACAGCACCGAGACGAAGACGCTGAACATGGCGCCGACGATCGAGATCAGAAGCTCGGTGAGGAAAGACGGATCTTCCGGCGTGCCGCCCGTGGCGGCGAGCCCGATCGCGCCGACGAGCCCGCTCAAGATCGCGAAGATCAGCACGAACACCGCGAAGATCGCGAAAATACGCCCGACACTGCCGGCCGTCATCGCCCAGCTGCGGCGCAGCGCCTCGCCGGCACGGGCATTCTCGGCCGCGATGATCGCCGCGAGCAGCGACAGGCGGAGGGCGAAATAGACGGCAATCGCCGTGAGGAGCAGCAGAAGCGTGCTCGTGGCCACCGATGCCTGCTGCGCGCCCGCCAGATAAAGCACGCCGACCGGCATGAAGACGATGACGACGGCAAGGCTCGCCACGATGATACGCGGTGTCAGGCCGACGGCGCGGCGAATCGCCGATCCGGCATCGATATTGGGAAAGAGCACCAGCAGCACGATGGCGGCTTGCCCGATCACGCCGATGAGCCCGCCCACGGCCTGCGCGAGCTGCGCATTCTGCTCGCCGAGCGCCTTTCCATCGGCGAAGCGCGCGATCAGCAGCGAGGGCATGAACACGAAGGCTGCGGCGGGCAGCGCGAATTCGCCGAAGCGGCGCTGCACGTCAGCGATCGTGTCGGTCCAGGCCTTGCCGATCGCTAGCGCCACGCATCACCCCCATTTTTTCGAAAAAGAACGCCGGTTCAGGCGGCGTGCGGAACGCCCTTTTCGGCGAGCAGTTCGTGCAGCTCGCCCGATTCGAACATTTCCATCATGATGTCGCTGCCGCCCACGAACTCGCCCTTCACGTAGAGCTGCGGGATCGTCGGCCAGTCGCTGAACGCCTTGATGCCTTGGCGCAATTCGGCATCCTGCAGCACGTCTGCGCTGTCGTATTCAACGCCGAGATGCTCGAGGATGGCGATGGCGCGGCTCGAAAAGCCGCACTGCGGAAACAGCGGCGTGCCCTTCATGAACAGCACGACGTCGCTGCCGTTCACCTTCTCGGCGATTCGGGTGTTGATATCGGTCATGTGTTGCTCCTCGTCCGGTTCAGGCCGGAACCTCGGTGGTCAGCTGCAAGGCGTGCAGTTCGCCGCCCATGCGGCCGCCGAGCGCCGCATAGACCATCTGGTGCTGGCGAACGCGCGGCAGGCCCCGGAACGTCTCCGAAACCACGCGCGCGGCATAGTGATCGCCGTCGCCGGCAAGGTCGGTGATCTCCACGACTGCGTCCGGCAGCGCTGCCCGGATCATGCCTTCAATCGCGCCTGCGTCCATCGGCATGGCGCGGCCCTCAGACTTCCTCGATGAATTGGCGGCGCGCCTCGACGAGCTTTTCCTCCATCGCGCGGCGCACCTCGTGCTCGGTGACCTCCACGCCCTTGGCGGTGAGGTCGCCGTAAACCTTGCGGAACACATCGTCGTCGCCGACCTCCTCGAAGTCGGCGGCCACCACCTCGCGGGAATAGGCATCGGCCTCAGCGGTGTTCAGCCCCAGCTTTTCCGCCGCCCAGTTGCCGAGCAGGCGGTTGCGCCGCGCCGTGACCTTGAACTGCAGCTCGGCATCGCGCGCGAAGCGATTCTCGAAAGCCTTTTCGCGGTCGTTGAAATTGTTCATGACGGGCGTATGTCCTTCCTTGGCTGGCAAGCCGGTTATCGGGGCTTAGATAGAGAGGCACCGCACCCGGTTCAACTGCAAGCAGCACGCTTGATCGTCGCAGCTTTTGCGCCGAAACTTGCCGGGCGGACATTCAGGCAGGCGGGACGGTACGCAATGAGCAGCGAGATCGATGCGGCGGGCACGCTGGCGGCAGGCGGCTTGGTGGCGGCGGCGCTGGATAAACAGGACGCAAAAGCGGGCGACGTACAGACGATCTGCCCGAACTGCGGCACCGCCATCGTCGGCCATTATTGTCACGAATGCGGGCAAAGCGCGCACCTGCCGCGTTCGATCGGGCACATCTTCCACGATATCCTACACGGCGTTCTCCACTTCGACAGCAAAGGCTGGCGGACGCTGCCGATGCTGGTGGCACGCCCCGGCACGCTGACCCGCGACTATGTGGAGGGGAAGCGCGCCCGCTACGTCGCCCCCTTCCCGATGTTCCTGTTCACCGTGTTCGTGATGTATTTCACCTTCGCCATGGTCGGCGGGCCCAATGTCAACCTCGCGGACGCGGTGCAGCTCGATCCCAAGAGCGTCGAGGCGGCGCAGCAGGAGCTCGTCACCGAAACCGAAAGATTGAAAACACTCGAGGCGAAGCTGGCCGCGGCAAGGGCAAAGCCGGTGCCCGTCCCCGGCGAAGCTGCTGAACTCAAAGGCCAGATCACCGAACTGCGCACCGAGATCGGCATCATGAAAGCGACGCTCGGAACGATGGGCGTCGTGCCGCGTGATCCCGAGAATCCCGACGCGCCGCAGCCGCCGGACTGGCGCGAAGCGCTCGCGAAGGCCGCCGACAAGGACATGAAAGTCGATACCGGCAACCCCGGCCTCAACGCGAAGCTCACGAAGGCGCTGAAGAACCCCGAGCTCTTGTTCTACAAGATGCAGCAGTCCGCCTATAAGTTCTCGTTCCTGCTGGTGCCGCTGTCGCTGCCGTTCGTGTGGCTGCTGTTCCCCTTTCGGCGTGGCACACACCTCTACGATCATGCCGTTTTCACGCTCTATTCGCTGTCGTTCATGTCGCTTTTGTTCGTGTTCGCCGTGCTGCTTGCCCGCATCGGCCTCATCAGCTTTTCGAATGCCATGGCGATCAGCATGTTTGCGCCGCCCATACACATATTCGTGCAACTGAAGGGCGCGTACGGCCTCAGCATCGGCGGCGCGCTCGCGCGCACGATCCTCCTGTCGATTTTCGCGATCGTGGTCCTCGCGCTGTTCATGCTTGTCATCATGGCGCTCGGCGCGGCCTGAAGACGTCGCCCGACCGCTTCCATTGTCAGCCCGGTAGGCTTCCGCTATGGCGGGTAGTGTGTTTCCCCGCCTCGGGCGCGCGCCAGCTCCGGTGCGAACCGGGGCGGTGCTTTTTTCAGAACTCCGAATCGAGAAGGTCCGCCGATGTCCCGCCGCCGCCAGATCTACGAAGGCAAGGCCAAGATCCTGTACGAAGGGCCGGAACCCGGCACCATCATTCAGTATTTCAAGGACGACGCGACCGCGTTCAACGCCCAGAAGAAGGGCACGATCAACGGCAAGGGCGTGCTCAACAACCGGATTTCCGAGCATATCTTCACGCTGCTCGGCCAGATCGGCATTCCCACGCACTTCATCCGGCGCCTCAACATGCGCGAGCAGCTCGTGCGGCAGGTGGAGATCATTCCGGTCGAGGTCGTTGTGCGCAACGTCGCCGCCGGCTCGATCTCCAAGCGCCTCGGTATCGAGGAAGGCACGCAGCTGCCCCGCACGATCCTTGAATATTATTACAAGGACGACGCGCTCGGCGATCCGATGATCACGGACGAGCACATCGCCTGCTTCGGCTGGGCAACGCAGGAAGAGATGCACGACGTCGCCGACATGGCGATCCGCATCAACGACTTCATGTGCGGCCTGTTCGCGGGCGTCGGCATCCGCCTGATCGATTTCAAGCTGGAGTTCGGCCGCCTGTGGGATGGCGACTACAGCCGCATCATCCTTGCCGACGAGATCAGCCCGGACGGCTGCCGGCTGTGGGACAGCACCACGAACGAGAAGCTGGACAAGGATCGCTTCCGCCAGGATCTGGGCGGTGAGGTGGAAGCCTATCAGGAAGTCGCGCGCCGCTTCGGCCTGCTCCCCGAAGGCTCGGTCTCCACGGTCCTCGACCTCGACGAGCACCGCAAGGCGAGGGGCAAGAAAGACAGCTGAGGGGCCTCCGGCCTGTCTGCCGTTTTTTACACTTTTCGGCAGCGCTCCGGCTAAGTCATTGACTTAATCCACTGGCCTCTTTCTTGCATGAATCTTCCCGTAACAGGGAAGGGGTCTCGAAATGAACGCATCCAGAATTCTGGCACCATTGGCGTTTGTCGTACTGTCCGCGTCTCCGGCTTTGGCCATACCGAGCATTTCCATTGCACCTGGCGACAGCCCCGCTGGCGGCTATCTGCCTCTTTCAAGTTTCGGCATCGCCCCCGTCGCGGGCATGGGCGACGAGACCATCATCAATTTCACGACCCCCTCGTTCGTCTTTGGAGGAGAAACATGGGGCAGCGTGGGGATATCCAGCAACGGCTATCTGAAGGTGGGCGGCGCTACCGGCGCGGACAGTGCCTCTGTCAACACCGCGCTGCCTGGCGCGTCGGCTCCCAAGAATATCCTGGCTCCTTTCTGGACCGATCTTGATTTTGGGCTGGGCGGCACCTTCCGCATTGGAACGCTGACGGACGGTGTAGACACCTGGCTCGTCAGCGATTGGGCCGGCGTGCACGGGTTCGGCAGCCCCGAAGCCTATTCCTTCCAGATCTGGATCGGCATCAACGGCGTAGAGGACATTACGTTTACCTATGGTCCGCTTGGCGCACTGCCCGCGAACCTCACTGTCGGAGCGCAGGACGCCTCCGGCACCGTCGGCGACACATGGTACTACAACGGCATGGGGACAGCGCCCTTTAACGGCCTGCAACTGCGTGTGAGTTCGCTCGATCTGCCGGTCGACGTTCCTGAACCGGCGGCGCTTCCATTGTTCGGCCTTGGCGCTCTGGGGCTTGGCCTCGCGCGTCGGCGCAAGGCGGCGTGATGGGGCGGGCGAGCCGCAGGGTTCGCCCTTCCTCCACGGAAGACATCAGCGGCGTTTGGCGCGCTTCTTCTTGACCTGATATCCGCAGATGATGCCGAACAGGAATGCGCAGAACAGCGCGATATGCAGGTTCGAGCCGCGCATCTGGCCGAGGATGTCCTCGTAATAGACGAACAGCGCCACGAACATGGCGGCGGCGAGAAGGCCCATCAGCCGTCCTTTCGCCAGGCGGAAATGATGCCGAACAGGAACGACGCGACAAGCGCGAGCTGTACCTCCTGATCGTGTGTCAGCCACGGAAAGATATACCCGCCGACGAACTTCTCGGCGGTCGCGAACAGCACCACGAACAAGGCAATGGCGAGATAGTCCACGTGCCCCAGACCCCGAACTGAGAATGACCCGGTCCTAACCATAGGCGCACAGGCTTAACAAAACCCTCATGCCCGCCCTTTCGAGGCCTATTTGGGCGTTGCGGCGCGGCGCGGGGGGCGCCATAAGGCGCGCCATGAAAGCCAAAGTCTATGTCACGCTGAAAAACGGCGTCCTCGATCCGCAGGGCAAGGCCATCTGCCATGCGCTCGAATCCCTCGGGTTCGGCGAGGCGCAGGACGTGCGGCAGGGCAAGTTCATCGAGCTTGAACTCGCCGACGGCACCAGCGAGGCGCGCATCGAGGAGATGTGCCGCAAGCTGCTCGCCAACACCGTGATCGAAAACTACCGGATCGAGATCGCCTGAGATGAAGAGCGCGGTCATCGTCTTCCCCGGCAGCAACTGCGACCGTGACATGGCGGTCGCGCTCCGCGAGGTGACGGGACGTGCGCCCGCGATGGTCTGGCACCGCGAAACGGTGCTGCCCGACGTCGACGTCATCGCGCTTCCGGGCGGCTTTTCCTACGGCGACTATCTGCGCACCGGCGCGATTTCGGCGCAATCCCCGATCATGGCCGCGGTGAAGCGCGCCGCCGAGCAGGGGCGCTTCGTGCTCGGCGTCTGCAACGGCTTCCAGGTGCTCACCGAAACCGGGCTGCTGCCGGGCGCGCTGATGCGCAACGCCGGGCTCGATTTCGTGTGCCGCGACGTGCCGCTGACGGTGGAGAACACGCAGACGGCGTTCACGTCGGCCTACACGGCGGGCGAGACGATCCGCATTCCGGTCGCGCACCACGACGGCAACTACTTCGCCGATGCCGCCACGCTCGACCGGATCGAGGGCGAGGGCCGCGTGGTCTTCCGCTACGCCGAGGACGTGAATGGGGCGCAGCGCCGCATCGCGGGCATCGTCAACGAAACCGGCAACGTGCTCGGCATGATGCCGCACCCGGAGCGCGCCATCGAAGCAGCGCAGGGCGGCACAGACGGCCGCCGCCTGTTCGAAGGCCTCGTGCAGGCTTTCGTCGACGCGTGAACACGGCGGGCGACATGGCCGGCCCGCTGATGATCTTCGGCAGCCCGCGATCCGGCACGACCTGGGTCGGCTCGCTGTTCGATTCGCACCCGCGCACGCTCTACCTCCACGAGCCGGACGTCATCGAAAAGGAACCGCGGCTGCCGTTCGTGCCCTATGGCGCGCTTCCGGCCGATATCGATCGGATCACACGCGACTATTTCGAGCGGCTGGCGCACAACCGCTCGCTGCGCACCGTTCACACCCCGACGCTGTTTCCCAAAAGCTACCGCAGCGGCATCGCCGATCAGGCGCGCGCCGCGATCGTCCGCGCACTGCGCGCGGTCGATGCCGTTCTCCCCGCCGTGGGCCGCAGCCGCAACCTTCAGGTCCCCGATCTCACGAACACGGGCGAAACGCCGTACCTCGTGATGAAGTCGGTCGATTCGATCCCGCGCCTTCCCGTCTTCGCGCGCGCGCTCCCCGGCGTGAAGTTCATCTATATCGTGCGCCACCCCTGCGGCGTCGTTTCCTCGAAGCTGCGCGGTGCGGAGCTCGGCAAGATGGGCGCCGCGACGCTCTATTCGGATGTGCTGGCGCTGCCGCCCGCCCGCGCCGCCGGGCTCGACAAGGCACGCGCCGATGCGATGACGGATATCGAGAAGCTGGCGTGGGATTGGCTCATCACGAATGAGTGGGTCCACAGCGAGGTCGCCGGGCTCCCCAACGTCTACACGCTCGTCTACGACCGGCTCGCGGCGAACCTCGATCCTGAGGCCGCGTCGATGTTCGACTGGGCGGGGCTCGACCGCCCGGCGCAGGTGCAGGCCTATTTCGATCGTCTGCGCGGCTTCGACGGCACCGGCGACCGCTATTTCAGTCTCAACCAGAACCCAGCAAAGTCCGCCGCGAAATGGCGGCAGGAACTGAGCGCCGAGGCGCAGGAAACCGTCGGTGCGATCGTCGCGGGTTCCAGCGTCGGCAAGCTCTTCGGCTACTGATCCCCGCTCGTGCGGCTGCCCGGCCAACCCGCGATCAGCGTTTCCAAGCCTGCATACAGATCTGCGTCCGCCCCCGTGAGCAGGCGCTTCGCGCGCGTGCGAATCTCGGTGCGGTCCGGCTCGTCCGTCAGATACGGCGCGGGTGACTTGCCGTCGACGCGCGCCAGCAGCAGCGCCGCCGTGAGCGCCCCTGCGCGCCGCATCAGCGCCTCAGCATCCTCCCAGACGATGCCCGCACGATAGGCCTCCGCCATTTGCGTGGCGGACGCTGTCAGCGTGGCGGCGTGCGGCCTCAGCCACACCGCCTTCAGCAGAAGATGCGTGGTGCAGAACGCAAGGTCGAATGCCGGATCACCATACACCGCGCATTCGGCATCCAGGAACACGGGGCCGCCGGGTCCGACGAGGATGTTCTTCGGACTGACATCGCCGTGGACGAGCGCGACATGCCGCGCTTCGAGGTCGGCCGCGAACGCCCTGGGGCGCGGCGCGACCTCCGCATCATGCTGCGCGACGTGGAGCAGGAAGGGCTCGACGCGCAGCGCATGAAACATCGCGCCCGTATCGAAATCGGCCGCGATCGCGGGGTCGTTTGCGGTCGCGGCATGAATGCCGACGAGCGCTTCGCCGACCTTCGCGGCGAAGCCCGGATCGACACGCCCGGCGATGAGTTCGTCCTTCCAGACCGGGTGCTGCGCCGGCTCCAGAAAGCGCATCGCGAAGAGGTGCTCTTCGGGCACTTCGGCAACGATCGTGGGGACGATTCCGGGTGCGAACGCGCCGACGCGGCGCAGCCAGCGCACCTCGCTCTCGGCGCGCTCGACGGGCGCGAACCAGTCCGCCTGCACGCGCAGCTTGGGCAGCGCACGCTTCACGGCGATCGGCCCGGCCGCGGTATCGACGCGCCACACGTCGCACGATACGCCGCCCGAGAGCGGCGTCATCCGGGGGACCTCCCCGCGGGCGACAAGTCCGCAGGCGCGCAGGTGTTCGATAACGGTTTCGTCTTGCACGGCGCAGAGGCGTCCTTTCACCCGTTTTCGCGAAGCTTCGGCGCTAAGCTCTCACGTCGCTCAACGTCGGCGCGTCCTTCGCTTCCTCGGCCAGATTGGCGATCACACGGCGCAGCAGCGATTGCAGCGCGTCCACCTCCGCGTCGGATAGCCCCGCCGTCGCGAGATCATGCACCTCCGCGTTCATCGGCACGAGCACGTCTTCAAGCGCCTTCGCATGGTCCGTGAGGTGAATATAGATCTTGCGGCGATCGATCTTGCACTTCTCGCGCCGCACCAGCCCTGCCGCCTCAAGGCTTTTCAGCGCAACCACCGTGGTCGGCTCACGCATCCCGACGCGCGCGCTGAGTTCGCGCTGCGTAATGCCGTCCTCAAGCCAGAGCTGGCGCAGGAAGCGCCACTGCCCCGCGGAGACGCCATGCTCCAGCGTGCGCCGCTCGAGCGCGCGCGAAAACGAGCGGAACATCACGCGCGAAAGATAGCCGATGCTGTTCTCCGGCAGCCTGTAATACGCTGCGGGCTGACGCGTGGCCTTGGGTTTCGACACCGTAAAACTCTCCCTGTGCCGGTGCTACACGCTCGCCTTGAAGGGCGTGAAATCGGTCTTGCGGTCGTAGACGTCGAGACCTTCGCGCCGCTTCAGGAAGCCGACCACCGCATAGGTTACGGGCGTCAGGATCGCTTCCCAGCTCACTTTCAGCACCCACTGCGTGATGAGCACCTTCAGCACAAGGTCGTTCGTCCAGCCCGCCGCGCCGAGGAAAGCGAGCGGATAGAAGATCAGGCTGTCGACGCCCTGTCCCGCCACGGTGCTGCCGATGGTGCGCATCCACAGGTGCTTGCCCCCCGTCCACACCTTCATCTTTGCCATCACGTAGGAGTTGGTGAACTCGCCCGCCCAGAAGGCGACGATGCTGGCGAAGACGATGCGCGGCACCTGCCCGAACACCGCCTCATAGCTCGCCTGTCCGGTCCAGTCGGCGGCGGGCGGCAGCGCCACCACCACCCACGCCATGAACGCCATGAAAATGAGCGCGGCGAACCCCGCCCAGATGCAGCGCCGCGCCCGCGCGTAGCCGTAAACCTCCGTGAGCACGTCGCCGAGCACGTAGCCCACGGGGAAGAACAATATGCCCGCGCCGAACGGCCAGTCGCCGATGCCGGGGAGGTCGACCACCGCCACCTTCCCCGCGCCGAGCACGTTCGACAGCAGAAGGATGGTGACGAACGCCGCCATCACGAAATCGAAGTAGCGCAGCGGCCGCCCGTGCAGCGACTCCGCCTCCACGGCGCGGGGCGCATGCGCGTTGTTCACAGTTTGTTCTCCATGCGCTACACTCCCGCTCATGCGCCCCGATTCGCTGCTCCGCTGGCTGTTTCTCGATCTGAACAGCTATTTCGCCAGTGTCGAGCAGCAGTTGCAGCCGGCACTGCGCGGTAAGCCCGTCGTCGTCGCGCCGGTGGATACGGACACGACAAGCGCCATCGCCGCGAGCTATGAAGCAAAGGCCTTCGGCATCCGCACCGGCACGCCGATCTGGGAAGCGAAGCGCCTTTGCCGCGACCTCATCGTCGCCCCCGCGCGCCACAGCGCCTATGTCGAATACCATAACCGCATCATCGCGGAGGTGGACCGGCACATCCCCGTCACAAAGGTCTGCTCGATCGACGAGGTCGCCTGCCGCCTGATGGACAATGAGAACGACCCGGCGTTCGTCCGCGATCTCGCGCGGCGCATCAAGGCGGGCATCGCCGCGAACGTCGGCGAATATCTCAAATGCTCGATCGGCGTCGCGCCGACGCGCCTCGTCGCCAAGATCGCCTGCGACATGCACAAGCCCGACGGCCTTACTGTTATCGAGGCACACGAGCTGCCGGAGCGGCTCTACGCCCTCAAACTCACCGACATCCCCGGCATCGGCCGCAAGATGGAACGGCGCCTCGCCATAAAGGGCGTGCTCACGATCCGCGACCTCATCACGCGCGGCCCGAAGCGCGCTGGAGAGGCATGGGGCGCGGTGAACGGCGACCGGCTATGGTGGACACTCACTGGCCACGAGGTGCCGGACGTGGAAACGCAGCACCGCTCGATCGGCCACAGCCAGGTGCTCTCTCCCGCGAAGCGCGATCCCGTCGCCGCGCTCGCCACCGCCCGGCGCCTTTGCCTGAAGGCCGCGAGCCGTCTGCGCCGCGAAGGCTATGCCGCGCGCAGCCTGCTGCTCCACGCCCGGCTCGAGGACGGCGGCAAGTTCGCCGCGCACCAGCGCCTGCCGATGACGCAGGACAGTTTCAGCTTCCTGCGCACGCTCGAAGCGCTCTGGCCCCGCCTCGCGGCGCAGAAGCAGCGCATCCGCATGGTCGGCGTCACGCTCGCAGAGATCGCGCCCGCCGGCCACGAACAGGGCGCCCTCTTCGATCGCGACGACATCGACCACGCGCTCGCCCGCGAGGCGCGCGGCCTCCGCCTCAGCGAGGCGATGGACAAGGCGAACGCGAAGTTCGGCCGCAACGCCGTCACGCTCGGGCCGCTGATCGGCGGCCGCATCGACCAGGTCGGCGCGAAGATCGCCTTCCACCGCATCCCCGACATGGCGGAGTTCCACGAATAGGCGCTGGAACCGCGCGCGCCGCCTCGCTATGAGCGCGGCCATGACCGATATCATCACGCCCGAGATCGTCGCCGAGCACGGCCTGACGCCAGACGAGTACGAAACCATCCTCGCTGCGATGGGCCGCACGCCCAACCGCACCGAGCTTGGCATCTTCTCGGTGATGTGGTCGGAGCACTGCTCCTACAAATCGAGCCGCATCCACCTGAAGACGCTGCCCACCGAGGCGCCGTGGGTGATCTGCGGCCCTGGCGAGAACGCGGGCATCATCGACATCGGCGACGGCGACGCCGCCATCTTCAAGATGGAGAGCCACAACCACCCCTCGTTCATCGAGCCCTATCAGGGCGCGGCGACGGGCGTCGGCGGCATATTGCGCGACGTCTTCACCATGGGCGCGCGCCCGGTCGCGAACCTGAACGCGCTGCGCTTCGGTGCACCCGATCACGCCAAGACGCGCCACCTCGTCGCGGGCGTCGTCCACGGCATCGGCGGTTACGGCAACTGCGTGGGCGTGCCCACCGTGGGCGGCGAGGTGAACTTCCACCCGGCCTACAACGGCAACATCCTTGTGAACGCCATGACGGTGGGCGTCGCGAAGACCGACAAGATCTTCTATTCGGCCGCCGCCGGTATCGGCAATCCGGTGGTCTACGTCGGCTCCAAGACCGGCCGCGACGGCATCCACGGCGCCACGATGGCGAGCGCCGAATTCACCGACGATTCGGAAGAGAAGCGCCCCACCGTTCAAGTCGGCGATCCCTTCACCGAAAAGCTGCTCATCGAAGCCTGCCTCGAACTCATGGCATCAGACGCCATCGTCGCGATTCAGGACATGGGCGCCGCAGGCCTCACCTCCTCGTCGGTCGAGATGGCCTCGAAGGGCGGCGTCGGCCTTGAGCTCAACCTCGACGCCGTGCCCTGCCGCGAAACCGGCATGATCCCTTATGAGATGATGCTTTCCGAAAGCCAGGAGCGGATGCTCATGATCCTGAAGCCGGGCCGCGAGGCCGAGGCTGAGGCGATCTTCCGCAAGTGGGAACTCGATTTCGCGGTGATCGGCACTGTCACGGAAACCGGCCGCCTGGTCCTGAAATTTGAGGGGCAGACCGCCGCCGACATCCCGCTCGCCCCGCTTGCGGACAACGCCCCGCTCTACGACCGTCCGCACGTCGAGACGCCGAAGCGCGCGCCGCTGACGAACGTTCCCGAAAGCGCGGACCTCGCTACCGATCTCATCAAGCTCATCGGCTCGCCGGACATCGCCAGCCGCCGCTGGGTGTGGGAGCAGTACGACCACATGGTCGGCGCCGACACCGTCCAGCGCCCCGGCGGCGACAGCGCCGTCGTGCGCGTGCACGGCACCCAGAAGGGCCTCGCCATCACCACGGACTGCACGCCGCGCTACTGCTTCGCGGACCCGTTCGAAGGCGGCAAGCAGGCGGTCGCCGAAGCCTATCGCAACCTCTCGGCGGTCGGCGCGACGCCGCTCGCCATCACCAACTGCCTCAACTTCGGCAATCCGCAGCGCCCCGAGATCATGGGCCAGTTCGTCGGCTGCGTCTCGGGCATGGGCGCGGCGTCGAAGGCGCTCGACTTCCCCGTCGTCTCGGGCAACGTCAGCCTCTACAACGAAACGAACGGCGTCGGCATCCTGCCCACCCCCGCCATCGGCGGCGTCGGCCTGCTCAAGGATTACACCAGCAGCGCCACCATCGCCTTCAAGGCCGCGGGCGAGCCGATCTGGCTCGTCGGCACGCGCGCTGAAGGCCACCTCGGCCAGTCGATCTGGCTCCGCGAAATCCACGGCCGCGAAGACGGCCCGCCGCCCCCGGTGGACCTCGATGCCGAGCGCAAGGCAGGCGAATACGTCCGCAAGCTGATCGCAGAGGGCAAGGCAACCGCCGTCCACGACATCTCCGACGGCGGCCTCCTCGTCACCATCGCCGAAATGGCGCTCGCGGGCCGCACCGGCGCGACACTCGACGCCCTCACCACCGCCGAAGCCTTCGGCGAGGACCAGGGCCTCTACGTCGTCACGGCGCCCGAAGGCGCGCTGGATGGCGCCGCAGTGCCGGTGAAGCGCATCGGCACGACGGGCGGCGATGCCGTCACCGTGGGCAGCGCCTCCGTCAGCCTCGCCGCACTCCGCGACGCTTATGAGGGCTTCTTCCCGACGCTGATGGGGCGGGATAGCGCCGTCTAAACAGCGCATCACGCCCGAAAGGAGGCGTAGGATGGAAACGCTGGCCGGTGGCTGTCATTGCGGCAATCTGGGCCTTGCGGTCGCGCTCACCGCTTCGGCGGGAGACTACGTGCCGCGCGTTTGCGATTGCGATTTCTGCTGCAAGCACGGCGCATCCTATGTTTCGGATCCTGACGGCAGGCTCGAGATCAAGGTCCGCGATCCGCAGCTTCTAGGACGGTACAGGCAAGGCAGCGGCGCGGCTGAAATGCTCGTCTGCCGCGACTGCGGTGTTCTCGTCGGCGCTGTCTATCGCGAAGGCGATACGTTGCTCGGCGTGGCCAACGTCCGCGCTCTGGACGCTGGCCCCACGTTCGCGGCCGCGCAGCCGGCCTCTCCTCAACGCCTTGGCAGAGAGGAAAAGGTCGACCGCTGGAAGGCCGTCTGGTTCGCCGACGTCACCATCGCCGCACCGTGAAGCCTGCGCCTGCGTGACGCCTCACTTCGCGGCAGCCAACCGCCCATACTTCTTTAAAATCGCCCGCAGCTCCGCATGCGGCAGGCGCTGGATGGTGTAGCCGTCGACGCCGGTCAGCGTCTCTGCCGCCACCAGCACGTTGGTGATCGCCTCTTCGGTCGCCTGCGTCGCCGCCTCGAAGATCAGCGTCAGCTTGTCGTTCGGCATCGTTTCGACGCTGATCACGTTGCCGCCCACGCTCTGCACATTTGCGTTCGCGGTCGAGAAGGCGACGAAGATGTCGCCCGAACCGTTGCTGCCCGCGTCGCCCATGCGGCCCATGCCCGCCGCCGCGCGCTTGGCGAGGCGCTTCAGCTGATGCGGCAGCATCGGTGCGTCCGTCGCCATCACCACGATGATCGAGCCGTCACCCGGCGCGACCGCGTTGTTCGTCGCCGCCGCCGTTTGCGTCCCGCGTGTTTCGGGCAGGTACTTGTCCGCGAGTTCCTCGCCCACCGGGGCGCCCGCCACGCGCAGCCACGGCCGCATGCCGAAGTTGCACTGCACGAGCACGCCGACCGTGTAGCTCTTGCCGTCCATTTCGACCACGCGCGAGGCCGTTCCCGTGCCGCCCTTGAAGCCGAAGCACTGCATGCCGACGCCGCCGCCGACATTGCCCTCGGCCACCGGGCCGGATGCTGCGGTCTGGATCGCGCGCAGCGCGTGCTCGGGCTTCACGTGGAAGCCGTTGATATCGTTCAGCATGCCGTCGTAGGTTTCGGCCACCACGGGCGTGAACCATGCGCCCGGCCATTTCACGTCGGCGAGCCACCCCACCACCGCGTCGCGCACTACCCCGACGCTGTGCGTGTTGGTGATCATCACCGGCCCGTCGAAATAGCCGCGCTCCTCCATCCACACCGTACCGGTCATCTCACCGGCGGCGTTGCTGGTTTCCCAGCCCGCGTACACCGGCGTGCGCGAATCTTTGCCGCGCGGCAGCACGGCGGTCACGCCCGTGCGCACTGGCCCCTTGCCGCGTTCGAGCTTGCCCTCGCCCGAGATCAGGCTGACGTAGCCGACCTCCACACCCGCAACGTCGGTGATCGCATTGTTCGCCCCCGGCTTCCCAGCGAACGGCACGCCAAGATCGCGCGCACGCACGGTGTCCGCACTTGCCACGCCGCTCGCTGCACCTGCCAGAACCAAGCCCGCCGCGATGATCGCGGCAAATCGCCGATAGTGCATGTCACTTCCCCTGCCCTGAATGTGGGCAGAGCATAACGCCTTGATCGCAGAAGAAAACCTTGGCCCGAGGGTGTGGCGGCTAGCGGCCGTTGACGCACGCCCGCCGCACCTTCTCGTGCTGCGCGCGCGTGGCGCTCTCGCGGCGGGAGAATTCGGTGCGCAGCGCGTCGGCGCGGCCGGGGGGCTGGCATTGGCGGGCATAGTTCACCGCCGCATCCATGAACGTCGGCAGCACGGCGTTCAGCGCGTCGAAGTTCGCCAGCATTTCGGTGCAGGCGGTCTGCTTGTCGGGATAGGCCTTGCGCGTATCGAAATTGGAGACCGCCGCCGCGCGCTGCTGCGCCGCCAGCGCGGCTTCGCGCAAGGTCTTGCAGGCTATGGTTTCGCGGGCGCCTTCGGGGGGCTTGCCGATCACGCTTGCATCGCTGGTGCCGAACTCGCGCGCCGCGACGCCGCGCAGGTCTTTCACGATGCCGCACTGCTTGAGCACGGTCGTGCCTCCCGGCGCACCGAGATCGACCTTCACCTGGCCGTCCGTCACCACGGTGGAGCGCGGTGCGCCGTCCAGCGTCCAGTCCACCACCGCGCACTGCTCGGTCGCGGTGCGGATGGTGAGCGTGCTGCCCTCGGTCAGCAATTCGGCGCGGCAACCGCGCACGCGGACGGATGTGTCGCACGAAGGCCCCTCGGCCATCGCAGGCGTGGCCACGAGCAAAAGCGCAGCGCAGAGCAGCGTCGACCGGATCATGCCCTGTTCCCCCATCGCTTGCAGATTAACACGCACGGGTTGGTGCGTCTCGCGGTCAGATGCGCCCGAAGCTCTGGTTGCCCGCCGCGCTGCGCATCTCGCCGCGGCGCTGCACGAGCGGGTTCGTCTCCCGCTCCAGCACCTCCATGGTGCGGCGGAACAGCGGTTTCAGCCCTGCGACGAGCACGAGCAGTTCGTCGGGCTTTTCCTGGTGCTCCACGCAGCGACGTGCCCCCATTTCGATGCGTTCGGTCAGCTCGCCCAGCGTCATCGCGCCGAACTGGCGGGCTTCCGATTTCATCGTGTGCGCGGGCATCACCATGCGCGCGGCATTGCCCTCGCGCTGCGCGGCCTCGATCTCGGCGACGGCCTTGGCGCCGTCTTCCCCGAAATAGGTGATGATCTTGATGAATCCCGCACCCATGGTGGCACGCGTCTTCTCGAAGACCTCGATGTCGACCACCGGCAAACCGGGGTCGGTGATGTCCAGCTTTTCCACGCGCGCGATCCTTACCTTATTCTGCGCGAGGATTGTCGGGCACGGGGGTAAAGTTTTGGTTTCCGCTGATGCTTGCCGAGGGGTTACGATCGTTATGGCAGGGCAAGGCCGAAGCTCGCCGGCGGCGGCTCGAAAAGGCCGGTAAAGCGTTGTAATTGCGCCGCATCCCCATCGATGCGCAGAATCCCTTTCTGCACGGCCTCCGCCGCCTTCACCTGCCCGCCGACGAGGCCGAGGAACACGCGGCGCGGGCTGGTGAGCGTCACCGCCGGGGCCGCGCCTTCGCTCCACGGCTGATGCACGAGCACGCGGTTCCGCACGCTCACCAGCCGCCGCTCGCCGCTATCGGGGAGGATGATACCGATCGAAAGCTCGGCGCCCGCTGCCTTTTCGGGCGACAGGCGCACCGCCATCAGGTCGAGCAGGTCGGCAAGCGGCGTCGACATCGCGATTTCAGACGTGTCCGCGCCGCCGCCGCTCGTCGCGAGCCCGCGCAACTCGCGCGCGCCGGACAGGTAGATGTTGCGCCACGGCGCGGTTTCCGTCTGCCATGCCATCTGCTCGAAGCTCGCGGCGAGCATGTCGCGTGCGCGGGCGTTCGCGGGCTCCGCCATCACGAGGTGGGAGAGGAGTTCCGCCGCCCAGCGCTCGTCGCCCGCATTTCGTGCCTTCGCGGCCTCGCCGAGCACCTTTTTGGCGCCGCCCATCGCCGCGACGATGCGTTTGCCGCGCTCCACATCGGGCAACGGATCAAGGTGCGCGGGGTTGCCGTCGTAGTGGCCCATGTAGCGCTGATAGACGGCGCGGGCGTTGAACTTGAGGGAGCCGTAGTGGGGCCGGTTGAACCAGGCCTGCCCAAGCTCCGGCGGAAGCTGCATCGCTTCGGCGATCTCGTCGCCATTCAGCCCCGCGTTCATCATGCGCACGCTCTGGTCGTGCAGGTATTTATAGGCGTCGCGGTGCAGCGCAATGGTGCGCCGCAGCGTTTCGCCGCCCCAGCGCGGCCAGAAGTGCGAGGTGAACAGGACGTCGCTTTTCGGCCCGAACCGCGTGAGCGCTTCGGTCAGGTAATCCGCCCACACCTTCGCATCGCGTACCAGCGCGCCGCGCGGCGTCAGCACGTTGTGCATCGCGCCGTTCGCGTTCTCGGCAAGGCAGAGCGCGCGCAACTCCGGCAGGTAGAAGTTCATCTCGGCAGGCGCTTCGGTGCCGGGCGTCAGCTGGAATTCGAACCGCACCCCATCCACCTGCGTCGTCTCAGCCCCCACCCGCACCGTATCGGTCGGCGCGATCAGGCTGTAAGTCCCCCCGGCCACCACCGGGCCGAGGCCCGCCGAAACGATCCCCTCCGTCCCCCGCTCCAGCGCGCTGCCGAACATGAATGCCGCCCGCCGGCTCATCGCAGCCCCCGCGATCACGTTCTCCGAGATGGCATGTTCCATGAACCCGTCAGGCGCATAAATCCGCACCTTCCCCGCCTTCACGTCCGCCTCGTCCACGATGCCCCGCACCCCGCCGAAGTGGTCGATGTGGCTGTGCGTGTAGATCACCGCCGTCACGGGCAGGTCGCCGAGGTGTTGGCGCGCAAGCGCGATCGCGGCGCGCGCGGTTTCCACGGTCGTCAGCGGATCGACGACGATGAGGCCGGTCTTGCCCCGGATCAGCGTCATGTTCGCAAGGTCGAAGCCGCGGACCTGCCAGATGCCGGGCACCACCGCGAAAAGGCCGGACCCGCTCACCAGCTGCGCGTTCCGCCACAGGCTTGGGTTTACCGTATCGGGCACCGCTCCGGCCATTTTCGCATCGTCGGCGAACGACCGGATCACGCGGCCATCTGCCCCCAGCACATCGGCGTCCGGCCGGGCGAGAAGACCGCGCCCCGCAAAGTCGAAGTCCTCGGTATCGCCGAACGGCAAGGCCGCCGCCACCGCACTGTTCGCAGCTTTCGTCGCCGCGCTCGGTGCTTCCGCCGCCGCGGGTTGCGCGGCCGCGAGCGCCGCCACGATCCAAAGGCGCATCATCCCGGTCCTCCCTGTTTTGCGTTATGCTGCACGAATCAGGAGGCGGCGCAAATGGCGAAGGTGACAGGGATCGGCGGCGTGTTTTTCAAGGCGACGGACGTCGCCGCGACGCAGGCCTGGTATCGCGACCATCTGGGCGTCGACATGGGCGATTTCGGGGGCGTGTTCCGCTACGCCGACGCCGGTGACGAGGCTTTTTCGATCTTCAGCGCGTTCAAGGCCGAAACGACCTACCTCGATCCCTCGCCCCACGGCATCATGATCAATCTGCGCGTCGACGACCTCGACGGGCTGCAGACCCATCTCGAGGCACACGGCGTTCCCGTCGAACGCAAGGACGAGGACTATGGCAAGTTCGCGTGGGTGATCGACCCCAACGGCATCAAGCTCGAGCTGTGGGAGCAGATCGGCCCGGCACCGCCCGCCTGATGCGCCATCTGAGCGGCCCCGTTTCCTCCGCCGCGATGCCTTGCTCGTTGGCGAATGCAGGCACATCGCGCGCCGCGGCAGGATCGTCGGCGACGAGATTGAACTCGGCAGCGTCGGGATATTCGCGGAGCGCCCGCGCCAGTCGCAGCACGGGCAGCGGGCAGCGCATTCCGCGCGCATCCACCTGCACGACCACAGCGTCCGTCACGTTCAGCGGATTTCGAACAGCTTGATGCTCCGGCTCGCATAAAGATAGGCGAGCACGAGCGAAGAAAACAGCCGGCGCTTGCCGCGCCGTCCACGGGCGATAAACACGCCCTCGGGGTGCCGATAGAGATTGGGATAAACCTCTTCGGACTCCTCGACGAGTTGGTCCTTCGCGGCGCTGTCCAGGCCGCGCCAGCGCGAATAGGTGCGACGCTGCCGCCGCCGCTCGCGCACCACAAGCCAGAGCACCGCGGCGCCAGCCGCAAGACCGACACCCATTGCGAGGCCCGCGAGCCACTGCCGCCCCTCGTGCGTTTCCACCTCGCGCGGCGTGGCGAGCGCATCATCCGGCAGCGCCTCGTCCTGATCCTGCGGGCTTTGCCCCGCGCGCTCTCCAGCCTTTTCGTGCGCCAGATATTCTTCGACACGAAGCCCCATCACCGCCTTGATGGGGCCGTCGGCAAGACGCATCTGATCGATCGTGCCGTCGCCGCCCGAAACGAATCCCTCGCCCGACGCGCCCACCGTGATCGCATAAAGCGGCCGCTCGGTGCATTTAACCTTGAGCGTGCGCGCGCGTGCAGAGGTGCGAAACACCTGAAACTCGCGAACGCGCGGGCAGTTAACGTCGAGTTCGATCACAGTCGCGGAAACGAGTTTTTCCAGCTCCTCGTCCGCGGCCCCGCCTTTCAGCGCATGAAAAAGCCGCGTGGTTGCAGGCTGCAGCGCAAGGAGGCTGGGATCCGGCTCGTTTTCCGCAGCCTGCCCGGCGGGCGGCGCGGGTTCCAGCGTCTCCGGGTCTCCATCAAGCACGGCGTCGGGGACGACCGGGGGCTCGCCCGTCGCCACGGTGGGCGCGAGCATCAATGCGATCGCAACGAGAGCCGCAGCTGACATGGCGCCGATTGATACCGATGCGGCGGCGCCCTGTCAGCACGGAACAGCAACAATACGTGCTGCGCGTTTGCAGCCGCTTCCGCCGAGCCTACGCGGCTTTCGCCCGCAGCACGTTGCCGAGTGCCCGATCGAGAACGGACGTGGTGATATGGCCGTAACGCGCAAGGCCGGTGAGCCGCGCCTCGTTCGCGGGACCGAGCAGTGGTCGCAGCCCCGCACGCAGCATATCCACAAAGGCAGGCGCGCGCTCCGTCAGCGTGCGCAGCTGATCCTCCGACACCTGCCCGTCCGAAACGGCCTTCACGATCGCATTGAACGCGTCCGGGTCGGTGACGTGCGCTTGGACGGTCGCCTGCAGGATCACGTCAGCGCGTCTGGTGAGCAGCGTCCCGGCCAGCACCATGGCATTGATCTGATCGGCAAACGCTTCGAAACTCATACATGGTCCCCACTGGATACTTCGGTCAGTTAGGGCTACGGCCGCACGCGGATAAGCCCCCCCTCCGATCTCCCGGGCGACAAACGCGACGGGCCGTTCGCATGGGCTCGCTCTCGTAACGCATTGTCGCCCCAAGCGCGATCTTTCTTGAGGGTCGCGCAGCACATGGCGGATGCTTTTCGCGTGAGTGCGCCTTTACAAACGTCGCTTCGGGTGGTCGCGGGCGTCTCGGCAACATAAACGACATGATAGTCAGCAGCTGTTATAACGGAAACGACAGCTGACAAGATCGTCGACCATGTTGGTCCCAAGCCGTTCGAACAGGACAATTCATCTCAGTGAACGACCGCATCAACGAGCCCCAACCGATCGCACTTACTCCTGAACCTCGTCGTTATACGCAGGCGCGGGGCCGTGCACGGCGGGAGGCATTGCTCCAGGCGGCGCGCGAGTTGCTTCAGGAGCGCGAGATCGACGATATCACCCTGCCGATGGTGTCGGAGGCCGCGGGCATTCCATCGAGCTCGACCTATCATTTCTTTCCAGACCTGCGGGAGCTTTTCAAGGAACTGGCGCGGACGATCTCGAATGAGATGGCAAGCAGAGAGCCGGTCATCGACGCCGACGCCTCATGGCAGGCGATCATCGGCACCTTCCTCTCCGCCTCCGCCGACTATTTCAACGCCGACGCATCGGCCCGGCAACTTATCCTCGGCCCACGTACGACACCCGACATCCGGCAAGCCGGTTGCCATGATGATTTCCGCTTCGGCTTACAGCTCCACACGGCGCTGAGCGGGCGTTTCCACCTGCCCCCACTGGCCGAACCGGTCGCCATCTTCTATCGCGCGATCGTCATCGCCGACGCTTTTTTCGCCTTGTCGGTGCTGGAGGACGGCGTGATCACGCGCCACATGCTGGATGAAGCGGTTCGCGGCGCGACCGCCTATCTCGGCAATTATCTGCCCCCTGTCCTGCAGTCCAAGCGCAGCCGCTGATCCTTATCTCGGAAAAGGGCGGGGCACCGGCACCCCTGCCAGGGAACCGGTGCCCTCGACCGGTGACAGGGATCGAGAAGGGGGTTCAACGATCCCTGTGGCCGAACGGATTCAAAGCGTCATGGCCAGGATCTGTTTTGCCGCGCGCTCCCCTTCCAGCACCGCGGTCTCCCACATCTGCGCCCCCGACAGTTCGGAATGGCTGAAGGCGATGCGATGGTAGGGATCGCGCAGCACGTCCTTGCCCGCCTTCCTGCCTTCGCGGCCGAAATGGAAACCGGGCGGGGCGACCATGTAGGCGTGGCCTTGTCGGTTGGTAATGATGCCGGCGATGTCTTTATCGGCGTCGAAGCCATAAGGGCCGAACATCTTCGTGAACTGATCGCGGACCTGCGCCTCGATATCGGCATAGGACATGGAAAAGAGCATCATCCGCGCCTGCGTGCATTGATCGGGCCATTCGACGCCCGGCAGCAGGAAGGGGATATATTGCGTGAGCACCACCGGCTTGTTCGGATCGAGCGGCTGTGGGTCATGGCCGTCGACGACGAGGTTGCGGCGAAGACTCGTCCACCAGCCGAGCCCTTCGAACCAGCGGACGCCCGCCACGCCCAGCTTGTCCAGAAACTTCCAGTTCCTGAGCGCCACGTTGATGACCAGCATCGGCGCATGGTGGAACTCCTGCATCGCCGCGCGATAGGTGGCGTCGACATCGTGGCAGATGCGGCAATTGGCGTGCTGCTGCCCCGCGCAGATCACCGCCTTGCCGCGCGCGCTCACCAGCTGCCCGTCCTTGTCATAGGTGACGCGCACCGCCTTCGCCTTCGCGGGCTTGCCTTCATGGACCACAGAGAGGACCGTGCTCGACAGGCGTAGCCGCACCTTCTGGCCCGGCAAGTCGAGCTGGTCCCAACGGACATTGCTTTCCATCAGCCCGTAAAGGCTCTCGTCGCCGTCGAGCGCCTCCGGCTTGGCGAGCTTCAGGAAACGCTTCGCCGCGATCGTATTGCCGCCTGGGAAAGTCGCCAGATAGATGATGTCGGTCGGGTCGGCGCCGCCATGCTGGTAGCGATAATAGCCGATCACGCCCGGCATCAGATAATTATAGGCAGAATAGGCAGAAATAACGTCGCCGCCCTGGCCGCAGCCCATGCTAGCCATCACCGGGCTGAGCACGTCGAGCACGCCGTCGATGCAGTCGGCCGGCACTTCGCAGACGTTGAGCAGGAATTCCTTGTAGGTCATTGTGTCGAGCCATTCGGCCCAGTCGTCGCGGACCGGCGGGGTGCGATAGAGCTCGAGGTCTACCAGCGCCTTCTTGACCTTTTCCGGAATGGGGGCGTCGCGGAAGCCGTTTCGCCATGGATTCTTCACCATACCCTTGCCCTCATAAAAGAAGGCGGTGTCGGCCATCTCCCACGAGATGTGCATGGGACCCCAGGCATCGCGCGGCACCAGGATCGGCTGGGACAGGTTCTTCGGCTCCTGATAGACAAACGCCTCAGGATAGCCGAGTTCCTTGAGGAAAGGGCTGCCGAACCCGAACTTCTCTGCCGGGGCGAAGGGAACGACGATGCCCGTCGATCCCTGAGGCGCTGTGAGGCGATAGCCATCGACTTCGAATTCGTTCTGCTTGGCCTCTCCGCCGAAGATGGCATGCTGGTCGAGAATCAGGATTTTCGCGGAGGGATTGTCGCGGGCGGTGACGAAGGCGGAAGTGAGCCCGGAAATACCTGCGCCGACAATGATCAAATCATAGAGGTCGTCGACCAGCGGGGCGTTGGCAACGCGCTTGTCGAGGTCGCCGTTACGGATATGGCCATGGGCCGCGTTAACAACCTCGTGGGTGTTGCCGTTCTTGCCGGCATAGTCCCCCACGCCGCCGGGGCCGGTCCAGTCGGGGCCGAGGTCCGCGAGCGGGCTGGAAACCATCTGCGCCCCGGCGCTCGACGTCATGCTTGGCGCGGCCATGGTCAACAACGCCGCGCCCGAGCCGATCATCGTCCCGCCGACGAAATCACGGCGTGTCACTGATGGTGCGGCCTTGCCTTCCCCATTTTCGCTCATTTTCGGTCGTTCCTCCCGGCCGGCTCATCGCCGGTACCGCTGGCACAGTGCCAAAGCTTGGAGCGACTGGCAATCGAGATTCTCGATTCTGATTGACTATCTATTCCGCTTGGCTTTCGCGTGGCTTATGCGGTCGGCAGCAGCATTTGCGACAGATTAGCCCCACGGTAGGCGAAATTCCTGATGGGTTGGCGCCGCTCCAGAATCGCCGTTCCGCGTGATTGACATGGGTTTAAGGGCAATAGATACTCGACTCCATTCGAGAAACGATTCAAAGAAATCGGGTGGCGCCGATCGATTTCTACAAATGATCCCCCAGGGAAAGAGGAAGAAGATGTTCAAACCTGTTGCTCTGCTGGCGTCCGTGACGCTGGGCCTTTCCACCATCGCGGCGGCGCCCGCGGTCGCGGCCGGACCGGCTCCGGCGGTGGGCGACCTGCCCCAGGCCGAGGCCGCCGATCTTGCCGAGTTCCGCCGTCAGGTGGATGCGCTGTACCGCATGAAGGAGGAGGCCTTCGCGAAAGAAGATGCGGATGCGATCGTCGACCGCTTCTACACGCGCGACGCGATCACGTTCGGACCGGAAGGCAAGCCCGTCATCGGACGCGACGCCTTTCGCGAGGACTATCGCAACATCGTCAAGATCGCGGACGTGAAAGTGGAACCGGTCGCCACGCATGTGGGCAAGGATGCCGGCTGGGAATGGGTCAACTTCCGCGCTTTCCCGAAGGACAAAACCCAGAAACCCTTCACCTTCATCATGCTGTTCGTTTTCGCAAAAAAGGACGGCCAGTGGGTGTCGGGCGGCGATGCCTACACGGTGGGCGAATTCAGCCCGAGCCGGTGATGTCGATGGCGAAGATCGCCGCACACTCAGCACCGGAAATCCAAAACTGAATGGTGCTGCCGGTGAGGATTGAACTCACGACCTCAGCCTTACCAAGGATGCGCTCTACCACTGAGCTACGGCAGCCTGCCATTCATGCGGGCGGCGTCCTATGGGCGAGCACGCGGCGCCTTGTCAAGCAAGGTGCTTGGCGAAAGCGCATGAAACCCGATAGAGACCGGCCCATGACCAGCACGCCTGCCGACGCCCGCAAGGCCCGCCTCGCCGCGGCGCTGCGGCAGAATCTACATCGGCGGAAGGCTGCCGCCCGTGCCGAGGCGCAGGCGCCGGACAATCCCGCGCCGGAACGGGAACCGGACCCAGCCTAGATCGCGCGCGTCGCCTCGGTGAGCCAGCCGCGCACGTCTTCGGGTACGATCGGCGTCAGCGTCTCGCAGACGCGGGCGTGGTAGGCGTTCAGCCAGGCCCGTTCGTCATCGCCGAGCAGCCCAACGTCGACGAGGCGGAGGTCGATCGGCGCCAGCGTCAGTGTTTCGAAGCCGAGCAGCGATTGTTCCGCGCCCTCCACCTCGACCGGCACGACCAGCACGAGGTTTTCGATGCGGATGCCGTATTCGCCGGTCTTGTAATAGCCGGGCTCGTTCGAAACGATCATACCCGCTGCAAGGGGCTCGTCGCCGCCGCCGAAGGTGGCGATGCGCTGCGGGCCTTCGTGAACCGAGAGGAAGCTGCCGACGCCGTGGCCGGTGCCGTGCGCGTAGTCGAGCCCCGCCTGCCAGAGGAACTGGCGTGCGAGCACATCGAGCTGGGTGCCGCGCGTGCCGACCGGGAAGCGCGCCGTTGCAAGCGCGATATGGCCCTTCAGAACGCGGGTGAAGCGGTCTTTCATCTCCGCGCTCGGCGTGCCGACGATCATTGTGCGCGTCACGTCGGTGGTGCCGTCGAGATACTGGCCGCCCGAATCGAGCAGGAAGATGCTGTCCTGCTCCACCTTGCGGTTGGTTTCCGGCGAAACGCGGTAGTGGACGATCGCCCCGTTCGGCCCAGCGCCCGAAATCGTGTCGAACGACAGGTCTTTCAGCAGGTTGGATTCGCGGCGGAGATTCTCCAGCTTTTCGGCGGCGGTAATCTCGTCGAGCGTGCCTTTGGGCGCCTCGCGATCGAACCAGCCGAGGAACCTTGAAAGCGCCGCGCCATCGCGCACATGCGCGGCCTTCGCGCCCGCGATTTCGATCGGATTCTTGATCGCTTTGGCAAGGATGCAGGGGTCGCGAACCTCGATGATGCGCGCACCGCCCGCTTCGAGCGCTTGGAAGATCGCCGCGACGCACGTCGCCGGGTCTGCCGCGACGGTCTTGCCCGCTTTGCCGAGCGCCTTCAGTGTCTCCACGAACGCCTCGGGGGGCAGGATCGCCACATCCGGCCCCAGATGCGCGGCGACTTCGGGCGTGATCTTCGCAGGCGCGGTGAAAAGCTGCGCCTTGCCGTCCGCCGAAACGATCGCGAAGGCGAGCGCGACGGGCGTGCGCGAGACGTCGCGGCCGCGCACGTTGAACAGCCATGCGATCGAATCGAGCGCGGCGATCACCACGCAGTCCGCCTTCTTTTCGCTCAGCCAGCACGCGATTTCGGCGCGCTTTTCCGCGGAAACCTTCCCCGCGAGCGCCTCACCGTGCACCTCGAAGCGTTCGGCGGACGGTGCGGGCCGATCGGTCCAGACGCGGTCGACGGGATTGTCCGCGACCGGCACGAGCTCAGCGCCCTTCGCCGCAAGACGCTTGCCCGTCGCCTCCATCCAGCCGCGCGTGTGCAGCCACGGGTCAAAGCCGATGCGCTGCCCCGGCCCGACCTTTTCCTCCAGCCAGTCCGCGATCTGCACCTTGGGCACGCCGAGGTACTGGTAGAGCGTACCGTCCACCTGGTCGCGCACCTGCAGCGTATAGCGGCCGTCCACGAAAATTCCCGCTTCGCCGGCGAGCACGACGACCGATGCGGCGGAACCTTCGAACCCTGTGAGCCACGCCAGCCGCTGCGCGTAGCGGCCCACATATTCGCTCATGTGCTCGTCGGTGAGCGGCACGACGAAGCCGTCGTAGCGGTTTTCCGCCAGCGTGCGGCGCAGCGCAGCCAGCCGGTCGCGGTAAGTCGACATCGAAAACTCCTCAAAAGGCGGTCCGCGCGGCTGGTCGTGCACTGCGGCGCGAAGGCTTTGTTAAATTTCGCGTGCCAATATGGCGCGTGATCGAGACTGGAACAATCGCAATGATGGACCGCATACTGGCGCTGGGCGGCCAGTTCGACCCGAATTTCACGGCACTCGCCGTCATCATCTGCGTGATGTCGATGCTCACCGCCGTGCGGCTTTTCTCGCGCGGATTCGTGGCGCGCGGCGAGGCGCGGCCCACCTGGCTGCTGCTCGCGGGCATCTCCGCCGGTTTCGGCACATGGGCGATGCATTTCCTCGCCATGCTGGCCTACAATCCGGGCGTGCCGACCGGGCATGGTCCGGTCGGGCTGCTCACGTCGCTGATCCTCGTGCTGCCGATGGCGATCGCGGCCTTCTATGCCGCCGCGAACCTCGACGGCTGGGTGCGCCCGGCCTTCGGCGGCGTCATCCTGACCTTCGCGGTCACGGTGATGCACTTCTCCAGCCTCAAGGACTTCCGCGTCGACGGCATGTTCCATGTCGATCGCGATCTCGTGGCCGTCGCTTTCATCGCCTGCGCGCTGCTCGCGAGCGCGGGCTTTACGATTACCGGTCCGGCCCGCACCGTGCCGCGACAAGCCATCGGCGGCATCGTCCTCGGCCTTGCTGTCGCGGCCTTCCATTTCATCGCGATGGCCGCGCTCACCATCGTTCCGGGCCGGGGTGGCGCGGGTGGTCTCATCATTTCGGAATTCGCCATCGCGGGCGCGATTGCCGCCGTGACGCTGATCGTCATCGCCACCGGCCTCGGCGCCGCGCTTGTCGACGCCAAGGGCGCCGAGCGTGCGGTCGAGCGCCTGCGGCGTCTTGCGAACGGTGCGTTCGAGGGCATCGTGATCACCGCGCACGGCAAGATCGTCGATGCGAACACCAGCTTCCTCAACCTCGTCCGCGCCGACCATGACGATGTCGTCGGGCGCGCGGTCGACAAGAATCTGCTGGAACGCGGCTACAGCCAGAGCGGCAACGACGACGCGCTCCTCAGCCCATTCGATCATGGCGAAGCGATCCCGGTCGAGGTCCGCACACGCAGCCTTTCCGACGACAAGGCCGAGGCGGTCTATGCGATCCGAGACCTCCGCGCGCAGCGCAAGGCGGAGGAGGAAATCCGCTACCTCGCGCAGCACGACAGCGCCACGCGCCTTCTCAACCGCAACGCCTTCATGGCGCGCCTCGACGCGCTGCTTGAACGTGCCGCGCAGGAGGGCGAACCGGTCGCGCTGCTGTTCATGGATCTCGATCTCTTCAAGCACATCAACGACGTCCACGGCCACCGTGCCGGCGATCTCGTGATCACAGAGGTCGCCAATCGCCTTCGCGGCATGGCCAAGGGATCGAGCCTGCTGGGCCGCATCGGCGGCGACGAGTTCGTCATCGCGCTCTACGGCGGCACGCAGCCGACCGAAGCCGCGCAGTGCGCGCACAGCCTGCTTGAAAAGCTGCTCGAACCCGTGCCTTACGAGGAGCACAAGGTCGAGATTTCCGGCAGCGTCGGCATCAGCCTCTATCCGGCGGACGCGGGCAACGCGTCCGATCTCGTCGCCTTCGCCGACATGGCGCTCTACCGGGCAAAGCGCGGTGGGCGCAACGCCGCCTGCTTCTTCAGCCGCGACATGGACGAGGCGATCCGCGACCGCCGCCGCCTCGCGCGCGACCTCAAGAAGGGCATCGACGCGGGCGAGCTTCGGCTCAGCTACCAGCCGCTTGCGGCGATGGCGGATGGCCGCATCGTCGGCTTCGAGGCGCTGGTGCGCTGGCAGCATCCGGTGCGTGGGCTCCTTCAGCCCGACGATTTCATCCTCGTCGCCGAGGAAAACGGCCTCATCATCGCGCTCGGCAACTGGGTGCTGAAGCAGGCCTGCTTCGAGGCCGCGAAGTGGGAACGCCCCTTCCGCGTCGCCGTGAACCTCTCGGCGCTGCACCTGCAGGACAATTCGCTCGTCAGCCGGGTCCACGAGACCCTCGTCAACAGCGGACTGTCGCCATCAAGGCTTGAAATCGAGATCACCGAATCGGCCCTGTTCCTCGATCAGGCGCGCGCGCTTTCGAACCTGCGCCGCCTGAAGGCGCTCGGTGTCCGCATCGCGATGGACGACTTCGGCACCGGCTATTCATCGCTTTCCACGCTGAACGCCTTTCCGTTCGACCGCATCAAGATCGACCGCAGCTTCGTCGACGAGATCAGTCGCTCGCCGCAGGCCGAAAAGATCGTGCGCGCCATCGTCAGCCTTGGCCACAGCCTCGGCGTGCCGATCACCGCAGAGGGCGTCGAGACCGAAGCCCAGCTTGAATTCCTGCGCCGCGAAGGCTGCGATCAGGTGCAGGGCTTCCTGATCGGCCGCCCCGAGCACATCGATATGCACGCCGGCCTCGTGACACCGTCGAACCCCGGCGTGCCGGGCCTGGAGGACGACCAGATCGCGCAGGCCTCCTGAACGGTTGACCGCGGCAGCGCCGCTCGCGCAAACACACCGGATCTTCGCCAAGATCGACCGGAGTGCCATGACCGAGTTTCCGAAGCCGCCCGTTGCAGCCCTGAGGCCGCACAGTTTCACGCACCACGGCGTCACGATCGAAGACCCGTACGCGTGGCTTCGCGATCCCGGCTATCCGGAGGTGACGGATACCGACGTCCTCGCCTACCTCAATGCCGAGAATGCCTATTTCGAGGCGGTGATGGCCCCGCAGAAGGGGCTCATCGAAACGATCTTCACCGAGATGAAGGGCCGCGTGAAGGACGACGATGCGAGCGTCCCGCAGCGCGACGGGGATTTCCTCTACTGGTACGCCTTCGATGCGGGCGCCGAGTACCGGACATGGTATCGCAGGCCCATTACGAGCGGTGAGGACAGTGTCATCCTCGCCGAGCCGAAACTCGCCGAAGGCCACGCCTATTTCCGGCTCGGCGGCCTTGCCGTCAGCCCGAACGGCCGCCTGCTCGCCTATGCGGTCGATACGAACGGCTCAGAACGCTATGTGTTGCGCGTCCGCGACCTCGAAACCGGCGCGGAGCTTCCCGACGTGATCGAGAACTGGCGCTACGGCCTCGTCTGGGCCGCCGATTCGCAGAGCTTCCTCTACACGGATGCCGACGAGAACTGGCGCTCCAAGGTGATCTGGCACCACCGGCTCGGCGACGCGCAGTCCGCCGACCGCGCCGTCTACACCGAGGAGGCCGAGGAATTCGGCGTCCAGATCGGTCGCACGCAATCGCGCCAATATGCCGTGCTCCAGACCGGCGACCACGCGACGAGCGAGGTGCGCCTGCTCCCCACGGACGATTTCGGAGCGGAGCCAATGCTGGTGTCGCCGCGCAGGACCGACCGGCAATACGACGTCGATGAGCGCGAAGGCACGCTCTACATCCGCGTCAACGACACGCACCCCAATTTCCGCATTGTCACCGCGCCCGTTTCCGCGCCGGACGCGTGGAGCGAACTGGTCGCGGGGAGCGACCGGCACTATCTCCAGTCGCTCACCAGCTTCGAAAACCTCCTCACCATCGAGGAACGTGTCGACGGCCTCTCGCAGATCCGGCTGCACAGCTATGAAGATGGCAGCGAGCGCTACATCGCCTTCCCGGAAGCCAGCTTCGTCGCGAACCTGTCCACCAACCCGGAATACCGCGTCGACCGGCTGCGCATCGACTACCAGTCGATGGTCACGCCCAACACCGTGTACGACTACCACCTCGAAGGCGACCGCCTCGAAACCCTGAAGGTGCGCGAAATTCCGAGCGGTTACGACCCCTCGCAATACGCGACCGAACGGCTGATGGCGCCCGCGCGCGACGGCACGCTGGTTCCCGTTTCCGTCGTCTACCGCCGGGATTTCGTGAAGGACGGGCGCGGGCCGCTCCACGTCTATGCCTATGGCGCCTATGGCTTTGCCTTCCCGCCCGGGTTCTCGGCGAATCGCCTGTCGCTGCTCGATCGCGGCTTCGCCTACGCCATCGCGCATATCCGCGGCGGCGACGATCTCGGCTACCAGTGGTATCTGGACGGCAAGCTGCAGAAGCGCGCCAACACGTTCAACGATTTCGTCGACGTCACGCGCTTCCTGATCGATCAGGGCTTTGCCTCCCCCGGCCGCGTCACCGCTTCCGGCGGTTCGGCGGGCGGCGAGCTGATGGGCGCGATCGTCAACCAGGCGCCGGAGCTTTACGGCGCAGTCGCCGCGCACGTGCCGTTCGTCGATGTGCTGAACACGATGCTCGACGACACGCTGCCGCTCACCCCCGGCGAATGGCCCGAATGGGGCAACCCCATCGCGGACAAGGCCGCGTTCGATCTCATCCGCGGCTACAGCCCCTACGACAATGTGAAGGCGCAGGCCTATCCGGCCCTCCTCATCACCGGCGGGCTCAACGATCCCCGCGTCACCTATTGGGAGCCGGCGAAGTGGGCGGCAAGGCTGCGCGCGGCCAAGACCGACGACAATGTCCTGCTCCTCAAGACCAACATGGGTGCGGGCCATGGCGGCAAATCGGGGCGCTATGTCTCGCTGGAGGAAGATGCTGAGGAATATGCGTTCCTGATCAGTCAGATCGGCCAATGAGCGAGGAGGCCCAGGTTCCCGTCTTCACGCAGCAGAAGGCCCCCGTCGCCGAGGACATCGACGAGCTCGGCCACGTGAACAACGCCGTCTACGTGCGCTGGATTCAGGATATCGCGGTCGCGCACTGGTATTCCGTCGCGCCCGCCGATCTCTCCCAAAACGTCGTGTGGGTGGTCGTCCGCCACGAGATCGATTACCGCGCGCCGAGCCACCTCGGCGAGACGCTGACACTGCGGACATGGGTCGGTGACGCGCCCAAGGGCGCGCGCTACGACCGCTTCGTGGAAGTCCTCGGCCCAGACGGCAAGGTGCGCGTGCGCGCGCTCACCACATGGGCGCTGCTCGACCGCGAAAGCCGCCGTCCGATGCGGGTTACGGCGGAATTCACTGCGCCTTTCGTTCCGAAAAAGTCGGTATAGTTAGGAGTTTGCTAAGCTTGCCGCGCTAGTTTCCCTCAGCGGTCGACGGTTTCGGCCGAGGGGACCATGATGAGTGCATTCGGCAAAAAAGCTGGAATTGGGGCAGCACTAAGCGCGCCGCGCCGGGGCTTCGGCAACGCGGCGCCCATGCGCGGATCGCGCAGCACCCCGGCCGTGGAGCCGCTTCCCGAAGTTGAAGACGCACCGGAACGCGCCGAGCCCGCGCTCGAACTGACCGGCGATCGTGTTCAGGATGCCATGCAGCGCCTCAGCGCGCGCGAGCGCGGCGCTGCCGGCTCGGTAAATTCGCAGCAGGAAGGCTTCGAAGCCTCGATCCACAAGATCAAGGAACAGGTGCTTCCGCGCCTGCTCGAACGCGTGGACCCGGAAGCCGCCGCGACGCTTTCCAAGGACGAGCTCAGCGAGGAATTCCGGCCGATCATCGGCGAGGTGCTCGCCGAGCTGAAACTGACGCTCAACCGCCGCGAGCAGATCGCGCTTGAAAAGGTTCTCGTCGACGAGCTGCTCGGCCTCGGGCCGCTCGAAGTGCTGCTCGCCGATCCGGCCGTCTCGGACATCATGGTGAACGGCCCCAACCAGACCTTCATCGAACGCAAGGGCAAGCTCGAGCTCGCGAGCATCGTGTTCCGCGACGAAGAGCACTTGTTCCAGATCGCGCAGCGCATCGTGAACCGTGTCGGCCGCCGCATCGACCAGACCACGCCGCTCGCCGACGCCCGCCTGCCCGATGGCAGCCGCGTCAACGTGATCGTACCGCCGCTCTCGCTTCGCGGCACGGCCATCTCGATTCGTAAATTCTCCGCCAAGCCCATCACCATCGACATGATGCAAAAGGGCGATTCGATGTCGGAGAAGATGGCGACGACACTGAAAATCGCCGGTGCCTGCCGCTTCAACGTCGTCATCTCGGGCGGTACGGGTTCGGGCAAGACGACGATGCTGAACGCCATGTCGAAGATGATCGACCCTGGCGAGCGCGTCATCACCATCGAGGACGCGGCCGAGCTTCAGCTCCAGCAGCCGCACGTTCTGACGCTGGAAACCCGCCCCGCGAACCTTGAAGGCAAGGGCGCGGTCACCATTCGCGATCTTGTCATCAACGCGCTGCGTATGCGCCCGGATCGCATCATCCTCGGCGAAATTCGCGGGCAGGAGTGTTTCGACCTGCTCGCCGCCATGAACACCGGCCACGACGGATCGATGGCGACGCTCCACTCCAACTCCCCGCGCGAATGCCTCGCGCGTATGGAGAACATGGTGATGATGGGCGACATCAAGATCCCGAAGGAAGCCATCAGCCGCCAGATCGCCGATTCGGTCGATATGATCGTGCAGGTGAAGCGCCTGCGCGACGGTTCGCGCCGCGTGACGAACATCACCGAGGTCGTCGGCATGGAAGGCCCGGTGATCGTGACGCAGGAACTGTTCAAGTTCGAGTATCTCGACGAGGCCGAAGACGGCCGCATCATCGGTGAATACCGTTCGATGGGCCTGCGCCCGCACACGTTCGAAAAAGCCAAGGCCTTCGGCTTCGACCAGGCCCTGCTGGAGGCCTGCCTGTGACCGTGGAAGCTCTCATCCCCGTAACGCCGCCGCTGGTGAAATCGCGCCTGCGCACCAAGCGCAAGGCGGCGGTGGAGCTCGTTCTGGAAGACGGCACCAGCCTTGCCGGCCACATGTTCGTGGGGCCGGACGAGCGCGTGCTCGAATGCCTCAACGACGCGCGGCCCTTCCTCCCCTTCCTTCAGTCCGACGGCACGATGCTGATCGTCGCCAAGCTGAAGATCGCCGCCTGCCGCCCGCTCGAAGACTGAGCTTTTAAGCCGGCCAAACGGCAGGCAGGTGCGCCGCGCCTGCGACGAGCGCGAGCAGCGCCAGAAACATCACAGCGTGCCAGGGCACCCAGGGTAGCTCTCCGGGCTTGCGTTTGCGCCGCACTTGCCAGAGGCTGGTGAGGCCGAACGCGAGCGCGACCAGCATCATCTTCAGCGTGATCTCGAATGTCATGCGGGGCAGATAGTGTGTCGCCTGCGTATAGAACAGGCCCATGTGGGCCAACGAGGGAGACTTTCCATGATCCGCACTATTCTCGCCGCCGCGCTTGTATCCGCGGCCGCTGTTCCCGCCGCTGCGCAACATGATCACAGCCACAACGCCGCCCCTGCCGCGCCCGATTATGCCGCAGCGCTCGCCGCAGCGCACCGCAGCGAAGCGAACCGCGCGCGCGACGAATATCGCCACCCGGCCGAAACGCTCGCGTTCTTCGGTCTCACGCCCGGCATGACGGTGGTCGAGGTTGCACCAGGCGGCGGCTGGTACACGGAGGTTCTGGCCCCGATCCTTTCAGGTCATGGCAAGCTCTACGCCGCGCATGGCATCCCCGAGGCTAGCGAATATGCTGCGAAATCGCTGGCGGGATATCAGGCGAAGCTGGCGTCGGACCCGATCTACAAGGTCGTAGACGTCACGAAGTTCGGCAAGGGCCACTACGACGGCCTCGCACCCGCGGGCAGCGCCGACATGGTGCTGACCTTCCGCAACGTCCACAACTGGTACATGGGCGATTTCGCGGGCGACGCTTTCAAGGCCTTCTACAAGGCTCTGAAGCCCGGCGGCGTGCTCGGCGTCGTCGAACACCGCTTACCCGAAGATCGCCCCGACGAGGCGATGAAGTCCTCCGGCTACATGAAGCGCTCGACGATCGTCGCGCTCGCCGAGGCGGCGGGCTTCAAACTCGCCGGCGAATCCGATGTGAATGCCAACCCGAAGGACAGCGCCGACTGGCCGAAGGGCGTGTGGACACTGCCGCCCAATTTCCGCGAGGGCGACGAGACCCGCGCCAAATATTCCGCGATCGGCGAATCCGACCGCATGACGCTGAAGTTCGTGAAGCCCGCTTCTTAAGCGAGGCTCTTCGACGCCATCTCGAACGTATCGCGCGAGACGCCCGGCGCCGCGACGATGCGTTCGAGCTCGGCACGCATCATCGCCGCGCGCGCGTCTTCCATGCGCCGCCAGCGCCCGAACGGCGCGATGAAGCGCGCCGCCGTCTGCGGATTGATCGCGTCCACCTCCAGCAGCTTGTTGGCCACGAAGCGGTAACCGGCACCGTCCTTCCGGTGGAACACGAACTGGTTCATCGCAAGCGCGCCGACGAGCGACCGGAAACGGTTCGGGTTGCGGATCGTGAAGTCCGGATGCGCGGATAGCGCAATCGCCTTTTCAAGTGCGCCGTCCCCCGTCGCCAACGCCTGCGCCGTGAACCACTTGTCGAGCACCAGCGCATCGCCCTTGAAGCGATCGTAGAAGTCCTGCAGCACGCGCTCACGCGCCGGGGCATCCGTATCGACGAGCAGGCCGAGCGCAGCGATGCGGTCGGTCATGTTCGTCGCCGCCTGGTATTGCGCTTCCGCCGCCGCGACCGCGCCATCATCCGCATCCGCGAACAAATAGCCGAGTGCGACATTCTTCAGGCGCCGCCGCCCCTTGCCGTCGGCCGACAGGTCGTAGACGCCGTCCGAAAGGCCGGCGTGCAGCGCTGCCCACGTCTCGCGACCAACGCCTTCCAGAAGCGCACGGCGCAGTCCCTCGCGCGCGGTGTGCACGGCGTCCGGGTCGACGTTCGCGCCGAGCCGCTCGGCGACCATCGTTTCGGTTGGCAGCAGGATCGATTCGCCGATGAAGGCATGGTCGAGCGCCTGGTTCTTGATCGTCCGGCCGACCGCCTCGACAAGCGGCGCGGCGTCGGTGCCGCCGGTCTTCACGGCGTCGACCAGCCGATCCATCATCAGCTGCTGCATCGCCTCGTAGCGCGCGAACGGATCGTCGTCGTGCGCGGAAAGGAACGCGAAATCAGCAGCGCTGCGCTTCGTCTCGACCGTCACCGGCGCCGAAAAACCCCGGTTGATCGAGAGCACCGGCGGCTCGCCGACATTCTCGAACGTCATCGTCGCGCTCGCCGAGCGAAGCTGGAACAGCTGCTCCGGCCCGAGCAGTGACCCCGACTCCCGCCCGAACAGCGCAATCTTCAGCGGAATGTGCATCGGTGCCTTCTTCGACTGGCCGGGTGTATCGGGCACCGCCTGCGCCAGCGTCAGCGTCGCGGATTTCGCCGCCGCATCATAAGCAAGGTCCGCCGTCACGGTCGGCGTCCCCGCCTGCGAATACCACAGTCGGAATTGCCCGAAATCGGTGCCGCCGCCGTCTTCCAGCGCCTTCACCCAGTCCTCGACCGTCGCCGCTTCGCCGTCGTGGCGCGCGAAGTAAAGGTCGGTGCCTTTCCGGTAATTCTCCGGCCCCAGAAGCGTCGCCGCCATGCGGATCACCTCGGCGCCCTTGTTGTAGACGGTCGCCGTGTAGAAGTTCGAAATCTCGATGTAGCTTTCGGGCCGCACCGGATGCGCGAGCGGCCCGGCGTCCTCCTGGAACTGGGCCGCGCGCAGCGCGCGCACATCCTCGATGCGCTTCACCGCGGGGCTACCCATGTCGGCGCTGAAGCTCTGGTCGCGGAAGACGGTGAGGCCTTCCTTCAGGCTCAGCTGAAACCAGTCGCGGCAGGTGATGCGGTTGCCGGTCCAGTTGTGGAAATACTCGTGCGCCACCACCGCCGCCACGGCGTCGAAATCCGCGTCGGTTGCGGTTTCGGCGTCAGCGAGGATGTATTTG